>Ga0247843_1010181_pt1 | contig 10105 bp, 6 predicted proteins | sample LaCruzMarch2017__FD_192420 | JGI IMG/M metagenome (GOLD analysis project Ga0247843, IMG submission 192420) | Freshwater microbial communities from meromictic Lake La Cruz, Castile-La Mancha, Spain - LaCruzMarch2017_8m | ecosystem: Environmental > Aquatic > Freshwater > Lake | place: Spain...
TTTCAATGATTTGTAGCTATTTATATCGGCATTGAGCCAAGTTGTAAGCCACATCATTGGGGCGAAGGCAATTATATTGAAACCATAAGCAATACCAAAAAATCCCCTTGTCTCATTAAGTAGCCCAAGTGATATTCCAAACATTGCAGCAAGAGCAAAGCGTATCCAAATTGTTATTGTGGGGAGCTCGGGTAAAGTAGTAGCATCTGGTTTGGATTGAAAGGCAAAGCGCCCCATCGTCATCAACAGACCTCTTCTCCAACCAAAGTGGTCCCGCCAAAATAAAAGGCAACAACAAAAAATCATGGCCGACGATTTCCTACCGCCACCTCCACCGGGAGCGACGAATGTGCAGCTTGAAATGTGGCGTCGTGTTATTATTCTCCGGTATCAAAAAATCAAGAATCTTCCACTTGTGAAATTTGTAGCATATTACAATGCTGTTGCATTAGATCTGGAAACTTCTAGAATGAAGCACGTCGATGGTGGAAGCGACGAGGACGCGAATAATAATGTCGAACAACCAACTGCTACCATGGATTTAGCTACGGGTAACTTCTCCTCGTTCCTCATAAAGAATTGTCCAGACCCAACCGTTCCGGATGTAGCAAGACATTTGACTGCACTTTTCTATCGCTCCATCGATAATCGACTAACTCCAGATCAACGAAGGCACGGGCTAGATGCGGTGAGGAGGGCTTTTGCTTTACTGGACAATGCTTTAAAGGATAAACTACCAATCTCCTCACAGCAGCAGCAGCAACAACAACAACAACGACAGGAGGCTGCTGCTAGTGATCGATTGACAAATGTTACTGATGAAAGTGCGAAAAACTCTTCAATCTCACTCGCGATAGATCTTACATCCGACAATGATGATGATGGCAGCAAACAACTAACATCAAAAGAGGGAGGTAATAACGAACATACTAACAAACGAAACAGAGATGATATTATTCCCAGTAATAGAGTGACTAGCGAAAATGGGCAAAAGAAAACAAGGATTGATACGGATCAAAAAGATACGGGGGAAGGAGATATTAAGAGTGGGCAGGAGAGAACTTCTTCTGAAACCATGGTATCTACGCAGCCGCTAAAAATCAGTGCAATAATTAATGAGATTAACTCACGAATTCAGGTTAGTGAGATTAACTCAATAATTCAAGCTTCGATTCAAAAAGAAAGTGGGAATGGAGATTCGAAGGGGAATGGAGATTCGAAGGGAAAGGACGAGCGAACTACTTCTCAAACAACGTTAACCGCTCAGTCCACTCAGCCGCCAAACAGCGGTGCAATCACGACAGCACCTTCATTCCCTCCACCAAAGCCAACATGTGACATGCGTAATATTGATTTCCTTCCAGACAATCTGCGTCCCACAACGGCCAGTGCCAGTCTCGAACCTCGTATGTCATGTGTTCTGCGGTACGACGCTGGATATCACCTGGATGGTTCTGGCGCCACACTTGATGCCAATACATTTATTAGCATTAGAGATCGATTAGAGCAGTGGGATCCATACTGGAAAGTTGTGAGAGAGCTTGGTATGCGTGAACAAAATGTCGAAGAGAGAGGAATCGTTACAACTCGGACTAAAGTTGGAGCTCGAACAACTTCGTGTATGTCTGCTATTGGCCAGATGTCCGGAAAAAATCTTCCCACGTCATGTGCTGGCGTAAACATTGAATTGCGCTTAAGAGGATTCGGAGCCGATTATAATCCTTGGGGTATTAGATTAGGGGAAATTGATGCGCTTAAAACTGGTGATCGGCGACTCCTTCTTCGGATGTTGCCCCTGAAGCGTTCAAACTACGACAAGAAGCATCATAGCGACAACCATCAGTGGCCTATAGGTACCTTCATTCAATATTCGAATGGAAATAATCGGCAAGTTTTGCAAATTGCTCAACGACGACAGCAGAGCCACGACCCGTCTCTTTGGAAAGGCCTATGCCAACCTCTCGATATGACGTCATTCCTTAAATTTGGTGCTCCATTTGGCGTACAAATTTGTGCAAAGGAAGTGATCGAGAAAATTGGAACTGACACTGAATTAACGGGATCATATGCCATTCATCTTGCTGTATGCGAATACATTACATCAGAAGACTTGTTTGCGAATATCTTGAAGACCATTCAGACATTATCACTCAAAGATGCTCGCGAAATGGCGAAGAAATATTTACAGAATCAGACTGTATCTCTTGACAGTGATAGTGAAGTTGGTGATTTCAATAGCAGTAGCTCTCTCACGCTTTCACTCCTCTGTCCCATCTCTAAGAAGACAATGAAGACAGCAGTTAGAGGACGGCTTTGTAAGCATATTCAATGCTTCGATCTGGAAACATTTATTCATTCCAATAAACACATCACTGGAGGAAGGTGGAGGTGTGGGGTATGTGAAAATTTTCTTTCTGTCAAGGATGTTATCAAATGTGGATTGTATGAAGCCATTCTGCACTTATATAAAGATGCTGCATCGGGAGATAAAGTATCTTTCAAATCAGACGGCTCCTGGACTTTGAAAGACGAGAAGAAACAGCTGCGTGGAGTTGTTGGCGTAGGTGAAACAAAAAGAGAGATCGTTTCTATTGATTCCCCTCAGAAGAAGACACAGCCTGATATTATTGATTTGGTGTAGTAATCTACCTTTTATTTTCGTTTACTATGAATTAGTGAGAAAACCCTTGCAGCGTCAGCAGATACATAATCCAAATGTCATGAACTCTATTGCAAATACATATAGCAACTCAAGAAATATCACGTTGATTGTCCAGCGATCCATCTATCACACTTGTCAAGGCTGACATCCATGCCATATAGTCGTCTCCTGACTCCGCAGCGCAGCATAGCACGGGTGAATCTATATCTAAGGCATTAATCATTATTTCGAATCCATATGACTGATTAGACGAACGAGAAGTATGCTGTTTTGTTGAGGGTGTACAAAATTTAGATTGAGCATGTAATGTAAACGATCACGATATGAAAAATGAAGCCGCAAACTGCTTACTTCAATTGAACTAACACCAGCAGTAATAAACTCGTGCACACCCACAACTGGTCCCTCATATGAGTCGCCATAGCGTATTTGATATAAACCATTTGCTCCGTGAAGAACACAGTACTGCAACTTGAATCTATTCTCCGTCGATGACGAGGATGACGAACGTTTGGTGGAAGATATGAGTTTCCGTGCTGAAAATGACATCGATTTTGGCGGAGACGATTGATTCGAAGTAATGCAATCGCAGGGTTTGATAGGTTGACCAATATTATCAAGCAATAACAAGAGTCGTCCTTTCACGATGGGTGGGTATGTCGTGGGTTTCACTGATGCCCTTGTCGGTGAATAAGAGGGAGGACTGCTCCCCGCCTTTGACATTGTTGGGCTGAGGGGATAAGAAAATATTCCCCCCGATCCAGTTGAGCGAAGAGTACTATTACGATCAGGTTCAGGACTGACTACGGTGCTGGGAATGTAATTGGCAGTGGGGGGTTGAGACTGCTGTTTGTTCTCCCTTTCATACTCCTCTTTTGCAAAGGCGGCATCGCTTTCCTCTAAATATCTCTTCCATGCCTCCTTTTCACTGCGTTCCTCCCTATTGTCATGTTGTATCATTCCGAAGGCTGTGTACAAAGATGTCATTTGAAGTTCAACATCCTGAAGTTGTTCCTCTAAAAATTGGATCCGATGCTGAAACTGATCGACCTTCAACTCATATGTTATTTGTGCTGAATCTAGTCGAGATTGAACGAGGAGACGTTGACTTTCTTCACCGGCTAACGCAGCTTGTGCGGCAATGAGACGTTGCTCCAGCTCAGTATCAATTTGTGATTGCTCCGAATAGTCTGTTAGAATTGCGGTAATGTTACCAATGTGTTGCATATCTTCCTCTTCTTTTGCCCTCCAACGAAGTTCCCATTGATCCAAGAGGGCCTTTTGCTGCAACAGTTGAGTTTCTAACAGAGAATTCTTTTGTGTCAGCAATTTAGTACTCTTGTAAAGAGAATCTAGTTCCTCCTTCTGCTTCGTCCCTATTTCCTCGAGTTCACCGATTCTCAGCTCAAGAGATGCACGAGCACGTGCCGCGCTTTCCGTATTAAACTGATCCTGTGAAGGGATGGTATTATCGGCAGCATCATACGTCATCTTCTCCCCCTTCTCCCCAGCATCATGCTTTCTCCCCCCACCCAGCTGCAACCCCTCGACTCGTGCTTGCAACGTACCGACGAGTGCACGTAGCTCACCATGTGCTTCAGCCTCGCATGCAGATTGTAATGCTTGTTTCAGTTCGTAAATGGAAACTCCCTTGAGATCTGCCAGGATACGCGCTTGTCGCTCAAGACGATCAATCTCTGCGGACATGACATTCTTCTCGGCCTGGAGCTTGCGGAGTTGGATCGACAGTTCTGATAAAGTCGACAAACTCGATACGGTATTCGGAGCAATACTCGACATGGTGTTGAGGAATGATATTGTACCTACGGATCATAACCCACGACCGCGTGAGGAATGATACGTCCCGCCGAAATCATCTACACCACCCCCTGAAACACTTCACGCACCAGGCTTATACCCATTAGACGGCTTGCCGAGATCCCCATCAATGTGGTGCGCAGAAGATACAGTGAGATCAAGGAAACGTAGATACTGCAATAGATTTACCACGGCGATGACAACATTATTGACGTTCCTGACGGCAGCTCCGAGAGTTCGAGGCACTATTGCAAATTCCCTTTTACGCAGTGAGCTACTTTACACATATACATCATCGCATCAATCTAGAATTCTTGCATTCGTTTCAACTGCACTAGTGCAAGACAGTCGTTCTGTCAAACGCAGACACTACGTATCGCCCACTACCAGTAGTACCACCGTGCGTTACTACGCCTCCAAAAGCAAACCAGATGAGTATGATGATCTATCGACATACGATGCCACATACAACCTATCAGGCTACCAACGACCAAAAGTTAATTGGTATCCTGGTCATATTGCCAAGGCCGAACGTCAACTTTCGGAAACATTAAAGTCGGTAGATGTTGTCATTGAGGTACGTGATGCGCGTGCACCCAAGGCCACGGCACATCCATCCGTTGGTAAATGGACTGCCGGTCGACCACGTGTTGTGGTATTAACGCGAGCGGATACTGTCACGTCTAAAACTCGTGAAAGTTGGAGGAGTGCGTATGAACGGCTGGGTGCTGATAGATGGGAGGAGGTTCTGGGTGGGGAAGAGAAGAATAGGAATGTACAATGGAGAAAGGAGCGGAGCAAGTATTCTACTGTCACCACCACTAATGAAAGTGAAGGCAATGTGAGCGAGAGTAATAGTAGTGTGGACAGCACAACCAGTGAGTATATGGGAGGAGTAGAGGAGGTATTATTCGTGGATGCCAAACGAGGACAGGGCACGCATGCAATAACTCGAGCTGTATACAAGGCTGGACGACATGTCAACGAACGACGGACGGGTGGGGATTATCGGCACGGTGAAAAGAGGAGTCTGTATCGCACGTGGGCAAGACGGAATAATTAATCTACACTATAGGTCATTGTTTTCTCGTACAGTCAGTCTATTCCTGCATAATAAAACCCCTTCGTCGGCGGCATGCTGCCGTTGTCCGGCCATTCGCCGAGCACGGCGTGCATGCATGGCGAGTCCCGAATGTAAATTATAGTACGCTCGCTTTTCGCGTATCGATTCGAACACCGATTGGGGTCTTAGTCAAGTCGTCGTCGACCACTACTATCATCGCATTGGCCTCGGCCATCATCATCATCATCGTCGTCGTCGTCACTGTCCGTGGCGCCACATTCATCGTCGTCTGCGGGAGACGATGAACAGAAATCATCGTCATCATCGCCGTTGATGGATGTGTATTTCGCGCGAACTTGTTGGCCCTCGATGTCGTCGTCCGGCCTCGGTCGTCGTCGAGGATGGTGCCGCTCGTCCAAATGATTCTTCGTCAGGAGCATCATCATCCGACGAGGCAAACATGCTCCCCAACGCCAAGGATTGTAATTGTCTCCAGATGCTACCGTGAAGTCGTCAGCGTTGTGTTGTTATCCTATTCGATGGTTGAGAAAACGGGCAGAGATTTACTCGTTAGTGAAACTAGACGTAATGCGATGATGGACTATACAACACTGCGTCAATAATAAGTGTCTATCCTGCTTATAATACGCAGCCCGCCGTCGGTAAACCGGCACCACGAATGGCACCAAGTGAATAGACGTGGTCCCGCATATTACAAGCAGGATATCGATCGAATATACAACTATCCCACTTATAATACGCAGGCCGCCGTCGGCAAACCGGAATCACCACGAATGGCTCCAAGTAAGTGGACGTGGCCTCGCGTATACAAGCAGGATACAATGATCAAATATACAACAACAGCAACAACAACAACAATAATGTCTTCTCACGCAGCGGAGCCACTCACGACCACCACGCCGCCACAACACCAGTCCGCTGCGCCGACGATGTAGGTCGCTGTCACGGAGGGTGGCCGTTCTCAATGGTATGAAGAGGGAGGAGAACTTTTGTTTTGTGTTTTGTGTTGTTTTTCGGCTACACGCGCCAATTCGTTTTGTGACCGTTCCCGCCATCTTTTCTCTCAGCCACAAATGGCTGGTGTTGTCACATATTATCGTTGCCTCTCATGAGTATCCATCCTGCTGCCGTGGCTGCCATAGGTCGAGAATCCAGATGGATTGAAGGCTTCCAAATAGCTGAAGGTTCTGACGAAGACATGATTCCCGTACTTGAGGATTTAGTTGGAAGCAAGTCTATCATTCTCCGAGCAAATCACAGAAGTCTTACAGCTAATAATGCACAACAAGTTATTAATGATGAAAGCATCAATAAAACTTCTCACTGCTGAATTGTGTTATATGTGTAGAAGTAAGCTAAGAAGACGTACGCACATCTTATGCTACCCTGCTAACATCATGACAAAACAAATTATCCAGTGTACCGGGGCTTGAAAGTTTCACAACGTAAAGGCCTTGTCGCGTTGAAGATGATACAAACAGCTAGCAGTGAAGGTGTGCTCGTACGTGACAAAACGCATTAAGTATATTACTGAGTCACCTTTTGCTAGTAAGCCACATGACGCTCCTACCATCTTGAACAATTTGATCGTCTGAAGGAATTCTCCGCCATCATTCTATTTAGCTTCTCGTTTTTCCAACCAGGTAGCAGTGTACCTTCAATGAGAAACAAACTCATGTCCTTAAAACAAAAGGGAATGATGCTGGTCCCCCCTGGAAGTACGAGTCCCTTACTTTCAATTGTAAGACACTGGCCGTTGGCATACAAAAGCAGTGTGACGGACGACAAGACGTGGTGGATTGGACGGTGATGACAACAGCCTTGTCCTGTGAGTGGAGGAGTGTAGAAAAAAGCAAGCAGTGAGGATTAGACCCAATAATCATATATCCTCCCATCGGACCAGGAAAGAGACGAACGCCTAAAGTTTTTCTACCACTGCCAATCCGAAGACAATTCCGTCAGAATGATTTGGCAACAGAACTATTCCAAAAGAGGCATGTATCAAATAGTGTAAAATCTATGATCAATGTATTGGATCATATCACTCCTCCAGGAAATGACTCAGTATCAAAAGATTATCAAGCAGAAGTGATTAAGAAATTCGCCGAAAACTATGGCTATGTTGTGGTTGACAAAAGCAATTTGCGTCTTGATGTGGAAGAGGTTGCGGCACTTCAACGATACACTGACATGACTACTAGAGCAGTTGAGCGGTTGAAGACTGGCCTAGGTGTGCTACGCCCACAGCTTTCAGAAATTTTTCCTGGTTGTATTAGAATGAAATTGTCAAACCTTCTTCGTAGTAATGCCCCGGAGGTGGAATGTAAGACAATGTCACTAATCATATCCAGTACTGACGACACGAGAGCGCTACGGCACGTAAGTTTTCCTACTCAGCCCATACAGTCGATTCAACTTATGGTTGAATCTGGAAAGGCCAACAATAAATACGTGGATAGTATACAATTGTCCAGTCTACCCAATACATGCCTCATCACTGCTAACATTGATAAGGGCAATGGAAATATAGTTGCGTCAGTTTCGTGTCGAAATATATTGAGTGGCAATTCTGGCGATAATTGCTTTTGCATCGGATATGTCGAAGGACCTGTTGTTGAGAACTCCAGTAACATTCAAGACGCTTTTTTCAAGGAAGACTGTCCCGTTGGACTATTTCTGCATGATTTGACAGATGGATCCCTCAGCATCATCACAGTGACTTTGCGAGTCACAAAGAAACAAAGACGATTCCGCAAGCAAATGGGTAACAAGGAGGGGCGCATATGTTGGAGCATTGTTGTCAAATCAAATAATATTCCCAATCGTATTACGATGGATTCTACGTCGTTTGCAAACTCATCTGACGTTGTTTACGCACCACTGAGCGATGGAATCCCAAGCATTGAGTTACCAGCCGATAATTTGATTTGCAGGCTTGTGAAGAATGAAGATGGGATTGTTACCGGAGCTCAGTTGTTGAATGGTAGTGATTGCATTCTTGCCCAAGAATTTGTGCATCCTTTGGACCAAATCCCAAACATGGACTTAAGCAGCATTACGCCAAAGGTAGAGCGAATGCAAGGGTTCCCTGTCTGCGATATGAAAATGCAACTAATCTTAATAGGCATTGCAAGTGCGTCTTGTACATATGGATGTCCAAACTGTCCTTTTCCGCGTAATCAATTCATGTTTATGCCTCCGAGCCTTAATACAAAGATTTTGGAAAAAGGAGGTGATACTAATACATTCAAAGCGTGGGATGATTCATATCAGCTTCGATCAGGTGAATGTGATCCAAAAGTGTGCAAAAAGATCTATGACAAGCTAACAGAAACTTTAATAATGACGAAAGATGTCGCTGCGATTAGAACGTATAAATGCAAGTCAGTATCAAACGATGTGATCTGGTCGTTCCTCTCCTATTTGAACAACGGTGGCCCGATGCATTTACAATGCGGAATGAGCAACCATTACTTCCAGTCAGTGCGTCAATGGATAAAAGCGTTTGATACAAAGTATATCGACTTCGCCCGGGCAAAGCTGATTGAACTAGTCGCTACGCTGGATAGCATACAGGAACTCAAGACGCGGTTAAAGGACCCAGCCAACCTGGCGGGGAATATAGCAATTAAGCAACGGAAAGACGGACTGCGTAAGCAAGCAAATGTCTCGAAGACCATTAAGCAACTTATTAAATTACATGACTTAAAGAATGACTTTATGAATGATGTTGACAGGGAAGTAAATATGGCGAGTTATAATAAGCAATACACACCAGTTGAACTCGCATGGTCTGAAGCCAAAGTTGACGAGGAAATTGAAAAGTTTGAGAAGAAATTTGATGCCATCATCAACAACATGAAGAGCGAAGACAGGACAGAGTCAGAACATAATACCAATCTTCTCAAGGGTACTGCAAACTTTGTCAAACATCTGGCAGCATTTACTTCGACCTCCACCTCCAACAAGATCCCACAAGGGGAGGCTGAGTTAACATTCGAGACAAGTCTACAGCAAATTGGCGGAGGAAGTTACTGTCCTCAGCACGGTGGACGTGATCAAACAAATGGCAAAGCAATGATTTCATTGCAGAATATTGATGAGATTTTTGATGCCTGTATCAAGTCCTACAATGAGACAGATGAAAAGTATGCAGAGTTTGAGAAGAAGATGGAGAGCTTCCGGGTGGCTGGAAAGGCATTGTATAAGTTGAACCTTAATATGAAATCACAGAAGAAGCAGAATATCGATGAGTTTGAGGATCGCATCGCAGACTTCATTGTTGCCTTAGAGGAAGCAGTTCCGGGCTTTACTTACTATAACAAGCTCCACTTTCTCACGAATCATGCAACAGAGTTTGTGAGAAAATTTGGTTGCTTTGGTTTACTCAGTGATGAAGGTCATGAGTCCAATCATGCTATTTCGACGAAAAGAAACGCGCTGACTAAGTCAAAGTCAATTTCGTTGAAGAGTCTGCGCTTTTTTGGTGGAGAAGCCTTGGATCTCCAAGAAGCTTTCGCCAGCAATTTAACTAAAATCAG
>Ga0247843_1010184_pt1 | contig 10101 bp, 9 predicted proteins | sample LaCruzMarch2017__FD_192420 | JGI IMG/M metagenome (GOLD analysis project Ga0247843, IMG submission 192420) | Freshwater microbial communities from meromictic Lake La Cruz, Castile-La Mancha, Spain - LaCruzMarch2017_8m | ecosystem: Environmental > Aquatic > Freshwater > Lake | place: Spain...
CCACGGCCTCGCCCGACTTATTGCCTCGACTGTCGAGATATTTCTCCGCGGCGCGGGTCAGGCGCAGGACGACCTCGGGCGAGCCGAACCGGACGGCCGCGTTCAGGCCACGTGACCAGTCGGCGCCCGCCGCCAGCAGGGCTTCGGCCGCAGAGGTGTGCCCGCCTTCGATGGCCAGGGCAAGGGGTGTGACCTGATCGTTGGGCGACGGTCCGTCAGGGTGGACTGCGGTCAGCAGACGCGCCAGCGCGTCGACGTTCCCCGCGTCGGCCGCCGCGTGAAGAGGGGTCTGCCCCGAGGCATCAAGGGTGTTCGGCTTCGCGCCGCGCGCGAGCAACACATCGATGGCGCTGGATGTCGGCCAGGGTGAGGCCGCTGCCAGATGCAGGGCCGTCTTGCCGTCGGTGGTGAGAGCGTTGGGGTCGCCGCCGCGATCGAGGAGGAGGCCCAGCGTGCGCGTGGCGCCGCGTGAAGCCGCGAGGTGGAGCGCGGTGATACCGGCCGGAGTTGCGAGCTGCAGGTCGGCCGCCTTGGCGCCGGAGTCGGTGAGCAGGGTCAGGACTTCGAGGCGGTCGTGAAGGGCAGCGTAGTGTTGCGGTAGTAATCCGGCTCCGTCCGGTTCGGAACGCAACCCGATGAAGCGCTGGGCGACCTCGGCGTGGCCGTGGATCGCGGCATGATGGAGCGCCGTTCGGCCTTGCTTATCTTGACGTTCAAGCAGATCTGCTGCGCCACTGCCCCCCAGGACGAGATCGACGATGGCGACGTGGCCTCGCGCTGCGGCGACATGCAGTGTGGTCTCGCCGCGCACGTTCAACGCGGCCGGATCGAGGCCGGCCGCAACGAGTTGTCGGGCGACGGCCAGGTCCCCGCGCCAGGCGGCGATGTGGAGGGCCGTGCCACCGGTGCAGTCCCGGCGCTCTTGTGGGTTGGCCTCCCAGCCACTCCAGACCGCATCGGAGCTGTAGTCGCGCGCCTCGAAGAGCGGTCCGCCGCCGACTGTGACCGCGGGGCAACCGCAGAGCACCAGGGTCAGGCCGATGAGTGCAGACAGGACGGCGAAGTGTGGCGAGCGCGTTGGTGACATGAGTCGGTGCCGCGGTTGAAGGACGACCGTCCGGATACTGCCACGTCACGCCGCCTTTGGCTCCCCCGCAACGAAAAGGCCCCCGACATCCAGAGCGGATGCCGAGGGCACTTGTGAACATCAGGTCATCCCGCTGTGACGCGGGAAGTCTGTGGTCAGTCCTTCATGCCCGTGAGCGTGTAGGTCTCGGTCGCGCCGTTCTTGTCGTCGCGTCCGTCGACCTCGATCTTGACGATGCCCTTGCCGGCCTCGAAGCAGAAGCGCGTGCGGGTCGGGACTTCACCGGCCGACCAGCTCTCCTGGCACCACGCACCACCGTCCTGGAGCGTCTTGATGCCGCCCTCGGGGCCGTCGGCGTCAGCAGCCCACTTCTCCTCACCGGGCTTCGGCTCGGCCGCGAGCTGCGGAGCCGCAGCGGTGACCTTGGCGATCTCGGCGGTGTCCTTCATGTCGGCCGTGTAGAGGCCAGCCGACGTGGCAACCCAGAGGGCGCCGGGCCACACGCCCTGGGCGAGCGCGTTGTCCTTGGCGTTGTCGTCGGTGCAGGCGAAGGCCGCGGCGGTCGCCTTGCCGAAGACATCGATCGACTCGACCTTGCAGGTCACGGTCGTCTTGATCTCGGCCTTCTGGTCGCCCACGGTCATGGACCAGTTCCAGTCGTAGGTGAAGGTGCGGTTGAGCTTGAAGACGTCGGCGAAGAGCGCCGGGATCGCGTCGGCGAGTGCTGCCACTGCGTCAGTGGCGGCGGCCACGGCGTCGGCCTCGACGGCCGGAGCGGCGTCGGCTTCGGCGACAGGCGCGACGTCCGGGGCCGGAGCGGCGGCCACGTCGGGCTCCGCGGCGGGAGCGGTGTCGGGAGCCGGGGCGACGACGTCGGGCTCGGCAGGCTTTTCGGCGGGCTTCTCGGCCGGAGCGGCCGTGTCCGCAGCGGCGACCGGAGCGGGTTCGGCCTTCTTGCCGCAGGCGACGGTCGGCGCGACGAGCGCCGAGAGGATCAGGACACCACCGAAACGAAAGGACTTCATAGGACTCTCCATCGAGACCACCCTGACCGGAGGGTGCGACCGCGGGCGGCGTCCTGTCACATCCGGAATCGCGGCACAAGAGTCGATTTCGAGTAGCGATCCCGGGTCGTTGCGGCGCCAGGTCTGGCGTGGCTCTGGAGGCCAGGTGCCGGCGATTGGAGCTCGGCCCGGGAGGGTCCCCCGCGACTCGGGGGGCCCTCACAGCGAGGGTCCGATCAGCTCCGCGACAACGACGCCAGGTTGATGACGAACCGGTACTTCACATCGCTCTTCAGCATGCGGTCGTAGGCGTGGTTGATCTGGTCCATGGCGATCATCTCGATGTCCGAGACGATCCCGTGCTCACCGCAGAAGTCGAGCATCTCCTGCGTCTCGCGGGTGCCGCCGATCAGGGACCCGGCGAGCGTCCTGCGACCCATCACGAGCAGCCCGGGATAGATCGTCGGCGGCTTCTCCGGCATGCCGACCAGCACCATCGCACCGTTCGTCTTCAGGGTCCCGAGCAACGAGTTGAGATCGTGCTCCGCGCTGACCGTGTCGAGGATGAAGTCGAAGGTCCTGGCCAGGGGGCCAAAGACAGCCGGGTCGCGGGTCACGACGACCTCGTCGGCCCCGAGCGCGCGGGCGTCCGCGGCCTTGCCCGGCGAAGTCGTGAACTGGGTCACGTGCGCGCCAAAGGCCTTGGCGAACTTCAGGCCCATGTGGCCGAGCCCGCCGAGCCCGACGATGCCGACCCGCTGGCCAGCGCCGACCTTCCAGTGGCGGAAGGGCGACCAGGTCGTGACGCCCGCGCACAACAGCGGCGCCGCCTTGGCCAGGTCGAGGTTGGCCGGGATCTTGAGGACGAAGCCCTCGTCCACGACGATCACATCGGAGTACCCGCCCCAGGTCGGCGCGCCATCGGCGTAGCGGCTGTTGTACGTGAAGATGGCCCCCTTCTCACAGTACTGCTCGTCGCCGTCCACACAGCTCCCGCAGCTCTTGCAGCTGCCGACCATGCAGCCGACACCGACCGGGTCACCGACCGCGAAGCGCGTGACCTCGCCGCCGACAGCGGCGACTCGGCCCACGATCTCGTGGCCGGGAACCATGGGGTAGATGGAGCCGCCCCACTCGTTGCGCGCCTGGTGCAGGTCCGAATGGCACACGCCGCAGAACAGGATGTCGATGCGAACGTCGCGGGGTCCGACCTCGCGATGCGCGAACTGAAACGGTCCGAGCGGGCTGGTCGCGCTCTGGGCTGCATAGCCAAATGCCTTGATCATCGAGATAACCTTTGACCACGGAGTACGGGTCGTCTGAAGGCGAAGAACTGGTCGTCGCGGGCGGCATCCTACACCCGGCGTTCGCCGCCGTCTTTGAATCCTCGAGCCCCGCGCAATGCTGCGTTCCGCCCGTCGAACGCAACGCTCGACCTTGACTCGGCACTCACACACATCCAAGTTCGCGCCGATGCACACCTACGCCGACAGACCCTGCACCCTCCCCCGTGGTGAGCTCCTCTATGCCTCGCTCGGCGAGCCCCGGACCGAACAACTCGAAGCCGTCGTGCAGCGCCTGACCAACGGCAAGAAGGCCCGCCCGGTCTCCGCACGGCTGACGCGTGAACACGGTCTGGTCGGCGACCGCTGGTCCGCGTGGCGGCCTTCGCCCAAGCGCCAGCTGACGCTCATGGATGTGCGTGTCATCCGTTGGTTGCTCACCGAGCGCGCCGAGCGTGTCGCCCATCAACCCGCTCTCATCGTGGACGAGAGCCGCGAGGCCCTCGAGCTGCCCGGGGACAACCTGGTCCTGGACGTGCCGACGTCGCTCGTCGCTCTGCCTCCTGGGCGACGTTTTCGCCTGGGGACGGCTATCCTCGAGATGAACGACATGCCGCACACGGGCTGCAAGAAGTTCGAAGAGCGCTTCGGCCCGGACGCGCTGGCCTGGGTCAACGGCGACGAACATACGCATCTGCGGCTCCGCGGCCTCCATGCGACCGTTATCGAGGACGGAGAGATTACGCTCGGCGACCGCCTGGTAGCCCTCACGTGAGGGACGAGACCACCTCATGATCATCGCCCTCGTCGTCGCCGTCCTGGTCCTCCTGGCCAACCTCGTGAGCTGGGTCGCCTTTCGTACCGACAAGGCCAGGGCGCGCCGGCACGCACGTCGGATTCCCGAACGCACCCTTCTATGGACTGCCTTCTTCGGAGCCTTTGGCGCGCTCGCCGGGATGTACCTGCACCGCCAACGCCACAAGGTCGACAAACGTCGCTTCACGCTGACCGTCTGGCTCTACGCGACGCTGCAGGTCGTCGCACCGCTGACCTGGCTGTTCGTCGCCTATGGTCCCTTCTGAATGGGTCGCTGGCGCGCACCAGGGCCGCCACTACTTCGTGTCCAGCTCGAAGAGACCCTGCCCTGCGGTCTCGATGTCGCCCGACCCGAGCCACGTCTGCGCCGCTGCGCGATCGCGCAGATAGGCATCGATAAAAGCGAGTACAGTCGAGAAGATAGCACCCTCCATCGCCTCACTCTCCTGGGCGCTGGCGAGCGGAGTACACGCGTCGATCGAGCCTTCGAACAAGGTGTGTTTGGCGGCCTGGTCTTCCACCCGGAGGAAGGCTTTGTCGCCGGTCGGCAAGAGCTCGAAGCTCCGAGCGCGGTTGGCTGGCTCGCCTTCACATGAGGGCTGCCCCCGCGCCCGCGGAATGGCCGACATGGGCGATCCTCGTGAGGTCGATGACGCCCTCGAAAGGTGGCCCTTCGGCGCGTTCCTGCAGGTAGGTGATCACACGCGCCACGTCGTTGGGTCGGTCCCAGCTCACCTTGATGCCGCACGGGTGGTCCGGGCTCACGTTCATCGCTGCGCAGACCTGGGCATAGGTCGCCTCGTCGCGCCCTCATGCGCGATGGCGACAGCCAGGTAGCCGGCCTTCGCGAGAAGCGGCGCCCAGCTCTCCATGCTCTTCAGGGGGTCGGTCTTGCCCGAGGCCCCGCCTTGAGAGAGCAGGAGGACCGGCAGTGGGGTGGGCGCGTCGAGCGGCCTGTAGATCGCGCTGTTGACGTTGCGGGTGTCGCCGATGATGTCCGTGAAGGTGAGCCCCTCGACCTCGACGACCTGCACCTCGAACTCTTGCGCTGCGCGATAGAGACACGCGGCCCGATCATCGGGCCCGCAAGCGTTGACGACCTCGGCCGTTGCGTCACTACCGTCGCCGGTGTCATCGGTTGCGTCAGGGACGCTCGTGTCGGCGATGTCCGCAGTGGTGTCAGCGCCGACACGAGCGCGTCGACTGAACTGTCTTCGACCACGTCGGTCGACGTCTCCGCGCTATCGACGCCCGAGGTGTCAGCGGCGTCGTTGAGCACGATGTCCCCGGGAGACTTGTCCTCCTCGCCGCAGGCACAGATGGAAAGACTCATGGCCAACGTGGAGGCGATCGAGCGCGGTCGAATCAGCTGCATCGCCCCGTGACCGTGGCCACCCCCTCCCCTCGTCAGATTGTCAACGGGTGCGCGCCGACGCGGAGGACGACCAGGAGCGGCTCCGTCAGAATAGCGCGATCATCGAGCTATCCGTCGGAGGCAGCGGGAAGGACACTCGTGTGAGAGTCCCAGACCTCGGCGCCAACACTCGCGCCACCCAATCCCATTCGGATCTGAGCTGGCGGACTATTGACTCGCGCTTCCCCCCTCGCGCGTGCAGAGATCGACTCGATAGGACGCCCGCACCGTCGGCCGGGCACGTCTGTCACCGGCCGATACAACCCAGGCCTTGTTCCGAGGCCACGCGACGCCCCCCACCAACCCTATGAGGGAATCATCATGAAGCGAAGCCTGACCGTCCTGGTCCTCCTGCTCGCAACTGGCTTGCTGGCCTGGATGCCGAGCACCGCCCGAGCCGTAGACTGCTTCCCCCAACCGTGGAAGTGCTGCGACAGCAATGGCTACAACTGGCCCAAGACCTTCCTTACCCAGAACAAGTGTGTCCAGGCGGGCGGCACCGTCGCGTGTGGTCTCTGCCCGAACCAGCCTGGCATCGGCGTGCCCTACAAGTGCTGCGACAGCAGCGGCGCCCCGGTCGCGGGTGTCTTCACGCGATCGACATGCGCGTCGTCGGGCTACGTGGTCTATGACAACGTGCTGACCTGCCCCAATTCGGGGCCGTTCGAGTGCTGCGACCCTGTCGGGGGTGGGAGCGCCCCGGGCCTGCCTTATGTCTTCCGCTCGAGCTGCGTCAATGACGGCTATGTGGTCCAGGACTTCGCTTTCGGGTGCCCGGGTGGGCTCGTGGAGCAATTCAGGGAGTGGTGGCAGGAGGAGGGCATCCGGATGCGCTGCCTGTTTGAGATCAAGAACACCTACATGGACGACAATAACCCTAACCTCGACGGAAAACAGACGGTGCTGGGGGGCTGGCAGAAGGCGTATAATACCGCCAACGGAATCGTGACGAAAAACGCTCAGGGGGATTACGTTCCTGAGGGGGTGCCGCCCTGGCCGGCCGGACCCGACCCCTGGAACGACAAGGACACGCACTGTGTCACGAGCTGCCTGCTCACGGTCGAGTGCAACAAGCGGACGGCCCAACTCGGGGGCTGGGGCCGTGAGACGGCCCAGTTGTGCGACGGCGAGGAAAACAACGCCTGGGGATCTGGCGACGAATGCGCCAACAAGCTCGGCCGCGATTTCGGTGAGACACTTCGCCCCATGTACGGCACCGCGGCGGAGGCGGAGACTGCATGCAAGGATTATTGCACCGGCATGCAGGACCTCACGCAGGTCTGCCCACCGAACGGGTTCCTCTCGACGGTCGTCCCGGCCATTGCGGACTCTGGTGTCATCAATGTCCTGTCGACCAGCTTCAGTATCTCCGACAGCCTCCCCGAGATCCCCCTCTTTGGCCTCCTCGGAGTGGTGGCGCGCAGGTGTTTCAATGGCATCGAGTCGGGCCTCACCTACCCCACCGGCGACACCGTCGCGGATATCCTCTTCGACGTGAAACAGCTCGGCGCAGACCTCATCTCGGCCGCCTCGACGGTGCTCGCAGTGGGGGACACCGGAACCATCGAGGGCGGCTCGATCTTGCACCGACATGGCGAGACGGCCTATGCCCTCGCGATCAACCTCCCGAGCGCCGAGGTCGACGCCTACATCGATTACGAGGACGGCACAGTCAAAGGCTTCAAGCTCCGCGGCGCCAACGGCGAGACCGTGACCATGCAGACGGCCGACCCGATCGAGACCGCCTGCGCGACCCCGAGCTGCAAGCGGCGCGTGCCCTGGACCCAGTGGGTCCGCCAACGCGAGAACACGGCGCCGTTCTTCACCTCCGACACCGCCACGGAGGCCCCATGAACCGCTTCGACCTCGCCGCAAACCATGGTCTCGCCGGGCGACGCCCCGACCGTCCGACCCGAGGAGGAAACATGTATCTCCGCTCCGTCACCACTGCTTTGATTGGCACGCTCGCGACCCTCGCTGCCTGCGCGAAGCAGGTCCCCGAGCCCACCGGGCCCCGCATCGCCATCGACATCGCTCCCCTCACCCTACCCGGGACCACCGGCGTCGAGTATGCCATCGCGGTCTTCAACGAGAGCCCGACCAACCCGATGTTCGACGCCGACGGCGAGGTGATCTCGCCCGCGAATGACGCGCGCCTGGTCTGGCAGCAGGCGAGCGTCACCTCGACCCGGTTTGGCAACGGCGACGGCGGCGACATCACCTACATCGGCCCATGCGACGCCAGCGTCGCCGAGAACTGGGTCGCCATCGTGCTGCGCAATATCGAGGTCGACAGCAACAACGGCAGCTTTGACGGGACCGGCGAATTCGCGGGCACCCGTAATCTGCTCGACGACCAGAACTCCGCCTTCTCGACCGCCCCCGGCTCGAATGACGGCGACCCCGACTTCCAGAACCCCTGCGACTTCAACTCGCCGTGCGTCCGCAAGTTCCGCTGCGCCCCGAACGAGGACACCGAGGTCGTCTTCAACCTGACCGTGATGCGCGACGCGCGTCAGGGCTTCTTCGACGTCGCCGTGGACTTCCAGGACGTCTTCTGCTCGATGAAGGTCGACACCTGCTACGAGGGGACCGAGCCCATCGAGCTGCTCTTCGACGACGAAGGCCATCGCGTCGAGACCGTCGTCATCGCAGCGGCCTGCAGCGCGGGCGTCAAAGACACCAACACGGTCATGTGGATGGCGCCGCTCACCGTCACCTGCGATGGTGGCGTGACGATTTCGCTCGATCCGACCGGCGACCACGATGCTGACCCCACGACGCCGGGCCGCGAGGGCAACCAGAGCATCGACGCCATCGCTGATGGCGAGGTCACGACCGTTGGCGTGCGTTCCGCTGGCACTCTGACCTTTACGCTCGAGACGACGCCGTCGACGCCGACCACCATCGCCATCCCAGCCGGTACGCTCGTCACCCGCGTCGACAACGGCCTCGACTATCTGACCACCACAGCCGTATCGATCGACACGGCGAGCTCGAGCTCCGTCCAGGTCACCGCCGAGGCCATGGCCGACGGCGTAGAGTATGACAGCGCTACCGGGTTTGCGACCATCTCCCGAGCCGGGGCCGACGGCGCCTTCCACACGCTGAACGTCAGCGGCAGCGGCTTCACGGGCGGCCTCGATCCGGTGGTCGAGGGCGGCATCCAGATCGAGCTCGGCTACGCGACCTATTGGGGTGATGAGGACCTGACCTGCAGCCCCGACGGCGCCTCGTGCAACAAGGCCTACTGGAACGTCGCAGTCAACGTCCGAGACCTCATGGACGCCGGCTTCACGAACTGCCGCGTCTCGACCGCAATCACCGCGAGCGGCTCGCCGGCCCTCGACCAGTTCGTCAATGGTGGCCTCGCTGGACCCGGTCAGACCTACGGCTACGTCGACATCGACGCCCAGCTCATGTTCGGCGCACGCCTGGCCTGCTTCGAGGGCCCGATGGGCTCCGAATATGCCTCGGCGGAATATGGCGCGAGCGTCGACATGGTCGGCTCCAACCCGTTCCCGAACCTATGCTATTACTTCGAGCGTGGCTCGGTGGCGCCTCGATCGCTGGGCGAGACCGACAACTACTTCACCGACCCGGACAGCAACGCCGACGACGCAACCTATGGCGGACGGATCCCGCTCGGCGACGCGCCGCCCTTGCGCCTCGTCTTCCCGCAGATGGGTGGCGACAGCACTGGACCGTGTCAGTCGCGGGTCCTCAACCGCGTCGCAGCGGTCTACTTCGATGGTGCGAGCTCGCTCCAGGAGTTCACCTGGCGTGGAATCGGCGGGACCGGCGAATACCAGATCGACGTCTACACCAAGGCCGGGCTCGCCGGCTGGGAGCTCTGGGGCGGGTATACCGTCGACCTGCGCACCGACCTCGGGCGCGTCTTCTTTGCCGCCGGTGGCAAGTTCCCCAACGCCGGGGACAGTGCCGTCGCCCTCGTGGTGACGCGTTTGGACGATCCGGTCGTGACCGTCGATGACATCGTCATCGAGGTAGGCCCCTGACCCAGACCGCATGTTGGGCGGCGCTGAGCTCGCTTGGACCTGGCTTCCCGAAGGGAGATGCTCGGCCTGTGCGCCCTCGCAAAATGGCCAACCCCCGTCGCGAAGGGGCACCGGCACATACGAGCTCGGCTAAGCAGAGCGGCGCTGAGGGCCATTGATGCTCAGCCGATCTGATTTGGTTCTGATGTGCCGAGCATACCATGCAGAAGCGCCCGCTCCTCCCTGCTAAGCCTTCTCGAGGGGTCATTCCGTGCGTGCCGAGGTGCGCTCGGGATGCCCTCCTGCGTCCACCGCCCTCACGACGGAGCCCCCCAATGACACAGCTCGCCACCGCGAAGTCCTTCGGACTCGCGACAATCTTCGTATCTGTCTTCGGTGCCACCGCCTCGGCGCAGGACCTGGCCGTGGAGCTCCAATGCTGGCAGGGGACCGCTGAGACGACGCTGCTGTCGCGACTGACCTTCGACGAGGTGATCAA
>Ga0247843_1010188_pt1 | contig 10100 bp, 13 predicted proteins | sample LaCruzMarch2017__FD_192420 | JGI IMG/M metagenome (GOLD analysis project Ga0247843, IMG submission 192420) | Freshwater microbial communities from meromictic Lake La Cruz, Castile-La Mancha, Spain - LaCruzMarch2017_8m | ecosystem: Environmental > Aquatic > Freshwater > Lake | place: Spain...
TCAAGCAAAACGGGCAAGAAAATCGCTGTTGTCGGCTCAGGCCCTGCAGGTCTTGCGGTCTCGCAACAACTCGCGCGCGCCGGTCATGCCGTGACCTTGTTTGAAAAAAACGATCGTATTGGCGGATTGCTGCGCTACGGCATTCCTGACTTCAAAATGGAGAAGCATCTGATCGATCGCCGCGTAGCGCAGATGCAGGCTGAAGGCGTTGAGTTCAAAACAAACGTCGAAATCGGCAAAGATGTTTCGATCGCTGATTTGCGTAAGACGTTTGACGCGGTGGTTTTGTCGGGCGGCGCGGAAAATCCGCGCGATCTTGAAGTCGAAAACCGCGCCGTGGACGGCATCCATTTCGCCATGGATTTCCTGACCCAGCAGAACAAGCGCAATGCGGGCGACTCAGAAAATCAAGCTGCGCCCAAAGGTACGTTGTCGGCCAAGGGCAAGCACGTCGTCGTGATCGGCGGCGGCGACACCGGCTCGGATTGCATCGGCACGTCCAACCGTCACGGCGCTGCGTCGGTGACGCAAATCGAAATCATGCCGAAACCGCCGGAGCATGAAAACAAACAATTGGTCTGGCCGGATTGGCCGCTGCGCTTGCGCACGTCGTCTTCGCATCAAGAAGGCTGCGACCGCGATTGGGCGATCCTGACGAAAAAGGCGGTTTCCCAGAACGGCAAGGTCACGGCGCTGCAATGCGTGCGCGTCGATTGGGAAAAGGATGCATCCGGCCGCATGGTCATGAAGGAAATGCCAGGCTCGGAATTCGAGCTGAAGGCGGATCTTGTCCTGCTGGCCATGGGCTTTGTGGGGCCACGCCATGACGGCGTTGTCAGCCAGGCCGGCGTCGCGCTCGATCCGCGCGGCAACGTCAAGGCGGACATGCTGAGCTATCAGACCTCCGAAAAGGGCATTTTCTCCTGCGGCGATATGCGCCGGGGTCAATCCCTGGTGGTTTGGGCCATCCGCGAAGGCCGCCAATGCGCGCGCGCCGTTGACGAATTCCTGATGGGCGCGAGCGAATTGCCGCGTTAACCGGCAAAATTGTGGTTCACGAACGGCTTAAGCCTGCACGCGTTTCGCACGATGTGCAGGCTTTCGTGCACATTCGCCGCAGGGCGTGTAAGTCTTGCGCCTGTCGCAATCGTCCCCAATCTATTGGCGGACGCGACGTCCCAAGACTTTGCCGTTTCGCTGGTTCAGGAGATCGAGAATGAACATGCACCGCCGTTTGGATTGGTCGGAATTGGCTGAAGTTCTGTCCAGCGCCGCCAATGAACTTCGTCGTGACATGCGCCGCGCCACCCGTGAAGGCAAAGAACTCGCCGAGGACGCTGTTGAATCCGTGGCCAAGGCCGCCGACGCCCTTGCCCACAAGGCCCGCGATGAGGCGAAGGAAGTGGTCCAGACGGCCCGTACGCAGGTCCAGGAGCACCCGCTTGGCGCGATCGCGGCGGCTGTCGGCATAGGCGCGCTTTTGGGCGTTTTGATCGCCAGCTCCAGCCGACGCTAAATGTCCGGCGGGCGCCCTGCCGTAAGCCTCAAATATTGACAATTCCGCCACTTGGACCTACTTAGTCCAAGCATGAGCATACAACTTAACATTGCCGAGGCTAAGGCGAAGCTGTCGGCGCTCGTAGATGCTGCCTTGCGCGGCGAAGAAGTCGTGCTGGCCAAAGCCGGCCAGCCGGTCGCGCGTATCGTGTCACTCCTGCCCATCACCGCCAAGACGCCCCATCTGCTGTCGCAGCTTCACTATCCAGATGTCGATGCTGAGGCTTTTGCCCCTGAGCCGGAAATTGAAGCGGCGCTCGACCGGCCACTTTGACGGCAAGCGCGGCATTCGGTCATGACGGGTTTCCTGCTGGATACGCATGCATTAGTTTGGTGGTCGCTCAGCAGCGCACGACTATCAAAATCCGCAAGCGACGCCATTAGAGCAAATCCCGGAAGCGTTTGGGTCAGCGCAGCGTCGATTTACGAGCTCGACTACAAATCGCGTATTGGACGCATTCCGCCTTTGCCTGTTCCCGCATTAGACATCGTGACGGCGGAAGGCTTCTTATTGTTGTCAGTGGACGCCCGAACTGCGGCCAGAGCCGCTGCATTTGCTGGGGCGCATGCAGATCCATTCGACCGGCTGATTGCGGCTCAAGCGCTCCAGCATGATTTTAGTGTGATCACGATTGATCGAGCGATCGAGAATTTCGGCGCGCGCGTTCTTTGGTAGGCGTTCCGACCTGTTCATCGCGCCGCGAAATTCAGCCAATATCCAGCGGTGTGAATGACGAGGCCAACCAGCCCGCCGATAATCGTGCCGCTGATCCGGATATATTGAAGATCGCGTCCGACATTTTGCTCCAGCTTGGAGACGATGGTTTGCGCGTCCCAGCTTTTGATCGTTTCCGTCGCCAGGAGCGAGACGTCGCGGCCATGGCGCTCCGCAAGCGCGGTGCAAAGGAGGCGCAAGCGCACATTCAGCGCCTCGCGCGCGATGTCGTCTTCCAGGAGGTCTTCGCCCATACGGATGAAGGCGCCGGCGACCACGCCTTGCAAATTTGAGTTCGAGTTGAGAGCCTGAGCGCGCAATGCATCCTTGAGCCCACCCCAAGCGCCGGACAGGAAGTCGCCGACGGCCGGATGCGCCAGCATGTCTTCGGTGAGACGTTCGACCTTGGCGCGCATGTCCGGCGAGGAGCGCAAATCCTCCGCCAATTGCTCCAGCATGGATGTAATTTTTTGCCGCGCCGGGTGCTGCGGATCGGCGATGGCGTCGCGCAGGAGAGAATCCAGCGCGCCGATCATGGCGTCGGCGGCTTTGGAATCCACCGATATCAAGCGCCATAGAAAGCTCGTTTTATCGCGCACCTTGGCGCGGATGACCGTTTCATTGGCCGCGAGCGCCCGCCAAGCCTCCTCTAGCGCCGCCTCCACCAAGGGTTGATGCCGGCCTTGCTCGGTAAGGATGTCCAAGAGCGCCCCGGCGCCGGAGGAGGCGCGCCCGTCCGCCGCCAACGCCGCCGACTGCTTACGCAGGAAGTCGGTGATGACAGCCTCATCAAACGTATCCAGCACCGCCGGAATAGCCTTTACGACGCTGTCTGCGAGCCGGCGCGCTTGCGCTGGTTCGGTGATTTGGCGCGCCAAAGCGGCGGTGATGTCCTGATGTTGTAAACGGATCGCGACATTGGCCGGCGCGAGCAAATTATCGGCGACGAAATTGCCCACGGTCTCGGCGATGCGGTCTTTGGAGCGGGCGATGATCGCCGTGTGCGGGATCGGTAGGCCAAAGGGCCGGCGGAAAATGGCGGTGACGGCGAACCAATCGGCGAGACCGCCGACCATCGCCGCTTCGGCGAAAGCGCGGACATAGCGCCAAGCCCAGTGTTCATGCGATTTGGCGCTGGCGACGATGAATATCACGAACATGAGGATCAAGAGCGCCGTCGCGCTCAGGCGCATAATGCGTAAGGCCCTCGCGGCCTCGCGCCCTTGCGGAGTAAAATCGTCAGCCTCAATGGCGCTCATGCACGCATTCTAACATCTGCCCAAGGAATTGGGACTGCCGGCGCGCAAACACGCAACAGGCGGCGCTGGGGTGCAACGCCGCCTATGCGGTTTTGATCCAAGACATTGAAATTAAAAAGGCCTTTCGCCGCTGGGCGCGTCAACGGCCAGCTCAGTCGAGTTCGCCCATCATGCTTTGCAGGTAATTTTGCACGCCAACGCTGGCGACGAGAGCGATTTGGGTCTCGAGGAAGTCGATATGCGCCTCGGTGTCGTCGAGGATCTCTCGCAACATATTCCGGGACACGAAGTCCTTGCCCTTCTCGCAAGCCTCGATGGCGTCGATCAAGTCAGCGCGGCCTTTGATCTCCAACGCAAGATCGGCGGCGAGGCATTCCTCGGGCTTTTCGCCGATATTCATCTTCAGAAGGTTTTGCACATTGGGCAGGCCTTCGAGAAACAAGATGCGTTTGATGAGCTCGTCGGCGTGCTTCATCTCCTCGATGGATTCATCGTAGGTTTTTTTGCCGAGCTTTTTGTAGCCCCAATTGTCGTAGAGGCGGGCATGCAAGAAGTATTGATTGATCGAGGTAAGCTCATTCGTCAGAATCGAATTGAGCTTTAAAATGAGCGCGCTATCGCCCTTCATAAGCAAATTCTCCGGAATAGGCCGCCGCTTTCGCCGATTCCCGGATCATTTGACGTAATTGGTCGTAACACAAGCCGCATTGCGTTTTGACGCCACAGACGCGGTGGACATGTTGGGGGCTTTGCGCGCCGCCCTCGATGGCGCACTGCGCATCGCGCTCCCGCAGGCCGTTGCAATTGCACACGTACATGGGTTCTCCATGGCGTTAATGGTCATCTCAAGTTTGGCCAAAGCCACTCCCGAGCCCCTTGCGCAGGATCAATGCCACAAAACGAACTTGTCTGCAAGTCACTCGCAATTGCAGCACGAGTGAAATCTGACCTAGACCGCAGGGCTGCGCATCCTGTCGAGGGCGCGGTTTAGAGTTTCAGATCGCCGAGCGCCATTTGGGCCGCTTTTTCGGCGATCATCATGGTTGGTGAATTGGTGTTGCCCGATGTGATGTTGGGCATGATCGAGGCGTCGGCCACACGCAGGCCTTCGACGCCAAAAACTCTCAGCCGGGCGTCCAAAACCGCTGTCGGGTCGCTTTTCAGGCCCATCTTAGCCGTGCCGACGGGATGGAAAATGGTGGTGGCGATATCGCGGGCGGCGGCCAATATTTCCGCATCGTCCAACAGCTTTGGACCGGGCCGGAATTCTTCGGGCATGTATTGCGCTAAAGGTGCGGCCGACATGATCTTTCGGGTGAGGCGCAAGGCGGCGATTGCAGTCCGGCAATCTTCGTCCGTGGCGAGATAATTCGGGTCGATGCGCGGCGCCTCTAACGGGTTTGGCGATGTGGCGTGCACGCCGCCGCGGCTGGTTGGGCGGAGATTGCAGACGCTGGCGGTGATGGCCGGAAAGGCGTGCAGCGGATCGCCAAATTTGTCTAAGGACAAAGGCTGGATATGGAATTGCAGATCGGGTGAGGCTTGGTCTGGGCTAGAATAGGCGAAGGCGCCCAATTGTGAGGGCGCCATGGACAATGGCCCGCGCTGGAGCGCGGCATATTCCAGCGCCATTAGCGGCCGGCGCCAAAGCGAGGCGTAAAGCGCATTCATGGTCGGCGCGTTTTGCACTTTGAAGATCGTGCGCAGCTGCAAATGGTCTTGCAGATTCTCGCCGACGCCTGGCGCGTGACGGAGCGTTTCGACGCCGAGAGTCTGCAAGCGGCCACCATCGCCGATGCCGGACAGTTCCAGAATGTGCGGCGTATTGACGGCGCCGGCGCACAGAATGATTTCGCCGCGTGCCCGCGCTTCGCGCGTTTGTCCGTCCTGAACATAATGCACGCCTGTTGCACGCGCGCCTTCAAAGAGAAGCCGCGAAATATGCGCCTTCGTCTCAAGCCGCAGATTGGGCCGCTTTAAAGCGGGCTTCAGAAAACCGCGCGCCGCGGAAAAGCGCACGCCGCCTTTTTGGTTCACCTGAAAATAGCCGGCGCCGAAATTGTCGCCCGAATTAAAATCTGAAACGCTTGGAATGCCGCACGCCGCCGCAGCCTCGGCGAATGCATCCAGAATCTTCCAGCGCATGCGCGGGTGCTCGACTCGCCATTGTCCGCCGGCTCGGTGAAATTCATTCGGCGGCGCGATGTGATCTTCCATGGCGACGAACAACGGCAGGACGTCGTCCCAGCCCCAGCCGGAAAGGCCCATTTGCCGCCAGCGATCATAATCGGCCGCCTGTCCGCGCATATAGATCATGGCGTTGATGGCCGAGCAGCCGCCGATCACCTTGCCGCGCGGATAGGCAAGACTGCGGCCATTCAATCCAGCGCTGGGTTCGGTGCGAAACATCCAATCGGCGCGCGGATTGCCGATGGCGAACAAATAGCCTGCCGGGATGTGAAACCAGATCCAATCGTCCTGACCGCCCGCCTCTAGAATGAGAACGCGATGCGCGCCGCTTGCACTCAAGCGGTCGGCGAGCACAGAGCCCGCCGAACCGGCGCCGACAATAATGTAATCGAAAGTCTCGGCCATCGGCGTTTCGTGCGCGGGCCGGGCGCTGGCTTAGCCGTCCATGCCGTCGGGCAGGCCGACCGCATGGAATCCGGCATCGACATGGATCACTTCGCCCGTGGTCGATTGGCCGAGTTCGGAGACCAGCCACAGGGCCGCGCCCGCCACGCCTTCCATACTGGTTTCCGCTTTCAGCATAGAGAATTGACCAGACTTTGCATGCAGCGCGCGACCGCCGGTGATGCCGGCCAGGCTCAGCGTGCGCATGGCGCCCGCGGAGATGGCGTTGACGCGGATACCTTTCGGGCCGAGATCGCGGGCAATATAGCGCGTGGAGGCTTCCAGCGCCGCCTTGGCGACGCCCATTGTGTTGTAGTTCGGGATGGTCCGCTCGGCGCCCAGATAGGTCATCGTCACCAGCGAACCGCCAGGCTTCATCATTTCCGCAGCGCGGCGCGACACGTCCACAAACGAAAACGCCGATACGTTCATGGCCAGGAGAAAGCCCTGGCGCGTCGTGTTCTCGACGAAGGAACCCTGCAGCTCGTTTTTGTCAGCAAAAGCGATGGAGTGAATGACGAAATCAATCTCTCCATAGATCTCTTTCAGCTTGGCGAAAGTGGCGTCCATCGACGCATCGTCGGTCACGTCGCATTCGATCAGATGCTTCACGCCGATGCTTTCGGCCAAAGGCTGCACCCGGCGGAGCAGGGATTCGCCCATATAGGAAAAGGCCATGTCAGCGCCCTGTGCGGCAAGCTGCGTGGCGATGCCCCAGGCGATGGACTTGTCGTTCGCGACGCCCATTACGAGCCCCTTTTTGCCCCGCATCAGATCGCCCTTGGGCATGTTCCAGGCTTCAGCCACGACGTCTCTCCCACCAATCAAAGTGAGCCGGCAGATGGCGGCGCCGCGCCCGTCCGGTCAACCCTGACCCCTCCGGCGGTCAAAAAATCTTCAGATCAATGTTTGAAGTAAGAATATCTTAGATATATCTAAAAATCATTATTCAATATATCGAAGATAATAAATGAGGAAAATTGAATTGAGACATGGATTTAAGGGCCGCGGCCAAGGTCACGGGCATCATGGCCGGGGACGGGAATGCAGCGTCCAAGGGGAAGAGCATCGCGGCCATCACGGCCGGGGCCCAGGCGGGCACCGTTTGCGCCGCGGCGGCCGCATGTTTGAACAGGGGGATTTACGCCTTCTGATCCTCAAACTGATCGAGGAGAAGCCGCGTCACGGCTACGATCTGATCAAGGCCATAGAGGAACGGCTGGGCGGCATGTACGCGCCCAGTCCCGGCGTTGTGTACCCGACGCTGACGCTTCTTGAGGACATGGGCCAGATCACGCCTGTTCCCGGCGAGGGCTCAAAGAAGCTCTTCGCTCTGAGCGATGATGGCCGTGAATACCTCGCCGCCAATAGCGAAGCGGTGGACGCTGCGTTCGCCCGCATGAAGGCCGCCGAGGCGGCGTTCGGCGCCGGCCCATCGCCGCGCATCATTCGCGCGATGGAAAACCTAAAGCTGGCTTTGCGGTTGAAGATGGGTGCTGGCGGTTTGAGCGACGCTCAGGCCGAGTCCATCGCTGATGTAATCGACGCCGCCGCTAAGGCGGTCGAGAAAGCCTAAAAGAGAGAAAGCCCAGTTCATGCGATCGACTGCAACAATGCCCACGACGCAAGGCAGCCGCTATCTGCAGCAGCTCTGCAAACATTGGTCAGACAAAATGCCGGTTGAATTCTCGGTCGAGCGCGGCGTGATTGCGTTTCCGAATAAAGGCGGCTGCAGGTTCGAGGCCGAAGACGACGGCCTTCGCGTCACGCTTGATTTCGAAGACGGCAGATGATCTGCCGCGCATGCAGCAGGTGGTGTTTGATCATATTAAACGCTTAGCGTTTCGTGAGGATTTAACGTCGCCGGAGTGGCGGGCCGCGTAAGGCTTCGCATCTCCGGTCTTAATCTCTATGCTCTCGCAAAAGACCGCGGCGACGCAGCCCAAGAGACGAGAAATTGGGGAGGAAAGATTTGGCGAAGTTCCTGTTGGTTCATGGCGGCTTGCACGGCGCCTGGTGTTGGTCGAAGCTCATGCCGCATCTGATCGCGCGCGGGCACCATGTTCTCGCGATCGACCTTCCGGGGCTTGGGGACGATCCAACGCCGGCAGAACGAACGACGCTCAGCGATTATGGCGATGCGGTCGCCCATAACGTTCGTGCGATGGGTGGAAATGTCATTGTCGTCGGCCACTCGTTGGGCGGCATGGCCATCAGTGACGGCGCGGAAAAAGCGCCGGAGCTTTTCTCAAAGCTTGTTTATCTCACCGCGATCATGCTGGCGGATGGCGACACTGTAGCGGCTGCGGGCATTGCGCTCGATCCGTCGATCACCGCCAACGCCGTCTCGCCGGTCCTGCCACGTGAGATGTGCGAATACATGTTCTACAATGATTGCGTAAAAGAAGACGTCGACGATGCGATGGCGCGTCTGCGTCCGCAAGCGGTGGCGCCAATGGCGGCGGCGATGCGAGTCAGTCCAGATCGCTGGGGCCGCGTGCCGCGATATTATATCGCGTGCGCGTTGGACAACGCGCTGACCCTCGACAATCAGCGCGCCATGATCGCTCGCTCCCCCGTGATAAAGACGATCATCTTACCGTCCGGCCATTCGCCCTTCGTATCGATGCCGGAGCAGACGGCGGCGGCTCTTCACGAGATCGCCGCCGATTCCTGAACCAGATTTCAACGCGCCGGACAATTCAAGGCGGCGGCGGGAAGACGGTGGATATAAGGTCCGCGCGCGGTGCCGAGCCATATCTGATCGCCGGCGATGATCGCGGTGGTGGAGAAATTCGCGCCCACCCCAATCTCGCAATCCAATATAAATGTCGCCGGATCGATGCGCGCCACGAAGGACTTTACTGGGCAGGATTCCCCGCCGGCATTGAAGCACGCCACGATTTCGTCGCGCGAATTAGAGGCGTGCCCGGCCGCCAGCAATTTGCCGTCCGGCGCCCAGCGCAGATTGTCGGGCATGAAGCTGAGCGGCAGCGCGCGCCGCGTCGGTTTAGCGCCGAGCGTGAGTTCAATCAGCCGGCCGCCGCTCCAGGCGCTGACATATAATTTATCGCCGGACGGCGAGGCGAGGATGCCGTTGGAATACGCCATCTCACTGTCGAAAACGGCGCCCCAACCTTTATCGGAGCTCCAGGAGCGCACATCGCCAATTCCCGGCGTCATCGTCGCGGCGTCCGGCGTTGCGGTGACGTAGAAGGCGCCGGATGGAAGCGCAGCGATGGAATTCATCAAAGCGCCCTTCGGCGCCACGACGCAGCCGCGCCACGTCACATTCGGGGGCGCAGAGGCTTTCTTGCCCGGCGCAAGATCGAAAATTTCAACGGATTCGCGTCCGCGATGATTGATCACATAAAGAACACCCGCGCCGTTCTTGCGCGGCACGAAGCTAACGCCATGCGCCTCGAAGCTATCTGGCGTGAGTTCTTTGCCGCAGCCTTCCGCCTCACGCAGCGCTGCGCCGGGAGTTGGATACAGCTTGGTTGGTTTTGCGGTCTTTGCGTTTACGGCGTAAAGCGCGCCCGGTTTGGCGGGGCCGCCCGCCATGGAACCGGCGATGATCCAGTCGCTGTCAGGCAGCGCAAGAAGATCTTCGGCGTTCGGAATGGCGATCGGTTTCGGCGGCGTCTTTGCGTGTGCCGCGCCGAGTGTCACTGCGAAAATTGTCCCGCAAAAAGCCAAGCCGATACTGACGCGCCGCATGATAGTCCTCCCACAATCTTTGTTCGTTGCGGAAGACGCTAGCGTTAGTGCGCGCGGCCTCAAAGCGAAATGCGTTTGGCCGCGCGCCGTCTTATGCGGCGAAGCGTGTGAAGGCCAGTGCGGCGTTGGTGCCGCCAAAACCGAACGAGTTCGACAGGACGCAATTCAATTGCTTGTCCAGACGCTCACGTACGATCGGTAGGTCGGCGAAGGCT
>Ga0247843_1010189_pt1 | contig 10096 bp, 6 predicted proteins | sample LaCruzMarch2017__FD_192420 | JGI IMG/M metagenome (GOLD analysis project Ga0247843, IMG submission 192420) | Freshwater microbial communities from meromictic Lake La Cruz, Castile-La Mancha, Spain - LaCruzMarch2017_8m | ecosystem: Environmental > Aquatic > Freshwater > Lake | place: Spain...
TTGCACGAGCGTACATCGTCTCCGGCGAACTTCCATCTCGTGGACGAATCGCCCTACTGCGCAAGGTCGACGAACGATATATGTAACGCCCGCCCCCGGAACGCTCGCCGCCGGCGATCTCACGTGCACTCGCGAAATACCGTCGGCATGGGCCAATATTGGGATGCGGTCGGTTCACGTCGTCGCATGCCGGTGGTGGACGAGAACGGGCCATCCTCCAGGAGGGATTGCTCAAGCGCATGATAGACGAACGCAATGCCGGGAACACTGGGGTAAGGAAGTCAAGAACGCCGTCGTGACTGTACCCGCCTACTTCAATGAATCGCAACGTCAAGCCACGAAGGATGCTATATATTTAGATCAATATACCGGATGATACAATGTCAAGGAAGAAACATTCGTCACCGACTCCGAGGCCGAATTATGCGACTACAAGGATCCGAGTACCGGAACAGCCATTGAAACGTGTACAAGAGGCTAGGCTATTTTTTTTAAAACGAGCAATTATCACGATGAATTAGTCGAGTTTATTGAAGGGAATGGTAATTTTAATACGACCGGAAAGTCATAGAAATGCCATTCTTGCACGATTGCGTCTAATAGTCGAATTCCCCGTCGGACTCAACATCGCTTTCTGGCTCGGATTCAACATAGTTTACCTTTTTCGCTGCCGCCCTACCACCTTGCTCTACCACTTCTCGCGCGAGCTGGAACATGTGCAGAGATCTCCTCCACCTCTGAATTGCTACCATCGGAAGACGAATATGGAGCACTTTCTTCAAGGACCGAGGATCATAATGCAGTCATGAAAAGTTGGGCAACGAGCGGGGAGAACGGCGCGGCGGCCGCTCTCCGAGTTGAGCGGATACTAATTAATATGCAAGATACGTTCGTCTCCGGCGATAATGACGTTTCGACCAAATCTTGAGAGTTTTCAAATCGCCATAGACGCTTGGACGAAAGCGTCCGATGAACCGAATGCAATTACGCGTGCGAGACATATTCTTAATTGGATGTCAACGATTTACATTTCCAAGTCGAACGATCTTGCGATGCCGGATGTATCATGCTTTAAACCGATACTCAAATGTTATGCTTCCAGTAAGAAGCTCGAGGCACGTATAGCGTCTGAACATATGCTAATGGACATGCAACGACTGCAGATGGAACACGGGATACAATCGGCAGGACCAGATACGCAATGCTTTAACATTGTCATGTCCGGGTGGCTTAAATCGGGCGATGTCGCATCCGAGCGACGAATACGCCAGATATTCGAATACATGGACGAATGTTACCGAACATCAGGGCAAACTGGTAAACGACCAGATGCATCGACCTATAACATTGTCGTGACATCTATTGCACCAGTGGTCAAGAAGCGTCTTGATGTTGGAGGTGCTCGTCGGGCGGATGAGGTACTTGCTCGTCTCGAGGAGGGGTATTTGCAATCGGGGAAGAGCGAGGCCCTCCGCCCTGATACTATTATATACAACCAGGTTATTGATTACTGGGCCAAGACTCAAACTGTGGAAGGTCATTTCCTCAAAGCTCGGAACATTCTGGACCGGCAGGTGATAATGAACAAGGTACATGGTGTTAGGAAATGCCGGCCTGATATTACCAGTTACACCTCTGTCATTGGAGCGTGTGCATCAACGAATGGTCCAAAAGATGAGAAACGTCGTGCATTCAACATGGCACATTCGACATTCATGGAAAGTTGTAAACTAGAGTTTGCGCAACCAAACGACGTGACTTACAGAATCATGTTTAAAGCCATTGGTCGTCTGCTATCTGAGACTGAGGAAAAAGATCGATATTCTCGGACATTGTTCAAACTTTGTACAGACGATGGAATGCTGGGTGAGATGGCATACAATAGATTATGTGAGACGGTGACAAAAGAGCAACTGAAGGTGCTAACCGGTGGTTGTGGATATATTGATTTGCCGGTGGAATGGAAGTGCAATGTCAAGACAAATCCGAGTAAGTTGTACAAGAGCAAACAGAGTGATACACAAGAGAAATTGTGATCAAGTATGGGCTTCTGTGGTTTTGAGCAATAAATCAGTGTAGATTGTTCAGGGAACGTATGTGAGCGACGATCCGTGCAATCAAGAGCTGCGGCGTCAACAGCAGCAGCCGCCAACAGCTTACAATTATCCCAACAGTTATACTAATTTCTGCGATTACCAGAAGGTGGGGGAAGTCCACCTCGTCGATGTAACGATGTTGCCTTCGCTATACTATTCTATGTACAGCTGGCAGTTATGGTGGGTGTCGCTGCGACGTTTGCCCCTCAAATGATTGCCGACGAAGAAGTGTTTGGGTAAAAACTTTGCAATTTGCCTACAGAAAGCGGGCCGCGGATATGAGGCAAGGCAACTTTTAACAAAGTTGCTGGCCACCAGCAAATAAGTATTTGGTCCTGATCACAATATCACCAAGGAGGTTGAATCAGAGCTTGAATTTGCCAATCAAGGTTGATGCTTGCTTTCAAAGCGTTTTGTATTGCATTTGTACTGATCCTTGTCAGTCACAGAATACGATTATTAGGGGATACAATAGTTGAACTGCTTGTCCTGCATTGTCCAAAAACAATTTGATTGACATCCCTCCTTCTCTCCTATTCAGCTCTACCACTGGCAATGGAAAAGGTGGAGGTGTAAGAGGAATTATTGTGAAAGGTTAAATTGTTTTTAAGTATTAAACATGATAGGATACATATCCACTTCCGAATCGCAATCGTTCCTGCCATCATGCACCATGTGGGACCAATTGCATCAATCTGCCTATCGAATCGCTGTCAACTCCGTCACTGTTGTCTTGACTACCACCGACTTGTGATTTGGTTATCAAGGTTGCAGAGTCAACAGTTAGCGTAATATCAAGCCTTGCTACAGGTTTCTCTATCAAACTCGACGGCCAGTAAATGCATTATCCTAGTACGGTCAGATCAAATTCAACCCACCCCATGATTTCGATACAAGTCCATGTGATGTGCGTTATTTCATCTCGAGAGGATACGTACTCGAAAGAAGATAGGTTGGAGATTAGTGATTACACAAATGCCAAATGAATCTAAACCCCCTATCCACTACTTTTGCGTATGTATTCTACGTAGAACCGCGTCGAGGTGCTGTCTGTGGGGTCACAAGCAAACAAACCATGAAGGAATAAATGTTCGAGCTTGATGATTTGTCAGTTGGGTTGTCATCATCACAAACAGAGCCATCTACGACTATTGACTACAACGAGGTCAATGACGACGAGGACAATGACGACGAGGACAACGACGATGACAGTTATGATGACGAGGATGATGATGAGGATGTGATTACCACCAGCTATCAAGACCCGTCCATTGGTTATTATGATAATCATCATCGTCGCTTCTTTGAACACATCCATCAGCAACGGCAGCAACGACGAGTAGTGTACCTCCTAGGCCGGGCCCATGTCGTCAATCATCACCCCACTTCTACCGCCGCCGTCTCATCGTCGTCATCGTCATCATCGGCTTCATCAGCGGCAATGTCCAATGCTATCATAGAACTAGTACAAAACTACCAACAAGGCTTATATTGGTTCACCTACCGTTCAGAACTAATCGTGCCACTCCGGCCATATAATAGCCTATTACATGCCCCTCATTCATTTGCATGGAATGCTTCTCACTACGCAGTCTACTCTTCTCCGTTTGCTGCCTCGAACGCTACTACGAATATCAATGACGATGACGCAATAGCTGCCGTGCCAATAGAAACTAATGACAATAATTTAGGAGGTACGGGAGGAATGAAAACAGATGCAGGATGGGGATGTATGCTACGGAGTGCACAAATGCTATTGGCCGAGACTGTACGAAGACATTACTCTTCGTCAGAGTCGGATTATAATGATAATGACGATGATGATGATAATAATAATATTAAAGAGAAGGACGAGAAGAAGAAGAAGAAGAATAGTAAAAGTAGTAGAATGGAGGAAGAAAGAATTGCACGTTGGTTTGCCGATTTTCCAAATCACGCGCCAAACCATTCTTCTACTTTTGCAGCAGCAGCAACAACAACAGCAGCAAATGAAGGTAATGAATATAATGATGATATCAGCAACTGTGGTGGGATAGATAATCATTGGTATTCATTACATTCAATGGTAGCCGCAGGATTAGGACTGGGGATGCTCCCGGGTGAATGGTACGGGCCAAATATGGTTTGTCATGTATTGTCAGAATTAAATGCTATACACTGTGCTAGTCGTGAAGAACTGCTACTACTACTATCACATCGAAAGAAAATGAACAATTACAATGTCAATGACAATGTCAAAAACAATGAGACTGTCAATAAGGACAATACTACCTCAGCATCGTTGCTGCATTCGTGCGATGTATTTCGTATCCATGTTGCCAATGGGGGGACTGTATATGTTGATGCAATTACTAAACTCATGACATCATCATCGACGACATTTCAAAGGCATCAACAACAAAGTCAAGGAGGAGATGATGGTATTGGTCAAGTGAATGATGAAAAATGCGAACCACCGTTACCAATTGATGAATTTGATGATCCGTTACGTTCGACTACTATAATACCACAAAATAAATTTATTGATGAAGACGACGATGAATATGATGATGGTGGCATCGAGTGGGATACATCATTATTACTACTACTACCATTACGACTGGGGATTAATTCCATATCCACATCAGACTATGGTAGTACATTATCAAAATTAATGTCCTTCCCTCACTCAGTGGGTATGCTAGGAGGCACACCTCGACATGCACTTTGGTTCTATGGAGCTGATGCCATAGACGGTGGCAACAACGATCATCAGGACTATGATGGTGGATGGTATGGTCTTGATCCACATATTGTACAGCTTGCCCCAAGGGGGGTACGTGTGTCCAATGCTGGTACAACACGATCGTCTTCGGCTGCTGCTCCTACATGGGAGGATGTTTGTAATGATATGGAGTCTGTTGAGGAAACACAACCACCACCACCAACAACAACAACAACAACAACAACAATACCAACCACAGCTACATCGATTCCAACCTATCGTTGGCAAGTTCAACTAACCAACTCGTATTTGACTTCTCTTCATACCTCACCTACCGGAGTGACACATCCCAATCATAAACGTGCTATACCATTATCCAAACTTGACCCAAGTTGTGCACTTGGATTTTACATCCGTAATCGAGACGACTTTATACATCTACGTCAGCTAATACGTAAGCTGGGTACTGATGAGCTGCAGCGTCAAAACAAGTTACCGGATGTTATTACTGTAATGACAAGAACGCCAAGGTATGAATTAGATGATTGTAGTGCAGGAGTACTGAATGACAGTGTAGATTGTGGATTGGATGGATTTGCAATGTCAAGTGATGATGTTGAGCGTGAGGAAGAGAATGACAAAGACGACGACGATGATGATGACTTTGTATTAATATGATTACAAAACTATTATAGTAAGGGGTTGTATTTAACATGACGTAGCAAAACCTATCCTGTCGTGCAAAAATCGCAATCCCACTCAACACTAAATTTCTCTTAACAAAACATTACGGAAACGTTGCCTTGTTGTACGGCCATCCCTCCTCTCTCATCATTTCAAACCACTTCTCAGGAAGATCGTTGAATCTATCAACCTGATGGACTTGTGCACTCGGCGTACCATCTAAATTCAATATAAAACCAGTCGCCGAATCGAGCAACCTTGTTGTGTCATTGGGATTACCAAATCCAGGTCGTTCTGGAAGCCAAGCATTCACGTTGTCGTCCTTGACATAATAATTAGCACGTGCTGGACAGGGTTCTGGCCACTCCTGGCAATTATTTATCTTATGAACTTGTTCATATATCCGTGCGGCCTGAACACCCACGACATGAATAGCTCCCGTCCGATGTGGAATGGCCACGGCATTTACAACATTGCCATTTGCCGTGGTGTAATTTAGTTGATTGGTGTAGTACAAATAATTATGAATCGATTGATCATCACCCACTCCATCGGAAATACACTCTGCATGAGTATTCCAATATTTAATCTCATTCATCATGGCATGAAGATAATCAAGTATCCCTTCCCGTGATCCCATAGTACTGCCACTGCACAGCATGGCATGGTCCATCGTGAATGTTAATCCACGACATTTTGGAACTGGATCATTCGTTAACCAATGTGTAGCCGAATGCACTCCATCAACTAATTCCTCAAATACCATTATTGGATACTGCTGTCCTAGCTTAACCGCAGTAGCGAATGGATCAGCTTGAAAGAATGCATCACGAAAATCAGTCAACACAATCCCATCTGTACACGTATTACAATCACGTATCCAATCGTTGTACGTAAAAAATCGTTTATGTGAAACTTTATACTCGTCGTATTTTCCATGTTCTTGTGGTTTCATGGTCACATGTTGCAATGCGCAGTAAGACACCAACTCCTCACTCGGATTCTCTGAAACGCCTAGGATGATATGCCCATCGTAGCCCGTGGCACGTAAACTCCCAATGAAGGTTTGATAGGTTTTCATATCATAATTGGTTGCCATTGCCAACACCGCCGAGTGTGGCGATCTCCAATTAGGTTCTTGTTTGTCATCATGGTTAATGGTGGATGTGACAGCCGGCTCCTCACCTGGCTCTCCCCTCAGCTGAAGACGGGTGCTGGTGGTGTTGGAGGAGGAGGGTGTTGGATTGTCATCTAAATTGCCAAACAATATGACAAGATAGACCACCATCGCGAGGAGAGGGGCTACCTTGAGACATCGCAGCAGCAGATAGAAGCCGCCCTTGTCTTGTTCTTGCCGTCGTGACTTTAGAATTACCATTGCTTTACTTTTCAATAGTAACGGGGAACTTCTTCGGAGAGAGAGAGACGACGTGGCCCGGAGACCGGAGACAGATGGTGTCCGTGAGTAGAGTATTTATCGTATTCTAACAGATCCACAGAGAGAAAGAAGAAGGGAGCTTTCAGATTTTGCGCAGGACGAAGCAACGGGAGTTATCACGGTCTTTAGATTATGATGATGAATATCCTCCTCCTGCTTCTCGTCATCATCGGCGTAGAAGCAACATCACAGTATCAGCAACATACTAATAGACGACAGTGCGAATTCTTGTATGATCAATACGGTAGGAGTAGTGCATCGACCACCTTCACGTTCATAAGATGTAGTTGCACTGGGTCTTTTTTTGTTTCGAACAAACATCAACATAATCTTCATCGATCGATCTGCTATGACAAACGGCAGCGAAGACGATGCGCCTTTCACTTGATTAGTTCGAATTCATCACCATCACCATCGCGGTTGCATGATTACAACAATCGCAAAAGCAATTTACAATGCAATGACATAGTGCATAATAACAATTGTGATTATATCTTAGAGAAGAGCAGCAATAGCAACAAGATACGATTTCGTGCCCGAGTTGCATATTGTGGTACATCCTACGCTGGATGGCAATTACAACGAAGCCCTACTACTACTACAGCATCATCGTCATCCACTGTGCAAGGCGAGGTAGAAAGTGCATTACACCGTCGATTCGCTGACACGTCTTCTATTCTTTGTGATTCATTTACTGGCAGCAGTAGTAGTAGCAATAGCAGTAGCAGCAGCAGAAGCAGAAGTGGCAATGCACAACGACGTATTCCAGTAGTAGGTGCAGGTCGGACAGATGCCGGTGTACATGCACGCGGACAGGCAATACATTTTGATTTACAAATAGGATTGGGAATTCCATCTCATTTCTCTCCACCAATAGTACCAAATATTACTGAAGAAAATGACAAGGAGGAAGTAACTACAACGAAGATATTCACATTGCAAATAATGCCAACATTTATCCATGACAGTATGCAACAGCAATACACAGATTTTTGTATCAACCTTGAACAATCGTTGAATCGATTACTACCAATCGATATACGTATATTTGATTTACAGCTTGCACCGTACAACATTGTACCAACAGCAACAATACCAACAACGAGCACTACTATCACCAGTAGCACGTCATTGGCACAACAGCCACTAGTAACACAACTACTACGGCCATGGGATGCAATACAATCTGCCAAACGAAAATGGTACTCCTATCGACTAGCACTGGGATCAACATTATACGATCCGACTGAAAGGTATACACGTACACATTTTATCCATCGATCATCAACAATGTTTTCAACTACGACTGATGATTGTGCTGATACTGATACTTCTGTAAGAGGAAATAACAAACACAATCAATCATACACAATGACTGAACATGATATGCATCGATTACGTTCAATATTGAAACTGTATGAGGGTACACATAATTTCTGTGCTTTTGGTGGGCAGCTTGATCAGAATCAAAAGAAAAGAAGACTGTCAAGTAAGAAAAGTAGTAGCAGCAGTAACAATGATGATGATTATAACAACAATAATGATGATGATGATGATGATTTCATAATAAACACTATACGTACTATAACCAAAGTTGAACTTGTGAAAGAATCCACCTCCAAGTACAGTAGCAATATTTTTGATAACGATGATAATTACAACAACGAAGATGAGGAGTATTGTTATCGTATCGATTTCTTACTTGATGGTGCACTATACAAAATGGTTAGGAATATGGTAGGGACTGCCATGGAATGCTGGTATGGACGATTGTCGGTGGATAAACTTGTTGACATGCTTCAGATTGACAATAATGGTCTTAATCATGATGATGATGACAGAGGAAACAAGAACGACCAATTGAAAACAAGTAAGACTTTGTTCAGACGTAAAGACAACCCATGCAAACCAGCACCACCGGAGGGACTTACGTTGGAGTGTGTATATTACGATGATGGATTCTAAGATTCGCAAAAAAGTAAGAGATTTTTTCATGTTTCAGTCTATTAAAGATGTTCTATGTACAGCTTAGTATCTATAATTGGTAGGGGGGCGGTGCAAGTATAAGCGGACCTCTCACTCTAGCGGTATCTAGGGGAGTGCTGCATTATCATATAAGGGTATTATCATAATAGCAACATCTCAAAGCTCAAGGCTAAAGACACAGTCATCATCTTCGTCTACTTCTTCAGTATATATGTGGCTAACGGCAGTGGACATGTCATCTGGGCTCGGAGGTGTCACGGAAGAGAAAGGGAGGAGGGTGATGGTAGTGTCAGTCAAGACTAAATCAACAACCCGCTCTCCTCCCTTTAGTCTACATTCCTCCAACTCTCTCTCATCCTTGGCAGCCTTTGTTCGGAGTACCTCACGTAGACAATGTCGTGTCTTGGGATGAACAATGCCACCATTAGCAATACACTGTGTCTGCATCCCGGCAACTAAACGTATACACATACGAGCATCCTCATACTCGGCTTGGAGGGTACTATCATCAAGTTGGATTTCGGAACGAGTTTTCTGGACATGCCAAGCAGGAAGTGGAATTGATGCGCTTATACTGCTCTCGATGGTGGTAGTGCCCCGTACAAGATCCCAGCGGCTACCACGGGAACCACTACTATTCTGTCGTTGGCGCTTGGCATATTGAAGTTGATGCTCTTTGGATGAGAGTTTATCTTGTCGTGTGTTGCTTCTAACACCAATGATGATGGGGGTGGTAGCCGGATTTAGAGTGATCATGGTTTACCTTGAAGTCTATCTTATGAATGATTGATCCAGCAACAGTCTGCCGAGATTCCCTCTGTCCAACCGACAGACATCAGACTCCTCGCGTGGATCGAATCAACCCACCCCCATGTCATTAGTTTCTAAATGTCACGAGTCACGGTAGGTACCTACCTAATCTACAAATTATCTTTTGGAGGTACTCCTAAAGCCCGGCAGCCCTTATTCTTTTGGAGGTACTCCTAAAGCCCGGCAGCCCTTAATGGAGTTGAGGGAAGTGAGTATGTAGAGAAGAAGAGTAGGAGACTTTTCTCTACTACGATTATTCTATGTAAGATGAAAGATGAAAGTAATATATATAGATCAATCAATACCCCACACTAATCCTGGTCCTCCTCCTCATCCTCCTCCTCCACTGAGTTGAGCTTGGTACGTTTGCGTTCCTGC
>Ga0247843_1010190_pt1 | contig 10095 bp, 21 predicted proteins | sample LaCruzMarch2017__FD_192420 | JGI IMG/M metagenome (GOLD analysis project Ga0247843, IMG submission 192420) | Freshwater microbial communities from meromictic Lake La Cruz, Castile-La Mancha, Spain - LaCruzMarch2017_8m | ecosystem: Environmental > Aquatic > Freshwater > Lake | place: Spain...
CATACTAGCTATTGTAAGCGGGAATGACAAAACTGAGTTTGCAAAAATAGGCGGTATAACACCTGATGTATTCAACTTTAGTGGTAGATATGTAGAATCACCACCATAGATTTTGTTGCCTACTTGTCGCTTTGGATATTGAACAAGAATTTTCCTTTGAGCTCTTTCAAAGAAAATTATTAATAGAATCATCACTACGACAAGCGCTATAATTCCTAAAACTAAAACTGGGGATATAGAACCCTTTCTTGCTAATTCAAACGTTGTAATAAATGCGCTTGGGATACCCGAAACTATTCCTATAAAGATAATTAAAGATGAACCATTTCCAATTCCTCTTGTAGAAATTTGCTCTCCAAGCCACATAAGAAACATTGTTCCAACTACTAATGTTATAACAGTTGATAAGATAAAAAATGAAGGACTTATAACAACTATAGGACCATCAGCTGTTGTTGTATTTAGTAGACCATAAGCCATTCCATAAGCTTGGAATGAAGCTAATAACACCGTAAGACCGCGTGATAATTGATTAATTTTTTTTCTTCCAACTTCACCTTCTTTTTTAAGATCATCTAAAGGTTTGTATGCTATTGATAAAAGCTGAATGATAATAGAAGCCGTAATATAAGGCATGATTGCAAGAGCAAAAATAGACATTCTTTCAAGAGAACCTCCTGATAGAACGTTAAACATTCCAAGCAACCCGCCTTGATTTTGAGTAGCGAAATCAGCTAATGCTGCTGCGTTTATTCCTGCTATAGGTATAAATGAGCCAAGCCTACAAACAACTAAAACAAGTAAAGTAAAAATAATTCTACTTTTTAGGTCGTTTTCAGTTGATTGCGGGTTTTTGCTCATTATACATTATTTATTTATAATTATTTGATTTCTCCACCTACTTCTAAAACTTGCGCTTTAGCCGCTTCAGAATAAGCGTCTAGGTGAAAATTGACTTTAGCAGATAGTTTTGCTTTTCCTAGTAATTTAACTGGTAAATTTTCTGTTTTAATAATACCAATTTCTGATAGATATGCTTTATCAATCGTAGACCCAGGTTTTATCATTTTTGCTTCTAGCAAATGATTGATAAGGTTAAGGTCAACAACGTTATAACTAAATCTTTTCAGTGGATTGAAGCCTCTTTTTGGAAGTCTTGCAATCATAGGCATTTGACCACCTTCAAAGTGTTTAATAGCAACACCTGATCTAGCATTTTGTCCTTTAGTACCCCTACCGCACTGCTTACCCTTACCACTTCCGATTCCTCTTCCGCGTCTTTTAGAGTTGTGCTTAGCACCTGGGATATTATATAAATTATTAAGTTTTACTGGATCGAATTCGAATTCCATTTTAGACCTCTTCCACTTTAACTAAGTGTTTCACTTTATTGATCATGCCTCTAATAGCAGGAGTATCTTCAAGAACTCTTGCTTTTTGCATTTTATTTAACCCAAGACCAATCAGGTTTCTTTCCTGATTATAGTGTCTTGCTATCGGGCTTTTTACTTGCGTAACTTTTATTTGCTTCTGTGTCATTTGAATTTTACTCTTCTACAGATTCTGATTTTTTAGGTTTTGTTCCGATGTCGCTAATTTTAAGACCTCTTCTCTCAGCAATTTGCTTAGGAGAGTTTAGTTTGCCTAGCGCATCAAATGTTGCAGCTATCAATGTATAAACGTTTGCTGAACCTAGAGATTTTGCAACAATATCATGAATTCCAAGAGATTCAAATATAGCACGCATAGCACTTCCGGCAATTATTCCAGTACCAGGATTCGCCCTTCTTACAACAACTTTACTAGCACCAAATCTGCCAAATACATCATGGTGGATTGTTCTACCTTGGAAGATAGGAACTTTTACCATGCCTTTTTTTGCAGCCTGCGTTGCTTTAGCTCTTGCTTCAGTTACTTCCTTTGCTTTACCGTGGCCATATCCAACCATTCCTGCTTTATTACCTGATATTACGCAAGCAGAAAAAGAAAACTTTCTACCGCCTTTTACTACTTTGGTAACTCTGCTTACGTCAACAAGCATATCTACTATGCCGTCGTCTTGTTTTGATGGATTTACTTGTTTGCTCATAGTTATCTCTTAAAAATCTAAAAATTCTCTTGCTGAATCGGCTAGTGACTTCACGACACCGTGATACTTGTAACCACCCTTATCAAAAACAACTTGTTTAATACCAGCTTTTTTTGCTCTTTCGCCAATTAGCTTTCCAACTGAACTTGCTACAACTTTGTTACAAAGAGACTTATTAGCCTTTCTTAGTGTTGCATCAAGTGTTGAAGCAGAAGCCAAAGTAAGACCTTTTGTATCATCAATCACTTGAGCATACAAATGCTTACCAGACTTAAATACAGAAAGTCTTACACGATCTGAGTTTCTGCGAAGAGCAGTTCTGATTCTTTGTTGTCTTATTTCGAAACGTCTTGTAGTACTACGCATCCTAATTATCTCTTATTTATTAGCTCTTTTTGCCTTCTTTACGTTGGACGTACTGTCCTTTACGCTTAATACCTTTGCCTTTATATGGCTCTGGTGGTCTTTGTTTAATTATAACTGATGAAAATTGACCAAGTAATTCTTTATCAACACATTCTAAGATTACAATATTTTGTTTTGGAGTATCAACTTTTACTCTCTCAGGTATTTCTATTTTTGTGTTATGGCTTTTTCCAAGGGTCATATTTAAATATTTACCCTTTACTGCTGCTCTATAACCGACACCGTTAACTTCTAATTCTTCTTTAAAAGCATCTTTAACACCTACAACCATGTTCTTGATGATCGCTCTTGCGGTTCCCCACATAGCTCTTGTGTGTTTTTGAGTATCATTAGGCGTTACAACGATATTACCTTCTTCTAAAGTAATAGATATATTACCCTTGAATTCTTTTGTTAATTCACCTTTTGGTCCTTTTACAAGTAAATTCAGCCCATTTATTTCTGCTGTAACACCTTGTAGTAGAGCTACTGGTAATTTTCCAACTCTTGACATTATATACCTTTAGAATACTTTACAAATTACTTCGCCGCCAACACCTAACTCTCTAGCGGCTCTATCTGATAGAACGCCTTTTGATGTTGTAAGCACATATATACCAAGACCATTATAGTGAGATTGCAAATCTTGTATTGCAGTTGTCACCCTTTTTCCAGGCTTTGATACTCTAGAAATCTCGTTTATAACACCCTTGCCTGCACTATTAAATTTTAAGTGCACTTCAAGATTGTTAAAAGACTCACCCTTAACTACTGAATAGCTAGATATGTAGCCTTCTTCTTTAAGAACTTTTAGTATTGATTCCTTCATTCTTGAATAAGGACACATTACTGTTATAAGTTTACTTTTTTGACCGTTTCTAATACGGGTTAGCATATCTGCTAAAGGATCAGACATTGACATTTTATATTACCAACTTGATTTAATTAAACCAGGAAGTAAGCCTTCTCCGCCTAACTCTCTGACCATGATACGTGACAGTTTGAATTTACTCAGGTAACCTCTTGGTCTCCCTGTAACTTCACATCTGTTTCTAACTCTTATTCTAGCTGAATTCCTAGGAAGCTGAGCAAGCTTCATGACTAGTGCAAATCTTTCTTCTAGAGGAAGATTTTTGTCATAGATTGAAGCCTTTAATTCTGCTCTTTTCTTAGAAAGGCTAGAAGCCATTCTTATTCTTTTTAAATTTCTTTGTACTGAACTAATAGGCTCTTCGCTTCTGCGTCGTTTGTTGCCGATGTTACGATTGTAATATCCATACCTCTTATAACATCAATCTTATCGTAATTAATCTCTGGAAAAACTATTTGTTCCTTAATCCCAAAGGTAAAATTCCCTCTCCCATCAAAACTCTTAGGATTAAATCCCTTGAATTCCTTTACACGGGGCAAGGCTACATAAACTAATCTTTCTAGAAAATCGTACATTCTGTCGCGACGTAACGTCACTTTGCAACCAATTTTCATACCTTCTCTAAGCTTATAAGTAGCAATTGACTTTTTAGCCATTGTTACAAAAGGCTTTTGACCTGATATTAATGTTAAATCACTAACAGCATTTGCTATAACTTTAGAATCTGCAACACCTTCACCAACACCCATGTTGATTACTATTTTTTCTATTGCTGGAATTTGGTGAACGTTTGTATAACCAAATTCTTTCTGAAGCTCAGACCTTAATGCTTTATAACGATCCTTAAATCTTGGAGCGCTCATTACTTACCTTCCTTATCAATAATCTCGCCAGAAGCCTTTGCATATCTGACCTTAGCACCATCTTTTTGTATTTTAAATCCTACTTTTGTTGCTTTTCCTGATTTAGGATCAACAATAGCAATATTTGAAATTTGAATTGGCATTTCTTTTGAAACTATACCACCTTCTGAATCTCTTGTAGGCTTAGTATGTCTCTTAGCAATATTAACACCAGAAACAATAGCCTTGTTTTCTTTAGGATTTACCGAAACAACGTTTCCAAGCTTACCTTTATCCTTACCAGTGGTTACTATAACCTTATCACCTTTTTTTATCTTTAGTTTTAACATTATAATACCTCCTGAGCGAGAGAAACTACTCTCAAGAATTTTTTAGCTCTTAGTTCACGAGTTACAGGGCCAAATACACGAGTACCAATTGGCTCACCTTGCTTGTTTAAAAGAACTACTGCGTTTGAATCAAATTTAATTACGCTTCCATCGTTCCTTCTAATCCCAGATCTTGTTCTCACTATTAAAGCTCTGTGAACATCACCCTTCTTTACTTTTCCGTTTGGAATTGCATCCCTTATAGAAACAACTATAACGTCTCCGACATTTGAAATCATGTGATGAGAGCCACCAAGGACTTTGATACACATAACTTTTTTTGCACCTGAATTGTCTGCTACATCTAGCACACTCTGCATTTGGATCATTTTGACCTAACCACTATATAAGTATATTTTTGAGCTATTAAAATAGCTATTTTTTTAATTTTGTCAAAGGTTTTCAACCCTTGTTGTTTTACTAATATTATTCACCAGCAAAAACTTGCCATCTCTTTGTTCTTGAGATAGGACGACATTCTACAATTCTCACATCGTCACCCTCTTTACAAGCTGACAACTCATCGTGAGCTGCGTATTTTTTAGATACTTTAACTGTCTTATGGTATTTTGGGTGCTTAAAGCGACGCTCAACCTTTACAATTATCGTTTTTTCACTTTTAGCGCTTACAACAACACCAGTTAATACTCTTTTAGGCATAAACTATTCCCCAACCTTATTTCTTTTATTAAGCTCAGTAGATACTTTTGCTATTTTCTTTTTAGCTTTTCTAAATAGACTAGTATCTGTAAGCTCTCCAAGTTTTTGCTTGAATCTAAGAGCCATAAGCTCTTTTTTGTTCGCTACGATTTCCGCAACTAGCTTATCATTTGCCATCTCTGTTATAGAGATTTCTTTTTTCGCTTTTTTACTCATATCTTTTTACTATTTTAGTTCTTACTGGTAATTTAGCACTTGCTAGTTCTAGCGCTCTTACAGCTACTTCTTCTGTTACTCCGTCGATCTCAAACATGATTCTACCAGGAGAAACTCTTACTGCAAAATATTCTGGTGAGCCCTTACCTTTACCCATCCTTACCTCTGCTGGTTTTTTAGACACTGGTAGGTCCGGGAAAATCTTAATCCAAAGTTTACCCTGACGCTTCATAAATCTAACTGCCGCACGACGCGCTGCTTCGATTTGTCTAGCTGTTACCCTTTCCATGTCTAATGATTTCAGACCAAAAGAACCAAAAGCTAGTGTTGTTCCAGCTTTAGCTTTTGCTGGCACTCTACCTTTGTGAGCTTTTCTAAATTTTTGCTTTTTAGGACTTAACATAATCTACCTGACCGACATGCTTTCTTTTATTTTCTACAAAATCACCCTTGTAAATCCATACTTTAACACCGATAACACCGTATGTTGTATGAGCTTCAGCTGTTGAGTAACCTATATCTGCTCTTAATGTATGTAGAGGAACTCTTCCTTCTCTATACCATTCTGTTCTTGCTATTTCTGTACCGCCTAACCTTCCAGCTACGCTTACTTTAATTCCCTTAGCACCTTGCTTCATTGAAGCTTGCATAGCTTTTTTCATAGCTCTTCTAAAGGAAATCCTTTTTTCTAGCTGCTGAGCAATACCTTGTGCTACTAAGCTTGAATCAATATCTGGCTTTTTAACTTCGTGGATATTTATAAATACTTCTCCACTTGTTATAGCTTGAAGTTTCTTCTTTAGGTTTTCAATATCACCACCACTTTTACCAATTATTACACCTGGTCTTTTGGCATGGATATTAACAACTGTACTTTTGTTAGAAGGTCTTTCAATAATAATTTTAGCTACCATTGCTTGAGAACATTCTTTCTCAATATACTTTCTAACTTTAATGTCTTGAATTACTAAAGTTCCATAGTCTTTTTCAGCATAAAGGATTGAATCCCAATTCTTAATGAGCGTAGGACCAACTCTAAAACCAATAGGATTAACTTTCTGTCCCATTATTTACCCCCATCTACTTCTGTTACTTCAATGTAAAGATTACTGAAGAATTTTAAAATTCTACCTGCTCTACCACGACCCTTTACTTGCATTCTTTTCATTACAAGAGCTTTACCAACTGTAGCTGATGTTACAACTAAATTGTCGATATCCATTCCGTAATTGTTTTCTGCATTAGCAATTGCTGAACGCAAACATTTTTTAACATCACCAGAAATTCTTCTTTTACAGAATGTTAACTGAACCAAAGCATCTGATGCTTTAAGATTTCTGATGCTTGCTGCAACAAAATTAAGTTTTCTTGGGCTTACGCGAAGCAACCTTGAAGAAGCTTTAGCTATATTTGTTTTTTGAGACATATCTTATTTTCTCTTTGCTTTTTTGTCTGCACCGTGTCCGTAGTAGTTACGTGTTGGTGAAAATTCACCAAGCTTTCTTCCTACCATTTCTTCAGATACCGCTACAGGTATAAATTTATTTCCATTATGAACCGCGAAAGTAAAGCCAACAAACATTGGCAGTATCGTTGAACGTCTAGACCATGTTTTAATGATTTCATTCTTTCCTGATTCCATTATTTTTTGGACTTTACCTAATAGGTATCCGTCAACAAATGGCCCTTTCCAAAGTGATCTTGTCATATTATTTTCTTAAACCTTACTTTCTACGTTTCAAAATAAACTTGCTTGTAGACTTGTTCTTACGAGTCTTCTTACCTTTTGTTGGTTTACCCCAAGGAGTACAAGGATGTCTACCACCTGAAGTCTTACCTTCACCACCACCATGCGGGTGATCGATTGGGTTCATAGCAACACCTCTAACTACAGGTCTTCTACCTAACCATCTGTTACGACCAGCTTTACCAATCGTTTCGTTCTGGTGCTCCGCATTAGAAACAACTCCTATTGTTGCAACACAATCAAGAGGTACAAGTCTTAGCTCTCCAGATCTTAGTTTAAGCTGTGCAAAACCATTATCTTTACCAGCTAGTTGCGCATACGCACCTGCTGATCTCGCCATTTGACCACCTTTACCAGGCTTCATTTCAACATTGTGAACCTGAGTACCAACTGGTATAAATCTTAATGGCATACAGTTTCCAAGCTTAATATCTGCTTTTTCACTAGATATAACTGTTTGACCAACTTCTAGTTTTTGAGGAGCTATAATATAAGCATGCTCTCCATCTGTATATTTGATCAATGCTATATAAGCTGTTCTGTTAGGATCATATTCGATACGCTCAACATTAGCTTCAACATCAAATTTATTTCTTTTAAAATCTATAACTCTATAAAGTCTTTTATGTCCACCACCTCTGTGCCAAACAGTAATACGACCTAAATTATTACGACCACCCGTCTTTGTTAAACCTTCTGTTAAAGGCTTATGAGGACGACCCTTCCATAGACCAGTTCTATCAACTTGAACTAAACCTCTTGAAGATGGGGTTACTGGATTAAACTTTTTTAATGCCATTTATTTAACACCTCCAGTGAAGTCAATAGTGTTATCTTTTGCCAATGTCACAACAGCTTTTTTAAGGTCGGATCTTACTCCCATTTTTCCCTTAAATCTTTTTGTTTTTCCTTTAACATTGATCATATTTACTTTTGTAACTTTAACTGAAAAAATATTTTCAATTGCTTTTGTTACACCTGTTTTTGTAGCATCTTGATCTACAGCAAAAACATATTTGCCTTGCTCTGCTAAAATTGTTGATTTCTCTGTAATTACAGGAAATTTAACTATATCAAAACTACTTAATCTCATTTCAACCTCGCAACTAAATTAACAAGAGCTGCTTCTGTAATTACCACACAATCATGTTTTACGATATCGTAAACGTTTGCCCCTATTTGCGGAACAGCATTAATATTAAACAAGTTCTGACAGCCTGCTGCAAAGTTTTTACTAACCTGCTCATCATCAATTAAAAAGTAGCTTTTAAAGCCTAACTTTTTCATTTTAGAAGATACTAAGCTTGTTTTTGCATCTTTAATATCCAAGTTTTTAACAATAAGAAGAGAGTTTTCTTCTTTTTTTGCTGAAAGCGCATGAATCATACCTAATCTTCTAACTTTCTTAGGTAAGTCATAAGCATGACTTCTAACTACAGGACCATGAGAAACAGCACCACCACGCATATGAACTTGCCTTAGAGAACCTTGTCTCGCATTACCTGTTCCTTTTTGCTTAAATGGCTTCTTTGTTGTCCCTGACACCTCAGAAATCGTCTTAGAATTGTGAGTGCCCGCTTGCCTTCTAGCAAGTTGCCAATCAACTACTAACTTTATGATATCAGGACGAACTTCATGACCAAAAACTAGATCATCAAGCTCTACATCTCCTAATTCTTTTTTATCTAAATCGTATAACTTAGTTTGCATAAATATACCCACACGCCTTATTTCTTAACAGCGTCTTTTAAAAAGACAACGCTTCCTTTACAACCGGGAACGCTACCCTTAACAATTAATATTCTTTTATCAACCTGAACATCAACAACTTTAATGTTCTGGATAGTTACTCTTTCAGCACCCATATGTCCAGCCATTTTCTTATTCTTGAAAACACGCCCTGGATCTTGACATGAACCAGTTGAACCATGAGCTCTGTGTGAAATAGATACACCGTGCGAAGCTTCAAGACCTTTAAAGTTATGTCTCTTCATTCCACCAGCAAAACCTTTACCTATAGAAGTAGCAGATGCGTCAACATACTGACCAGCTGAGAAATGGTCAACATTTAACTCACTTCCAACTTCAATCATATTTTCAGCACTTACTCTGAATTCTTTAACAAGCTTTTTAGCTTCGATATTTGCATTTGCAAAAACTTGCTTCATTGGCTTAGAAACTTTGTTAGACTTCACAGCACCATAAGCAAGTACAACAGCTTCATAGCCATTTGCTTCGATTGTTCTATGAGTCATAACTTGACATTCTTGCATTTTAAGCAGGGTAACTTGAATCCTTTCACCTTTGTCGATAAAAAGAGAGCTTGTCCCTAATTTTTCTAGAATTAAACCTGTTCTCATTGCGCAGCTCCTACTAACTTAATTTCCGCCTCAACACCCGCAGGTAAGTCAACTTTCATTAGCGCATCAACTGTTTGTGGAGTTGGGAAGCTAATGATAATTACTCTTTTTTGAGTTCTTATCTCAAATTGCTCACGTGACTTTTTATATACGTGTGGCGATCTGATTACGCAGAATTTTTCAATGTCTCTTGGCAGAGGAATAGGACCACTAACATCAGCACCAGTACGCTTAATTGTACCAACGATATCTCTAGCCGCATGATCTAGCAACTTATGATCGAATGATTTTAGTCTTATTCTTATTTTTTGGTTGTTCATTTTTGCCTTCAGTTTCTTAAACAGCTAAACCTATATTTCATCATGAAATATAGGTTTATAATAATTTTATTATTTTACGATTTTAGCTACAACGCCAGCACCTACAGTTCTACCACCTTCACGAATAGCGAACCTTAGACCCGGATCCATTGCAACAGGCGCAATTAGTTTAACAATTAAGTTTGCACTATCACCC
>Ga0247843_1010192_pt1 | contig 10093 bp, 1 predicted proteins | sample LaCruzMarch2017__FD_192420 | JGI IMG/M metagenome (GOLD analysis project Ga0247843, IMG submission 192420) | Freshwater microbial communities from meromictic Lake La Cruz, Castile-La Mancha, Spain - LaCruzMarch2017_8m | ecosystem: Environmental > Aquatic > Freshwater > Lake | place: Spain...
TGAACTTGGCGAAGATGAACGCAATGATTACCTTGAGGGTTTGGGCGTTAATGAAGGTGGCTTACGCAGTTTGATTAGCGCCACCTATCAACTGCTTGGCCTCCGCACTTATTTCACAACAGGTGAAAAAGAAACCCGCGCTTGGACCATCAAAGCAGGTATGACTGCACCGCAGGCAGCTGGGGTGATCCACACCGATTTTGAACGGGGTTTCATCCGCGCTCAAACAATTGGCTATGGCCAATTGCTAGAAGCAGGTTCCCTTGCAGAAGCCAAGGCCAAGGGTTGGTTGCGAAGTGAAGGTAAAGAATATGTGGTGGCAGAAGGTGATGTAATGGAGTTTTTATTTAATGTTTAGCTTTAAAACCCAATCAGATCTTTGAGGTGTTCTTGCATTTGAGCAGGGAACCCAGCAGGTGGATTAAAACCAGGGGGCATCCAAGGGGAATCAGATATGCCTTGCTTATGGATATGTTGAGTAATCATCATTCCATCTCTAAAGGCACTGATGCGTTTATCACCATCGATATCAAGGCGTAGGCTGCCATCAAATGAAATATCAGAGAAGGCATTAGTTAACTTGCGTTGGATGACGGTTAAATCAAACTTACCTGGCATATCCCTTTTGATGCTATCACCAGGAAATGTTCCCATCATATGACGCATCATCAGGATAGAATCAAAACTATCTACTTTGCCATCTCCGTTGAAATCTAAGCTGCTGCCATTTAATTCATCTGAAATTTGATGTGTAGTAAGTTTGCTTGATGCCTCACTGCTAATACTTTCGAATGTTCCATAACCATCGGTGTAACTTGCGATTGCTCTGATCTGTTTATTTACTTCTGCTGCTGTGAGTGTATATGTGTTGTTGTTGTCTAAGGCATCAGCAGTATTAAGTTTAGACCAATTAATACCATCAATAGAAGTTTCCCAGTTGTATTCAAATGCGGGCTTATAGCCATTTGAATTATCGCCGTCTTTAATCGTAGAATCACTAATTGTTAAAATCGATCCTGGCTTGAGGTTCCCCCTAACTGTGGGCCTGCCTGTTGGGGCTATATTTAGTTTTGTTGAAGAATCTGTAATGGTTAAGTTGATTTGTTGTTCTGTAGATCCGCCTTTATCATCAGTTATTAAAACAGAGAATAAATCGCTGCCGTTGAAATTAAGATTAGGAGTGTATGTCCATTTCCCAGTAGCAGCTGCTATGGAAGCTGCACCATTGGTTGGATTTTTACCTGATGCAATTGAGAAGATTGAAGCATCTGTAAGGCCTTCTGGATCGGTTGCAGATAGGGTGCCGGTAATTACTGAATCTTCTGGGGAAGTTTTTCTTAGATCACCTGAAATTAAGGCTGTATCATCTATAGCTGATATTGTTAGGTTAATTAGTTGTTCTGTAGATCCGCCTTTATCATCAGTTATCAAAACAGTAAATGAATCACTACCATTAAAATTAAGATTAGGAGTGTAAGTCCATTTCCCTGTAGCGGCTGTTATAGAAGCAGTACCATTGGTTGGATTCTTGTTAGAAGCGATTGAGTAGATTGAGCCATCTGTAAGACCTTCTGGATCGGTTGCAGATATGCTGCCTGTGATTACTGAATCTTCTGGGGAAGTTTTAGATAGATCACCTGAAATTAAGGCTGGATCATCTATAGCTGTAATTGTTAGGTTGATTAGTTGATCTGTAGCGGCTCCTAAATCATCTGTTATTAAAACAGAGAATGAATCACTGCCGTTGAAATTAGAATTAGGAGTGTAAGTCCATTTCCCTGTAGCGGCTGTTATAGAAGCAGTACCATTGGTTGGATTCTTGTTAGAAGCGATTGAGTAGATTGAGCCATTTGTAAGACCTTCTGGATCGGTTGCAGATATGCTGCCGGTAATTGTTGAATCTTCTAAGCCTGTTTTACTTACATCACCTGAAATTAAGGCTGGATCATCTAGAGATGTAATTGTGAGGTTAATTAGTTGTTCTGTCGCGGCTCCCAAATCGTCTGTTACTAGTGCGGAGAAGGAATCGCTGCCATTAAAATTAAGATTAGGAGTGTAAGTCCATTTCCCTGTAGCGGCTGTTATAGAAGCAGTACCATTGGCTGGATTTTTATCTGATGCAATTGAGTAAATTGAGCCATCTGTAAGACCTTCTGGATCTGTCGCTGATATGCTGCCTGTGATTGTTGAATCTTCTAAGCCTGTTTTAGATAGATCACCTGAAATAAAGGCTGGATCATCTATAGCTGTAATTGTTAGGTTAATTAGTTGTTCTGTAGATCCGCCTTTATCATCAGTTATCAAAACAGAGAAGGAATCACTACCATTGAAATTAAGATTAGGAGTGTATGTCCATTTACCAGTAGCGGCTGCTATAGAAGCAGTACCATTGGTTGGATTTTTACCAGATGCAATTGAGAAGATTGAAGCATCTGTAAGACCTTCTGGATCTGTCGCTGATATGGTGCCTGTGATTGTTGAATCTTCTAAGCCTGTTTTAGATAAATCACCCGAGATTGTAGATTGATGATTAAATGCTTGACTAAGGATTATTAAAGGCTCTAAAAGTGGATGATTAATTTTTTCATTGATTGTTCCGATTTTGGCAGCTAGGTCACCAGTGGGTGATGGTTTTGTCTCTGGATATAGCTGTTTGCTAGAGGCTACTGTTTCTAATGATATTTTTCCGGACTGATTTATTCTCGTACTTACCGGATGTATTTTTATGCTTAGTGGATTATCTATTGATGGAAGTTGGTCTATTCTTGCAATTATAGATGCAACATAAAAACCGTCTGGATCTATTGACGCAAATGGATTGCCAGTAAAGCCCAATCCACTTACTGAAGTAAGATCCCTTGATAGATCTGCGTTAAAATAATTGTTGTCGTAATTAGCTGCTGGTATTATTTGTTCAATTTTGATTCCTTTAGTATCCAGCTCTAGATCGGCATACCAACTAAACAAACTCCAATTCTGGTTCTCATGAAATTCCCATGCTGAAATAATAAACTCTAAAGTGATGTAGTTAGAACCAGTTGGAGTAACATTTTGAACCTTAACCGATACATTTAAAGTCATATTTATAGATATGTTTAAAGGGACAGGTTTGATTGAATAAGTCCAATTCTATTAACAACATTCATTACCTCGGTTTGAGTAACAAAGCCATCTCCATTGAGATCATGAATAGATGAGCTTCCTGCTGGGCCAATTCGGTTAACCATTTCAATGGCATCAGCGGTGGATACCTTGCCATTGTTATCTACGTCCCAAGGAAAAAACTGGAATGATTGTGTAGAAGTATTATTGGATGCTAAAGCATCTGCGCCTATAGAATCTGGTTTTATGCGTAGATGCAACCAATCAAGATGTGAGCTTGGGACACCTAATTGCGTAAGAAATGATTTGTCTTCCCTTTCAGCATTGGCGTATAGTAATTTTTTATCCAAGACTACCGTTTTACTAATAATTCCAGTGCTTGAAAGTCCAGTGATTTTATCTGTCTCATAATATTGATTCCAAATTAATGTTTCTTTACTTAAAGGTGTTGATTTATCTGTGGTTTGGTGAAGTTCTAGTTGGAATGGAAGTGAATTCGCGTGCCCATAGTTGGCTAATTCATATGTGAACTCAGCGTTGCCTTGCGTTAACTTTCTATTAGCCAAGGAGAAATTTTTCACTGCAACATCTGGAATGGGAGAGCTGAAGGCAAGTGTAATTGAATCAAAGCTGCTATACGATCGTTGATCACCATCAAGATCAAAAACTGTAGTTTCAAGATACTCTGATTCAGAACGATCAAGGGAGATATCAGCGCTTCCTGGGCTGATTACCTCAAATTCCACAGTTGCAAGTGAGGTTTGCTTTTGAGGTGTAAAGGAAGCCAGGGTGGCGCCGAGATCATTTATGACGCCGGAGCTTGAATTAATGGTGCCGGAGCGAAATAATCCGTATTGATCTGCGTAGTTGATTTTAATCGCTCGTACTATGCTTGAGTTGTAGTTTAGGTCTGCATAGGCAGAGAAAGGTGATTGTGGCGCTGAAGGATTGGTAATATCTGATGCGGAGACTTCTATTGTAAAGATATCACCAACACTAAGGTTTCTGCCAACTTCTTGATTCTTATTGGATAGCTTTAGATCCCACTCAACACGCATCTCATTTGCTGGATTTGTAATTTGTCCTTCTTCATAGGTTGTGCCGATATTTAGTTCAAAAGGTTGATATGTTGTAGATCCAGAGTCGTCAGTTGCACCTAATTCTAATTTATATGAGCCTGTTGCACCTGAGTGTGGTGCACCAGAAATCGAGTTTGAAATTGGGTCAAACTTAAGCCAGCCAGGTAAAAGGCTGCCATTCGCCATACGCAGATCAAGGTTGAGCAACCCTGATGGATCCGAAGAATCATTGTCTATGAATAGATCTTTTGAAAAGGTATGGGTAAATGCAATATCTAAATCAAAACTTAGATCACCTATTTGTTTTGAGATGGTTGGAGCCTGATTATTAGTAATTAGTTCCTTCTCCTGATCAAAGAAGATGACCCGCTCGATATTGTGGAGTTCGCTTTTGTTTGGATTATTTTCCGTTGCAACCACCCTTTTATCCACAAGTAGCCAGCTGTTTGAATCAGTTGATTTGGTAAGAATGAAATCGGATGCTTTCGCTTCTACAACAACTTGATCAAAACCTAAGCCTCCATCAAGTATGTCATTACCAGGTGAGAAGAAGAGTCGATCTTTTCCTCGCCCTGCTGTGAGTTTATTGTCAAGGTTGTTACCGCGGATGATGTCGTCACCGTCACCGGTGATAGCATGCTCAATCCAAGTGTCAGCAGTAATCGTAAGTGGTCTTGTTGATAGTCTGCTTTCGGAGCCAGGTGTAAGGTTAAGCTGGGTTGAGGTGTTTACAGCAGCGGCATTAATTATATCGATGCCGCTTGTATCAATAAGTTTTGAACGCATTGCATCTGAAACTTGTTGATATTCATCTGTGAATATATATGTGTCGTTATTTGATGTTTCAGATCCATATAAATTCAATCCCCACTTGCGGAGGGTGCCTGTTTCTCCTTCTCGTTGATCGCTTACCCGCAATGACCAATTACCAACAGATGATTCTCCTCGAAATAAGGAAGCGCTTGTTGTAAATACAATGCGTTCGGGTAGACCATCTGCTGCGTTAGCACCATTTGGATTGGCAGCACTAACCGTGGGCCTATCTATGAGCCGTGCAATCGTTCCTGATGGTGAGATTAATTCAATTATTAGATCTGAAATTCGTGGATGTAGTATGTCAAGTTCTACTTCTGCCCATTCAACTTCAAGTGAACTATCGAACAAGGTAGAATAGTTCAGACCATTGGATTTGTTGTCTGGTATTGCTGCAGTTGCTGATTGGCTTTTAGTAGCTTTATTTTCATTCGCATAAATCATAGGTGTCTTATTCCAGGATTCTGCAAGCCTTACAGCAGAGTGTGCGTCAACTAATCCAAAGCCCTGATTGTGACTTATGTGCAGCCCTCCACCATTCCATTTGGTTGCTCCATTGATCTTGAAGCCTTCTTCTATTACCTGCCTTGCGCTGTAGGCAAGAATCTTTTGCACATCGCGATAGCCAAGATTTGGGTTTGCATCAAGCATCAATGCAATTACCCCAGATACAAGGGCAGCCGCTGCTGAGGTCCCCTCAAAGTTGCCATAGGTTGCTGCTGGTTCAGCGCCTGAGGAATTGAGCATGCTTGTATATAGGTCTTCTCCAAATGCACTAACAAGGATTGAAGCTCCTGGTGTGCTGAATGATGATGTATTTCCGCGTCTGTCTGTGCTTGCTACGGTTGTAATGTAGCGGCTGTTTTGGAAGCCGTGATAATTAGTGTTATCGCCTAATGAACGTGCATTACCGGATGAGAATACCCAATTTATTCCGAGATTGTTTGTGCTTGTCTTGCGCCCAAGCCGTACTCCATCTGTTAGTTCCTTTTCATGCTTAGTAAATAGTGGCGAGTTAAGATCGTCTTGGAATGGAGATAGAAATCCCCAGCTGTTGTTTGATACATCTACTCCACCATTCGAGTTGCTATGTTGTTGATTTAGCATTAGCGCAATGGATTGTGGCGACCAATCAATTTCATAGCCAGCAATAGTTGCTTTGGGTGCTACGCCCGACAGGCCTAGGCTATTAGAGGTGCCGGCTGCGATTAGTCCGGCCACAGCCGTGCCATGTCCCGCTTCTGGGGATGGACCAATGTTTAGATTGGCGTCTTGATAGAGCGTGGTGTTACCTCTGAACGAGTAAGCGGCGCCGCTGTCGATAGTTGTATTTAGCTGGCGGTTTATATCTGGGTGTGAGTAGAGAATCCCATCATCTATTACTCCCACTGTAATTCTACTGCCTGAGTAATCACGCCATACAGTATCAAGGTTGAGGTCTAAACCGCCTTCTGTGTTGTTTAAGTGCCATTGGCGGGACAACAATTGCTCTCCCGTAGTGCCTACTATCTTGCGAGTGTTTAATTCATATGTTCCGTAGCTAGAGTCATTGCTGGTTACGGAAATATAGTAATAGCCATCAGTATTTGGCCTGTAATTTAATTTTACGTTTTTGCCTGGATCACTCTCAAGGGTTGTTGCCAGTTTCTCTCCATTATTACTTATTAGATCTAAGCGTGGGGTCCAAGGTGAACCCCCCTGGTTGATTTGGGGTGAGAGCTCAAATTGGTATGATTGCCCAGCTGTTAATTTAACTCGTATCCAGTCATTATCGTCACCGGAGTGCAGCTTGGATTCAAATATTTGTTTAGCTATTAATTCACCATTAGTGAGAGTATCGGAACTTAGATCATTTATATCTCTTTTCTCTGATTCATTGATTGCAATCAATTCAGCTGTGTAGCTGCCAACGCTTGCAGAATCACCATCTGCTCCAACTTCAATGTAGAAGTTGCCGCCAACTTTGGGCGTGAAATCGATTGCTGAATCGGTTGTACCGGCTCCATCAAAACTTACTGATAGCACTTCACCTTTGGAATTTAGCAGTCGCAGGCGAGGGTCTGAAAGGCTACCGCCGTTGCTTTTGCTGCCCCGCAGAAGAAGCTGATAGCGTTTATCACTCTCAAGTTGCAGTTTGAAGATATCAACATCACCTTCTTTTTCAATTACTCCTATTTGTGATTTACCCTCGAGTAGTTGCTTTTGAGCGGAAGTGGAATTAAAGATGTTTGGGTAATCATCTGCACCCAGTTTGCCTAAATCAATAGCTTCTATTCTATATGCGCCTTGATCACGGTTGGCAACTGATGCTGCTTCTAGGTAGAGAGTGCCTTTCTGCTCTGCAGTAAAGACAACCTCGCTATCAAGACTTATTGAGTTAGCACCGAGGAATCCTGGCAGCCGACCACGGCGAACTTGGTTTTGAGGAGGAAGTTGTAAGCCTTCAAATTCAACAGCTTTGAGATAGGGGGTAACCAGAGGGGGGGTAATGCCATCCACATTGGCTTTCATTGCAAAGCGGTATGTATTACCTGCTTCTAGATCAATTTTAAACCAGTCTAGATCGCTTCCGAGCTCAAGTACACTTCGATTATCAGCGCCAATTGCGATTGTTGCGGAGCTTTGTTTGGTTGAACCTATCGCGTCAATTGTATTTCCTTCAATGAGGTTGAGCTTGTAATTACCGGTATCACCTTTATAACCGCGCATTGCTAGGTAATAAGTTCCAGTGGCTTGCGATTTAAAGGCCAAACTAGCCGAACCTTTTGAATAACGACCATCAGCAGCAGAGATTGTTGTGCGGGTTTCATCAAATAGTTCAATTAGTGCTGTTTTAAGAGAATCGTTCTGATCTGTATCGATCTGGGCAAAAAGGCTGTAGGTATTACCAGCGATAACGTTAATTTTAAACCAGTCAACATCATCAGGGGATTGAATACCAGCTGATAATTGAGAGCCAAGGTTTAGGGAAGCTGCCGTATCAAATCCCTGCCCGGCCTCATCTGGAGCAAATGCAGTTATTGTATAACTACCGATGTGCTCGGTGTTGCTGCCACGGGCAACAAGATGGATAGTTTGATCTGTTGCAGGCCTGTAGCCTAGGGCTGCATCGCGGGTTAATGTTCCTGAATCGCTTGATTCAATGATATTTCCATTGACATCGCGCAATTCAATGAGGGGATCAGTAAGTGTTCCTGCGCTGCTATCGGCACCTTGTAGCAGGAATCGATAGTGCTGATTAGCGGTAAGGGCAACTTTAAACCAGTCCACATCATTTGTAGTTCCCAATAGCCCTTGCTTGCTTGCACCTGGAATTAAAGATCCTGCATTGCTGATGGTGTCGCCGTAATCATCAACTGGCAATACAGCTTTATCCATGCTGAGCGTGTAACTACCCAACTGCCCGGCTAAAGCTGATGCAGAGATGAAAATCGTTTGTGCAACGGTATTGCTTAGGAAAAGAGCAGCGTCATTGCCGTTACCAGCGTTGTCGTCTGCAGCTAGCAGGTTTCCATTGGCGGAACGAAGTTGCAGTAACGGGTCGGGAAGTGATCCGTTGTTGCTACTAAGACCTTTGAGATCAAATCGATAGGTTTGATTGGCTTGTAGATCTACACGAAAGAAATCAATATCTTGGCGAAAATCAAGGCGACCTTGAATCGATTGTGCGCCGGATCCACTCAATAAATGGGCAGATTTGATTGAATCACCATAATCATCAACTGCTTCCTCAACGCTTAAACGGTAATGTCCGTCTGTGAGATCGGTTGCATCCTGAAGTTCAAGGTAAAAACGTCCGGTGTGAATTGGTTGGAATATAAGCTCAGAATTCATTCCAAGCCCGCCGTCGTCGTCAAAACCAAGCTTGCGTCCAGATGAATCGCGGATTGTAAGAGCAGGGTCGGCCAGGGCCTGGTAACTGCTTCCAACTGACTGTTCCCCCTTGAGGGAGATTCGGTATGTTTTACCCTGTACCAATAGGGTTTGATACCAATCGCGATCGCCACCTACTTCTAGATCACCGCTCAGAAATGTACCCGGTGTGATTAATCCATAGGAAAAAGCGGAGCTAAGGCGATCGGGAGCATCATCTTCTCGCCGAGTTGATTTGAGCGTATAGGCGCCGCGGCCACTATTTCCTACGGAGGCTGCTGCTATGTAATAATTACCGGCTGTAGGAGCTGCCCAAGTGAGCCTGGAATCAAGCCCTTTGCCGCTGTTGTTATCAGCAGCGATTAGCTGACCCGATGCAGAATAAATTCCCAACCAAGGATCGTTGAGATCACCGTTACTGCTACTAGCACCGAGTAACTCAAGAAGCAGAGCATCGCCTGCATTAAGGCTGATGCGGAACCAATCTTGATCACCGCTTTCATTTACAACACCTTGAATTGGCCTTCCAATGGTGAGTGCACCATTTGTATTCACGTCTCCACCGAATTCATCGAGGCTAGAGCGCGTAACGCTGTAGGAGCCCGTGGAAAGGCCACTGGCGCTTGAAATTGCAAGGTAATAACTACCACTTTCCTTAGCTCGATAGACCATTAATGGATCTTGCCCAGCAACAGCTGCTGTAGGTTCGGTAACCAGTACTCCGTTTGGGCCGATTAAGGAGATCGACGGATCGAGTAAACGTTGTAAGTAGGGATCATTTAGTTGAGTTGCAGGCAGACTAGATGCACCCAGTGCTTTGAACTCATATTGAATACCTTGGGTTAGATCAACTTTAATCCAATCAATATCTGAGGTGTTCCAGTTGCTAAGTCCGTTTTGATCAATGAATTGATAACCAATAAAACCAGAGAGAATATCAGCATTTGCAGCATTAAGGCTGGCAGTGCCTGTGAAGGCTTTACTAGTGCCAGATGAGGCAGGTATATCATCTTCCATTAAGATGGTAATATTGTATTCAGCGCCTTGATTGCCACGAATATCGAGTGTGTGAATCCCACTAGTTTTTACGTTGTAGGTGCGATTCGTATCCCACTCGCTCATTCCAAATTCGCCATCTATTCGTGCTCTACTATTGTTATCTGCATTGCTTTTTAAGATGCGTATTGTTGAATCGGCAATGAGATTTAAAGACCAAGCATCGCTAT
>Ga0247843_1010193_pt1 | contig 10093 bp, 8 predicted proteins | sample LaCruzMarch2017__FD_192420 | JGI IMG/M metagenome (GOLD analysis project Ga0247843, IMG submission 192420) | Freshwater microbial communities from meromictic Lake La Cruz, Castile-La Mancha, Spain - LaCruzMarch2017_8m | ecosystem: Environmental > Aquatic > Freshwater > Lake | place: Spain...
TATTGCATGAATACCGGCACAAAATTGCGGGCATTGTACATAGCACTGGAGGCGGCCAAACCAAATGCCTACATTTTTTACAACATCAAACCAAAGTTATAAAGCATAATCTCCCTGAAATACCTTGGATTTTTCAAGAAATTCAACGTGCCTCAGGGATGCTAGAATCGGATATGTATAAAACGTATAACATGGGAATTCGCCTTGAAATATATACCGATCAGGCTACAGCAGAAGACATCATTCAGATTGCTGAAAGTTTTAACATACATGCTCAAGTTATTGGTTACACAGAACCCAGTCAGCAAGCATCCTTAGAAATCCTTTCTGCCTCAGGTAATCGGCTCCAATATACCGCCTAAAACTTTGTTTTCGTTGGCAAAACAGGAATCTACTACATAGTCTAAACCAACACACTTGTAATAGATTCGCATTAAAATCTGAAATCAATATTTCCCAGATTCAGATACATAACACTATACACGGCAATCATACTTACGATTAGGGCGCCTGCCGGCCACTGCCCAAAGGCAGGTCCGGCACCCGGCTATGCGCTATATGCGCCCCATGAAATCCATGTGAACCCTGTATATACTTGCAGGGCGCATGCCGCTACTATCCGTGGCGCAGAATTCAGATGTTTCTATACAGAAGATGTGAGCGATAACCTCGAAAATATGTATCCGAAGTTCTCACGAATTCTGCAAAACATCATCCAAGCGCTGCTTCCAAATGAAATATTGAGGATCTCTTACCAAGCAAGCATGTATAGATTCTTCCTCGAGGGTGATTTCGAGTAGCTGCACATAATTATTATGTAGGGCTTCCTCAGCAAGTATAAGTTAGCAATATGAATTGGCGGGGCCTTAAAGTACACAGCCCACCGCGCTGCGGTAACACCGCAGCTCCCCTCCCCAATTTTTCGGGGGAAGGAATTCCGACCCCGCATGCCACAGCAGTTTGACTTTAGGCATGTGTTAGAAATATTAAGGGAATAATAATAAAAATGATTTTTCCCATGGTGTCTGTCGTTATCAAAGTCATAGTCTGAAAATATAGAAGCCAACGAGAATGACATGCACTCTTTTTGAACACTTTAGTCATATTTCCTTGCAAATAGAATTATCAAATACCGTTGAAACCCAATAGTAACAAGGTCTGACGCTTTCTGAGGAAGCCCTAAATATAGTTATAATCATGTAGCCGATACATGTAGTACTATAGTTTATACAACGCCTTAACGCAGTATGACGCAAAGCCAACACCGCGCATTTAATAAACAAACGTAGATACGCTATTGCTGTTAAAATGAAGGATCCTATTTCAGGTCAGCATTAAGACCCTCTATCACCTGGGCTGTGATATCTAAATCCTCTTTGGCATACAATACAGAACCTCCGGGTGAGTATCCTAAAATGTATTGCACATCTTTTCCTTGAGTGAAACGCAGCAGGTAATTGTAGATAGAATCATAAATTTGCTTATTGATAGCTTGTTCTTGTTCTAACAATTGTGATGCTAGTTGGTCACGCATGGCCAGCAAATTCTGCTCTTTTCTGCCGAGCTCTTCACGCTTTTTATCGACTTGGCTCTGAGTCATGCCACCATATTGCTGCTGAAAATCCATCATTTCTTTTTCAAGATTCATGGCTTGACGTTGCATATCATTTTCCAGCTTACTTTGTTCTGCCTCAAGTTTGGCTTTAGATTCCTGAAACAAGGTATAGTTTACCAGCAAGCTGTCTGTATTGAGATATAATACAGGTTTACCTTCCATATGTTCCGGTAAGCTGACTTGTGCAGAAGAGTGACTTGAGGAAGAAAAATGAAGGTAGTACAATACGGCAACAGCCAAAATAAGTACTATGTTAAGACCAATTGATATTCTATTCATAGTACAAAGGTATAAAAATTTGGAGGTTTTCATGGATGCTAGAATGCAAAGCAGGAACCAAAAGCCACATAATATAGTTAGCTTTGTAAACTATTGTATTTACCGATAAAATTGGACAAGTCACAACATGTATATTTGCAACAGCCTTTAGGTCGTCAACTTGCTTTTGCATCCAGATTGTATGTGGGTGCCTTATCCGGCATCATGCAAGATGTAGAAATTGAGCGTCATTGTGCGGTATTGCTAGCCGTGCATCATCATCCAGAAGATTGCAATCAGCAGTTTCTTGCTAATACTTTGCACATCGATAAGGCATCCATGGTAAGAATAATTGATACATTATCGGATGCGGGATATATATCGAGATCCATAAGTTTAAAAGATCGTAGAGCGCATAACATCCAACTTACGAGTAAGGGCATTCAGATGCTGCCCAAATTGCAAGCAGCGATACAACAAATTCATGAAGCTGCATTTACTGGATTTACAGCCTCAGAAAAGAATCGCTTCTTTAATGCACTCCAAAAAATGTCTGATAACCTAATTCCTCTCAACCTGAAAGAACCATTGGTCTCTTGTGATCAAATAGATTCTTAATATATAATTTGATGCTATGTTTCAAAAAATAAAAGTACTTCTATTTTTTATCCTCTTACTGTTGGTTATTGCTATAATCAAAATAGCATTCAGTTATCAAAATGATACCCCAACGATACAGAATGGTAAAGACAAGGATACATCAACATCAATCGTATCGGGCATTATTGTTAAGGCAGGCATAGCAGACGAGCAATTGCTGATAAATGCGACGCTCATGCCCAACGAATATATTGACGTATATCCGGAGATATCTGGCAGAGTAGTGAGCATACGTTTTAGGGAGGGCTCTGAAGTACGAAAAGGGGATACATTGCTCTGTTTAGATGATGCTGAGTGGCGGGCGGAGTTGAAACAAGTGCAGGTACAAAAGGAACAGGCCTCAGCACAAGAAAAGCGGTTACAGAAATTATTAGATATACAAGGTATTAGCCAAGAAGCGTATGACCAAGTGTACTTTCAGCTCAAAGGTCTAGAGGCACAGATTGAATTAATTCAGACGAAAATCAAAAAGACGCATATACTCGCTCCATTTCAGGGAGTTCTCGGATTGCGATATGTTAGCAATGGTGCAATGATACATCCGGGATTCAAGCTAACCACGCTTCAACAAGTGCGACCCTTGAAGCTTGAGTTTTCGGTACCTGAGAAACATGCTTGGAAATTAAAGAAAGGGGATGAGATACAATTTACCTTACAAGCCTCCAACAGCTTATATACAGCGCAGGTGTATGCTATGGATGCTATGGTGCAATCAGACAGTCGAACCTTATTCATTAGAGCAATTACTACCGAAACGGCATCTGAACTTATGCCTGGGGCCTATGCAAAAATCAAGCTTACGATTGATTCTGATGACGAGGCTATCATGATTCCAACGCTGGCAGTCATACCTGTATTAAAGGGGCAGAAAGTCTATATTAAGCGTAAAGGCTTAGCGGAAGAGGTAGATGTACAAACGGGTATACGCACGGCTAAAGAGATACAAATTACCAGCGGCTTATCAGTTGGCGACACGGTAATAACGACAGGCATCATGGGCTTAAAGCCAGGCACACCCATACAAGTAAACATTCGACAATAGCAGCAATACATGAGTTCATTAGCTTCCATTAGCGTCAATCGACCTGTACTTGCCATTGTGATGAATGTGATAATCATGCTATTTGGCATCATTGGATTTCACTTTTTAGGGGTAAGGGAATATCCATCCATAGATCCTCCAGTAATTACGGTGAGAACGAGTTATGCAGGTGCCAATGCCGATATTATACAATCTCAGATAACGGAACCCTTAGAGAAAGCATTAAATGGGATTGAAGGAGTAAGAACGATATCCTCAGCGAGCAATTTAGGTTCCAGTGTTATTACTGTAGAATTCAATTTGGGTTCTAATCTGGAGGCGGCGGCGAATGATGTAAGAGATAAAGTAGCTCAGTCAGTTCGAAACTTGCCACAAGACATAGATGGTATGCCAGTAGTTAATAAGGCAGACGCGAACTCGGATGCTATCTTATCTCTTACTGTTCAGAGTGATACCAAGTCACAATTAGAGGTGAGTGATTTTGCTGAGAATGTATTAGCGGAACGCTTGCAAACCATACCTGGTGTATCTACCATTCAAATTTGGGGGCAGAAGAAATATGCGATGCGCATATGGATGGATCCTGCAAAGTTATCAGCATATAACCTTACCCCTTTGGATGTACGCAATGCATTGGACAGAGAAAATGTAGAACTACCCGGCGGTAAAATCTCAGGAGATCAAACAGAGTTATCAGTACGCACGATAGGGAGATTAAGTACAGAGAGTGATTTTGAGAATTTGATGATAGCTGGCGAGGGTGACCATGCAGTAAGATTAAGGGATGTAGGGTATGCCCGCTTAGGTCCAGAGAATGAAGAAACTATACTTAGGCAATCTGGGGTGCCGATGATAGCGCTTGCTATTGTACCTCAACCAGGGGCAAATTATTTAGATATATCGGATGAATTTTATCGACGGGTTGAGATTCTCAAAGCCGAACTGCCTAAAGACTTTACATTAGATATTGCCTTAGATAATACACGATTTATTCGGCAATCAGTGGATGAAGTATTGGAAACACTCGTCATCGCTATTGTTTTGGTCATACTGATAATTTATCTTTTTTTTCGGGACTGGTTGGTTGCGTTCAGACCATTAATAGATATACCCGTTTCTCTGTTGGGAGCGTTTTTCATTATGTACTTGATGGATTTCTCTATCAACGTATTAACATTGCTCGCCATCGTGCTTGCTACTGGACTGGTAGTAGATGATGGCATTGTCGTAACCGAGAATATTTACAAAAAGATAGAAAAGGGCATGAAGCCGAGAATGGCAGCGATAGAGGGCACCAAAGAAATTTTCTTTGCTGTGATATCGACTTCTATTACATTGGTTGCAGTATTTATGCCCGTTGTGTTTATGGATGGATTTGTGGGGCGATTGTTTCGAGAGTTTGGGGTTGTAATTGCGGGAGCTGTTATGATTTCCTCATTTGTATCTTTAACCCTTACGCCCATGTTGAATGCGCGCTTGGTGAGAAAAGACCCATTGGCAAGGAGCCGGTTTTATATTTGGTCTGAACCATTTTTTAGAGGGATGGAAAATGCCTATCGGGAATCGCTCACTAACTTTCTGGAAGTTCGCTATGTTGCATGGATTATTTTAGCACTGATTTTGGGGATGACGGCAATTCTCTTTCCGAGAATTCCTTCAGAATTAGCGCCACTAGAAGATCGAAGTTGGCTTAGGTTGTCAGTAACAGCGCCCGAAGGTGCATCGTTTGAATATACAGATGCATTTATGGATCAGATTATTGACTTCGTCAATGATTCCATTCCTGAGAAAACGGTTCTACTAACTGTAACTGCTCCGGGTTTTTCTGGCTCAGGCGCCGTGAATACTGGTTTTGTCAGATTAGTATTTAGTCCGCCTAGTGAGCGGAATCGGTCACAACAGCAAATTGCGTCTTATGTAATGAAGCATGCAGCAAAAATGCCGGAGGCGAAAATCTTTGCCATTCAGCAGCAAACGATTGCTACCGGAGGCTTCGGAGGATTACCTATTCAGTATGTGATTCAAGCACCCAATTTTGAAAAGTTAAAAGAACATCTTCCTTTTTTCTTGGACAAGGCGAGGAAAGACCCTGCTTTTCAAGGCGTCGATGTGAATTTAAAATTTAATAAGCCCGAATTATTGATTACGATTGACAGGGAAAAAGCGAAAGCATTGGAAGTGTCTGTACTTGATATTGCACAAATACTACAATTAGCTTTATCTGGTCAGCGATTTGCCTATTTCAACAAAGATGGAAAACAGTATCAGGTAATTGGGCAGTTTGACAGGGCCAATCGGGATCAACCCTTGGACATTACATCAATGTATGTAAAAAGTAAAAGTGGCGTATTAATTCAACTTGGCAATGTAGTACAAGTTTCTGAAGAAAGCAGCCCTGCGCAACTCTATCATTACAATCGTTACCAATCGGCTACGGTTTCTGCTGGTCTTGCCTCGGGGGTTACTTTGGGTGAAGGCATAGAAGCGATGCACCAGATTGCAGCGGCAACACTAGATGAAAGTTTTTCGACAGAATTATCAGGTGCCTCTCGTGATTTTGCTGAAAGCGCATCAAATACATCTTTCGCATTTATATTGGCGCTTATATTGGTCTATCTTATTTTGGCAGCTCAATTTGAGAGTTTTAGGGATCCATTAACTATAATGATAACAGTACCTTTAGCGATAGCGGGAGCACTTTTTTCATTATGGTTATTTGACCAGACTCAAAATATATTTAGCCAAATTGGTACTATTATGTTGATTGGCTTGGTAACCAAAAACGGCATCCTAATTGTGGAATTCGCCAACCAGTTAAAGCAAAAAGGGAATAAAGTCCATTCGGCTGTATTAGAAGCGGCAGTATCTAGATTACGGCCTGTGTTAATGACGAGTCTTGCTACCGCCTTAGGCGCTTTGCCGATAGCACTTGCATTAGGTGCGGGGGCTAAAAGTAGAACAGGAATGGGCATTGTGGTGGTGGGAGGTATCTTATTTTCACTATTGCTTACCCTATATATGATACCAGCCATTTACACATATTTGTCAGGTGAAAAGAAAGGAGAAACAGATGGGGATTAAGCATTTTCTTTGGCATGTGTATTTTGCTTTTATGTTTACGAGTATTATTGCACAACCCCAAATGAAATTGGGGGATTTTATTGCACTTGCACTTGAAAAGAATCACAATATAATTTTGGCGCGGCAGCAGGTAGTTGCCGTGGATGCAGCTTCTGGATATGGCAATGCAGGGATGCTGCCTTCTCTGGGTGTAAATGCAGGAATAAGTCAATCTGCCAATAATACCCGTCAAAGATTTGTTTCCGGACAGGAAGTCAATCAACGCGGTGCTGAATCCAGAAATATAAATGCAGGTCTACTATTGAATTGGACTTTATTTGATGGCATGCGAATGTTTGCGACCTATAAAAGACTAGAAACAGCCAAAGAAATCAGCAATGAAGAATTAAAAGCGAGTATAGAAAGTACAACATTACGGGTAATCGAGCTTTATTATATGCTGAATCGTCAGGATGAATTACTAACAGCTGAGCAGGCCGCTTTGTCTGTTTCCGAAGAACGCATTCGTATTGCAGCAGAAAACCTTCAGGTTGGCAGCGGAAACAAGCTGGATTTGCTACAGGCAAAACTTGATAAGAATGCGCAGCTTACTACAATTGATGTATTAACACATGCGCGTATTTCCATTCAGAGTGAACTCAATATACTAACAGGGCGTTCACCCGCATCTGTTATTATTCCGGCAGATACACAAGCCATACAACTAGAGTTACCTTATGATTCACTACGCACGCTTTCATTTATGCGAAATACGACATTACGCAGGATGGAAAAAAACATTGAAATGCGTGCTTTGCAATTACAAGAGCAGAAGGGTTCACTATATCCTAGGATTGATTTAATTGCGGGATATGGCTTAAATCGAGTACAGAATGAAGTAGGGTTTCTTTTATTCAACAACACGTTTAGTTTGTCTGCAGGAATAACAGCATCTTGGACATTATACAATGGTTCTCAACTTCAGAAAAGAAATCAGTCATTACAAGTAGAGAAATGGCGACAAGAAACATTATTTGAACAGGCGCGCGCGCAACTGGAGGGTACTTTGTTTATTGCTTGGGAGCAGCAATTACGAGCCCGCCGACAGTTGAAACGAGAACAAGAGAATATGATGATGGCGCAGGAAGCCTTAAATATAGCAATAGAGCGATTGAAAGTGGGCAGTAGTACGCCTTTAGAAGTTATGGTAGTGCAGCAAACCTTTTCTGAGGCAGCGGCACGAAAAGCGGAGGCGTCTTATTTACTCACGAAAGCAAGCGCTGATTTAATGCTGCTAGATGGAAGTCTTGTAGCTCCTCAATAAATGCGAAGTGCCATTGATACTTTTCACTGTAGTGAACTTGTATAGCATTATAATAGGTAACCACAAAGAATGGCAATTAACCTTTAATTGTGAATCCCCCATTATGAAATACCAGTTTGCTATAAAGCGTAAGAACGGGGTATGATTACAACGAATTCTATTTTTCGCCTCCACTTATGATTCGAGAAATAAGACCCCGATGTTCTGTAAACTCTGCACGAAATACACCCAGCATGTGCAGAAAAATATATGCCAAGACATAATATATTGACAACTCGTGAATCTCTTCTGTTTGGGATTTCCAGTCTTTGGGACCAAACTTTATAATTAGCCCTGTAATTAACGAAATCCCCATAAAGAGATAAAAAACAAGGTAGGTCCAATACTGTATTTTCAAACCAATACTCAAATGACTTTGCCTAGGATTCGGCAATTTCATTTGCCCTGTGAAACCCAATCCCATTCGAATAACATATAAGCCTACTAAAGCATAGCCCAAATAGATATGCCATTCCCACATAGGGTTTCTAATTTTTTTCGCTAATCGTATCGATTCATCTTCTGATAGATTTAGATTGTTGGTGCCTGCATATTCGAGCAATATTTCTGAAACATTGTACTTATTCAACCAAGTAAGCCTGAGAAATACAGTCATCATTAATAAAACCATACAAATAGCGATTAACCAATGTATTATTCGATAAGTGGCATTATAGTTTTTATTTTCCATAGAGGCTTAAGTGTATTATTCTGTGAAATTAGCAATTATTCAGGTTAGATTATTTTAATATTTGCATATCAAAATACAAAGTTGATTGAGGAGGGATTCCATCTGTGCCGTTAGTGCCATATGCTAATTCAGGAGGCATTTTCAGCCATACTCTACTACCAACTGGAAACACTTGAATCGCTTCTTCCCATCCTGCGATTAATCTGGTTCTACCTACCATAATTTCAAATGGTTTTTGCTTCCCTGATTTGGATGTATCGAAACAGGTGCCATCTCCTAAAAATCCAGTATAATGAATAGCACCCATTTTATTATACTTCAAGGGTGGGCCATCTAAGGAATCAATCCAAACATACCCAAGTCCTGATTCAAAATACCGCCAATTCAAGTTATCCATTCTTTGCTGAAAAGAAACGGTTTCGATTTTAGCCAGAAACTGGACAGGAAAAGTAACTCCCTCTTTTTGGTATTCCCCATCACGAAGTGCAGGTATACCTTTCAATTCTGATATCTGTTGTATAACGGCATATGACAATAGGGTGTCGGAGCTGCGTATAATCCTATCTAAAACTACACTACTATCAGCTTGAACCCAAACGCGAACGACTACCTTTCCGTCTGCAATCGTCAGATTATTGGACTGAGGCGCTTGTATTTTTGAGATAACGTCTTTCAGGTTGAGTAATTCAGCGGGCACATACGATTGTGCATACAAGCACGTGTAAAAAAAAGGCGAAAGTATTACAATCAAAAGGTAATAATACTTTCGCCTAAGAGAGCTTGCTGTCATTTTCAAACGAGAATCGATTGAGTTCCAGATTTAACTAATCGAGCACTACAATTTTTTCTATTTTGTCTCCGCCACGGATAGCATCAATCACATCAAGGCCTTCGGTAACTTTACCAAATACGGTATGATTTCTATCTAAATGCTGGGTTCCACTGCGGCTATGGCAAATGAAGAACTGAGAACCACCAGTATCTCTTCCGGCATGTGCCATTGATAAAACACCTCTATCATGGAACTGATTTTCGCCTGTTAATTCACATTTAATTTTGTAGCCGGGTCCACCCGTGCCATCTCCTTTAGGGCAACCACCTTGAATCACAAAATTAGGAATTACTCGATGAAAGGTAAGGCCATCGTAAAACCCTTTCTTGGCGAGGTCAGTGAAGTTTTGCACTGTGCCTGGGGCATCTTTTTCAAAAAAGCTCACCTTCATGGTGCCTTTTGCTGTAATGATTTCTGCTGTCATAATTGCAAATATAATAAGAAAGTATACGTGGGTCAATGCCTACACGATAGCAATCGGTAAATCACAAATACCAGACGGTAATGCAAAACCAGTCTTGTATGGAAATAATCGAATAAGCCCAAATGGATTCATAATGTAATTAACTTAA
>Ga0247843_1010195_pt1 | contig 10092 bp, 10 predicted proteins | sample LaCruzMarch2017__FD_192420 | JGI IMG/M metagenome (GOLD analysis project Ga0247843, IMG submission 192420) | Freshwater microbial communities from meromictic Lake La Cruz, Castile-La Mancha, Spain - LaCruzMarch2017_8m | ecosystem: Environmental > Aquatic > Freshwater > Lake | place: Spain...
TATGCAAAGAAAGTGATTATGCTAAGTAACATGCTACACCTCTGTATTTTCAATAATCTTCCTGTATTTTACTTTGCATAATATCCTAAGATGATGGGCGTAGTTTATCAACTACATAACCAATCATTTCAGGAGAAGAACCATGCAAAATAGATCATTAACCGAACTAATCAATGATGTAGAACAGGAAATGTGGAGGCTTGGCTATGCCAAGACTTCGATGAAATTTTATCGTAAGCGATGGCAGCAGTTACTTCGGTTTGCACAAAAACAAGGCGAGCTATTCTATACTGAACGCCTAGGAATCAACTTTGTTGAAAAACATTTTCACATTTTTGAGCGTGATTTTAATCGCACTCTTTCGCAGTCAGCAACTCAGGAGTTGCGTATAATAAGGATGATAGGAGATTTTCAACTACATAATACGATTTTACGTCGGTACTATTGCAGGAATTTAAAAATCCTTACCGAGCCGTATTTTGTTGCTCTCAGAGATCGATTTAGGGTGTGTTGTTTAAGCAAAGAATATTCTAAAGTTACAATCAATCATTACCTTAAACAATCTGCCAGGTTCATGGACTATCTGGTATCTCAGGGTATTACGAACTGCAAATCGATAAATTTGATACTGATCAACAGCTACATCAGAACTCTGGCTGGCTATACATATAAAACTGTTGAACAAAATATATGCTCAATACGCAGTTTCCTTCGTTTTCTTTTGGAAGCTGGAAAAGTAGAGATTGATTTTGCCGCAAAGACACCAATGGTGCAAGCCAGGAAGCAAACTCGTATTCCGTCCATATGGACAGTAGATGAGTTGAAGAAATTGATTATGGCTATTGACAGAGGTAGTCCAAAAGGTAAGCGAGATTATGCTATAATTTTACTTGCTTGTTGCCTGGGAATTCGTTGTACAGATATTAAATCTTTGCAAATAAATGATTTTCACTGGCAAGAAAAGAAATTAATTTTTACCCAGTCGAAAACAAGAACTCCAGTGTCTCTCCCGCTAACACAGGAAGTAGGTTGGGCGGTAATAGATTATCTTAAACACGGCCGACCTAATATCAGCTGCCCTTATATCTTTGTAAGGCATCTTGCTCCATTTGGTACTTTTGCAGAAGGTGATCATTTACATCAGATTATTAAAAGATATATGGAGCTAGCGCATCTTCCTACTTTAAAAAAGAGAAGAGGTATGCATTCTCTTCGGCATACTATGGCTAGTATGCTTCTTGAACAAGACACACCTCTTACCGTTATTTCAGATATTTTAGGTCATGCTGACCCAGACTCAACAGCAGTATATCTTAAAGTTAACATAACAAAACTGCGTGAATGCTCCATTGCTCTTGAAGAAGAGCAAAAAATACAAGAAACAAAGGAGGTAGCTAATCATGAATGATATTGTTTACACTAGCCATCTAAAAGAGCATCTACAAAACCACGTCAAACTAAAGCAAGCTGTAGGATATAAATACCAGACTGACGCTGAACATTTACAACGTTTTGATCGATTTATATCAGAGCGTTATCCTGATACTATTACTCTTACCAAAGACATTGTGCTTGATTGGTGCAGAAAAAAGACTTACGAAGCGCAATCTAATCAATGTGGTCGTGCATCAATAATCAGACAGTTTGCAAAATATTTGGACTCAATTGGAATAGCCGCTTATATCCTACCGAAAAGCTATTACCCAACGAAACAACAATATCTGCCTTATATTTATACAGTCGATGAACTGACGAGGTTTTTTGCAAAGACGGAGCAATGTCACTATTGCTATGAATGTCCACATAGACACCTGATTATGCCAGTAATCTTTCACATGATTTACATGTGTGGATTAAGAGCGTCAGAGGCAAGATTGCTCAAAGTTGCTGATGTTGATCTTGAAAATGGCATTCTTACTGTCAATCATTCCAAAAAGGATAATAGCAGGCTTGTTCCAATGTCTGACATTCTTACGGAACGTTGTCGAAGTTTTTCGAAAAAGATGCAGCCATACCATATTGCAAATGATTATTACTTTCCTGCTCTTGGCAACGAACCAATGACGATAGGTAACCTCTATAAAAATTTTAGGAGATTTTTATGGCAAACGCAAATCTCGCATGGTGGAAGAGGACATGGTCCACGTATCTATGATTTTCGCCATACTTACGCTGTTCATTGTTTAAAGAAATGGGTTCAGGAGGGAAAAGATCTGAATGTATATTTTCCTATACTTAAAACATATATGGGACACGACTCGTTTAAAGAGACCGCTTATTACCTGCGTATGACTGCTGATGTCTTTCCAGGCATAATATCGAAAATTGAAGCTAGATATTTAGAAATAATCCCAGAATTAGAATTAGAACAAAAAATAAAACAAGAATAAGGAGAAATACAATGAAACCTACTGATTTTGCCAAATACCTTACTGAGTTCCTATCAGTTTATTTACCAACTCAGAAAAATGTTAGCAAGAATACTATTTATTCCTACCGCGATACATTTAAACTGCTCATCAGCTTTTGCCAAGAGAACAAGAAGATTGCAGTTGAACAGATCACTCTTAATGTTCTTTCGAGTGATATTATTACCGACTTTCTTGAATGGTTGGAAACGAGCAGAAATTGCAGCATCTCGACCAGAAACCAAAGACTTGCTGCCATTCATTCCTTCTTCCATTACGTACAAGCTGAAGAACCTACTGGTATTTTCAATTTTCAGAAAATCACCTCTATTCCTATTAAAAAAGCAAAGAAAACAGTAATCGAGCATCTATCTCCAGAAGCAATAAAATTGCTACTGGAACAACCAGATAGATACACTGCAAAAGGTAGGCGTGATCTTACGATGATGAGCATTTTATATGACTCAGGTGCACGCGTGCAGGAATTAATCGATATTAAAATACGTGATGTTACTTTACAAACGCCAGCAATTATCACGCTAACTGGTAAAGGCAACAAAGTCAGACGCGTACCAGTAATGAAGAATACAGCTTCTTTGTTACAAAATTATATCCTGGAAAACAATCTTGATAAACCATGGAAAAACGAACAGCCGCTATTTATTAATAATCAACATCACAAGCTTACAAAAGAAGGAGTGGCATACATTGTGACAAAATATGCAGAGTCAGCAAGGAAAATATCACCCATAGCCATGATACCAAACAAGGTCAAACTGCATATGTTTCGTCACTCAAAAGCTATGCATTTACTACAAGCTGGAGTAAATTTAATATATATTCGCGACTTCCTTGGTCATGTTGATTTAAAAACTACGGAAATTTATGCCAGAATAGATACTGAAACAAAAATAAAGGCTATAGAAAATGTCTATCCAGATCTAATCGATAGCAATCTTCCTGATTGGAACAAAGATCATGCGCTACTTTCCTGGTTGTCAGATTTGAAATAGTGTAATGCCAGAATATTATGCAAAGTAAATGGACTAAGAAGTCTAACATTTACTGGTTTTTAGAAGTTTACTTTGCATAACGCTTTACTTTGCATAAGGCGGAATTATTTCGCCATGTTTAACATTGATCACTCTATCTGGCCTTGAAAGTAAGCTAATAAGCAGCAAAGAAAGGATTAGAAATCAAGAGAAAATCAATTTTATCTCCTATGCTGATGATTTTATCATTACATCAGCAGATGAAGAGTTGTTAAACAATAAGGTCATTCCAATAATTGAGAGATTTTTAGCAGAAAGAGGGTTAGAGCTTTCCAAAGAAAAGACAAAGATTACGCACATTAGCAAAGGTGTTGACTTCTTAGGTTTCAATATACGCAAGTATAGTAATAATAAGGTATTGACAAAACCTGCAAAGGAAAACATCAAAAGCTTTATAAAAGAAATCAAGGAAACGATTATGTCAAATATTCCATTGTAAACAGATAAGTTGATACATTTACTCAATCCTAAAATAATTGGGTGGTGTAACTACTATAAAACTGTAGTTTCTTCCCGAGTCTTTTCTTATATCGATAGTAGAATTTATAAAACCTTACATTATTGGACTAACCGAAGACATCCAAATAAAGGTAAGCGATGGATTGCCAAAAAGTATTTTACCTCATATCGTCTCAGTGAATGGAGATTTTATGCTAAAGTTAAAGATAAAGATGGCAATATAAAGCTACTTTATCTAAAACGTGCATCAGATACCAAGATCAAAAGACATATTAAAATTCGTGGGGTTGCAAATCCTTTTGATCCTCAGTTCAAAGAATATTTCGAATCTTTGGATCAGAAAAGAAGATTACCGTCTGCTATATCATTGCTGGGTAGCGCATAGCTGCCTTATCAGTGCCCGAGCGTAATGCTGGGAAACTAGCACGTTACGTTCCTCGAGGAGGAGCTCTCAGTAATGGGGGTTCCTTACTCTACTATAATCCGGTGTTGGTAAATCGACAGATAAAAGCTTTAGTAAAGATTTCACCAGCCCCTCACACTGCCTAAGTCTTAAATTGAATATCTGACGTATAACATACACGGTTTTGATAGCAAGATCAGAGTATTTAAATTGACCACCCTTAGTCTTACACGCAGATTCTCCAGCTAACCAAGCCTCTAGACTTTCTTCGGTAAACCATATAGTCAGATCACCTCGGCCCTTAAGACTGCGATTATACTGCGGCCAATTCGTAACTTTGTACTTACCTTTCCTTAATTTTTGAGGCTTTGACATATCGCAACCCTTTCTCTCCTCTATATTTATACCACACTCAAAATTTACTAGCCAAGCTTTTTATTCATGCAACATGTATCTTGTGAGCGTTAAGTAAATGATTAATTTTAAAGTGGTAGCTAAACTTTGAAGGCTGGAAGGGGCGATTCTGATCGTGCAACAAGATCGCAAAATCTGTAACTTTGATAAGAACCCCCTTCCACAAAGTCTATAAGCTGAACGGTATCTTAGAGAAGCTTGCTTATATAAAGCAGCTTACTCTGTATTCACATGGTTAGCTCAAGGCTTTAAACATAACTATAATACGGGGATAAAAATGTCAAAAACAATTTTAGGCATAGATGTATCAAAGAAAGAATTAGTTGTTGCCTTATTAATGAAGGATTCTTCTATACATAAGAAGAAGTTTGCTAACGATAAAGGTGGCTTCAATAGTTTATTGAAATGGCTTAAATTTAAGAAGATAAATGACATAAAAATATGTATGGAAGCAACTGGTAATTATAGTACTGCAATAGCCGACTTTCTATACGACCTTAGTTATGAGGTAAATGTTGTTAACCCTGCATGTATTAAAGCTTTTGCAGGCAGTAAACTTACTAGAACTAAAACTGATGAGCTAGATGCAGTTATAATAGCTCAATATGCTAGTAAAAGTGAGTTGACACCTTATAAGCCTCTTGATCCAGCTCTAAAGGAGTTAAGGTATATGTATCGTTGTTTAAATGATCTAAAAAAGCAACAAGTTGATGTTTTAAATCATCTCGAAAATGAAGATTTATTGCCAAACTCAGTTTGTAAAGTTTGGAAAGAGTTGAGCAAAAATTTACAGCAACAGATGAACGAGATAGAAAAATCTATCGATAATTTACTACAAAATAATCCTGGAATTAACCAGCAACTTCAAAATTTACAAACCATTCCAGGCATTGGCAAAACTACTGCGGGGGCAGTAATTGCTGAGTCTCCTAATATATCTACATTCAAAGATGCCAGAGCATATGCAGCGTATTGCTGGTCTTGTTCCCAAACATCGAAACTCTGGTTCGTCAATAAAAGGCAGAGCAAAACTATCAAAGCTTGGTTCTGCTAAGTTAAGAAAAGCTGTATATTTTCCTGCTATAGTTGCTAAGCACCATAATCCTATACTTAAAGCCTTTGCAGAAAAATTAAAACGTAAGGGAAAACATACAATGGTTATCATTGGAGCTATTATGCGTAAATTATTACACATTATCTTTGCTGTTTTAAAGCATAACACAGCTTTTGACCATAATATATGTGCTGATTAACTTAATAATGAGATTCTTATGAAAAATTTCTATTGACTTATATTTTTAAGACGGTATCAAAGTTCCTCTTAAATAGCTTTACCAAAAAATTCCCTTTTATAGTAATTTAATGTAGAGCATTCCCGGTTATCACAATACTACTTTCAATATTGTATATGCCTTAATTCTTGAAAAGTTTAAGCTCTTTCTCGAGCTTGCGTGACTATAAGAAACAGGTCGCTCCAATAGAAAGCTTATATCCATTGATTTTTTTAAAGACATTTTGCCCTAACGCATATTTCCCATAATCAAAATATTTCGCACTTATTTCCAAATTAGTTTTCGGACGAAGAGTAACTTTTGTACCAACTCCAACTTCAAAACCAAGTGTTTGTGTTGTTCTTTTTTTTATTGAATGACCACCTACTATATCTTTAGAAAATTGAGTACTTTTAGACTCTCCAAAAACAATACCAAGACCTCCAAAAATATATGGTATAAACAACTCATTTTGTTCAAAAAGCTTTAATTTTGTAGATAAAATTAAAGTATTTAATTTAATTGAATTAGAAGAGCCAGAAACATTAGTACAATTATTAGTATTATTAGTGGTGGTAGTAGGCGTATTACAAATATCTTCTTTTGTAAGAAATGCTGCTTCGGTACCTGCACAATGAGCTGCGGAAGTAGAAGTGGAAGGAAAAGCAAACCCAAACAACTGCTTACTATCAATTTTATTTGAACTAGGTTTATTAATCTCATTAGAGTACGTATTAACATTAGAAGATGTATTAACACTAGATTCTTCATAATGTAATTCTGATTGATCAAACATAAGCTCAGCTTCTAAATAAGGAGATATAACATATCCGGCCCCAACAGCATATTGATTTGAAAAAGTTAAGTCACGTTCTCCTTGTTTTTTATCTTTGAAATTTACCTTTTTATACACAGGTAGTTCAACCTTTAAGTATAATTCATCAGATAGAGTTTTAGCATAACATTGACTATCTACTAAAAATAAATTTGTTATTCCTAAGAATAAACATCTAATTATAACTTTATATTTTATTACTAAAAATTTCATATATCATCTTGAGAAATAGAGGGACAAAATACAGTTTGAGCTAAATAAAATGTTTCAAGACATATAAAGAATTCCAGAAAATTATCAGGAATTGAATAGTTACTAAAATCTTTGCATACCAATTTTATATTTTTATCGCTAACTTTTTCTAATAAGTTACAATCATCAACAAACAATTTGAAAATATTCTTTAAAATTCCTTCTACTTCTGTTTTATCTTCTTTTAAGATACTAACAGCTTCTTTATTAGGTGCTTTCGTGTTCTTATTAGTATTAATAAATGCTTGAATTTGTTCACTATTAACATTGTACTTAAAAGTATTGAGTAAATCTGGTTTTGAATAAGCAGTTTTAGAGCGACTTTTAAAAGATACGATAAAATTTGGTTGAAAATCATAAGCTTGACTTCCAGACACTTCTCTAAACATTAAAAAAGAATAAGCAAGGTAGTCATTTGCTGTAGTAATAGGCATTTCAGCCTTTACTTCTCCATCTTCCAAACTAATTAAATACATAGCTGGTCTTTGGAAACTTAAAGAATTTTTTCCAAACTCTTTTGCAATGAATTTTTTTTGCATATGGTTCAAATGAGTTTTAATCGAAGTTGTAATAATTTTAGAAATCCGGAAGTAAAAATTTTCTAAACTAGCTATTTCATACTTTTCTTCTATTGTATAGCCACTCATTTTTTATATCGAATAAATTAATTTCTTAATAATGAATAAAAAAACTTGATATCAAAACGCTTACAAAAATAAGATTTATAACTCGTCATTATCATGGATAATTGAAGCGCCCAGACATTCCAATTTACCACTATACATTTCATGTTGAGCAAACAGAGCTTCTGGATACCCCTGAGCAACAGCATCACTAAGCCATCTCTCAGCAAGTTCAGTATCTGGATCTATTCCTTTTCCTTTGCATATAGCATCAAATAACATATACTGAGCACCAGCATGTTTTAACTCAGCAGCCTTCTTAAACCAATTTACGCTTAAGGTAAGATCTTGTCTTGCCACTTTTGCTTCGGTGTAAACCAAACCTAATGTATATGAAGCTTCAGAATAATCTTGATTAGCAGATTTAGTCAGCAAATCAATACCACGCGCTAAATTACTTTCTACCAATTTTCCTTCTAAGTAAATCTTACCTAATGTGTATAAGGCTTCAGGATAATTTTGATTAGCAGATTTTGTCAACAGATCAACACCACGCTCTGGATTACTCTTTACCCATTTTCCTTCTAGATAAATTTTACCTAATGCATATAAAGCTTCAGGGTAATTTTGATCGGCAGATTTAGTTAATAAATCAATACCGCGTACTAAATCTTGTTTTAAGCCTTTACCTTCTAAATAAGAATTGCCTAACATAAATCGGGCACCATTGTGATTTTGTTCAATGGCTTTATTAAGCCATGTAACAGAAGTTTCGCAAACTTTAACTTCTTCAGAATCAACCAAATTAAAAAGCTTACTAAAAAAGCTAGGTTCAACTTTATTTGCATCTTGCACGCATTTTTTTAAGTTTATAGAACCTAATAAATACTGAGCACCTGCATGCTCTAATTTAGCAGCTTTTGTAAACCAATCTTTAGCTAATTTAACATCCTGTTTTTTAACTTTTTCTTCAGAATAGACTAACCCCAATGCATATGAAGCTTCAGAATAATCTTGATTAGCAGCTTTGGTTAATAAATCAATACCTCGCTCTAAATTTCTTTCGACCAATTTTCCTTCTGAATAAATTTTACCTAATGCATATAAAGCTTCAGGATAATTTTGATCTGCAGATTTAGTTAACAAATCAATAGCACGTTCTACGTCCTTTTTTACCCCTTTACCTTTCAAATAACAATTACTAAGCATAAATTGAGCACCAGAATGCTTATTTTCAGTAGCTTTATTAAACCAACTAATAGCAACTCCTGTATCACTTTTCATATCATTAGTATCTTCTAGGTAAATTTTACCTAAAGCAAATTCTGCTTCAACATATTTTTGCTTTGCAGCTTCCTTAAGCCAACTAACAGCAACTCCTGTATCACCTTTTATATCATCAGCACCTTTTAGATAAAAAATACCTAAAGTAAATTGTGCTTCAACATGCTTTTGTTTAGCAGCTTTAGTGAGCCAATCAACAGCAACTGCTATATTAGGCTTTATACCATTAGAACCTTCTAAGTAAAATTTACCCAGAATAAATTGCGCTTCAACATGCTTTTGTTTAGCAGCTTCATCAAGCCAACTAACAGCAACTGCTGCATCAGGCTTTACATCATCAGCACCTTTTAGGTAAAAAATACCTAAAGTAAATTGTGCTTCAACATATTGTTGTTCTGCAGCTTTAGTGAGCCAACCAACAGCAGCTTTTGTATCACGTTTTATACTATCAGTGCCTTCTAAGTAATTTTTACCTAGAGTAAATTGTGCCTTTGCATTACCTTTCTCAGCAGCTTTAACAAGATAATCTTGTTTTTCGCTACCAACTGCTACTAATGAAGCTGAATCTTTACTTTTAATTTGCGACATATTGATTCTACAATAAATTATTGATTAAAATTTTCTTAAAGCTCTGACCAATCAAATTCCGCGTAAACTATCTCTCCACAAAGCGCGTCATTTTTTGCTAAATTAAATATCTCAAGGCATGTATGGAGTTCCAAGAAATGATCAGGACTAGCAGCATCACTAAAACTTACACAGGCCAATCTTGCGTTTTGGTCAGTGGTGCTTTTCAATAAATTACAAGAATGAGCGTACTCAGCAAAAGTATTCTTTAAAATTCCTTCTACTTCTGTTTTATCTTCTTTCAAAATACTGACAGCTTCTTTATTAGGTGCTTTCATGTTCTTATTAGTATTAATAAATGCTTGAATTTGTTCACCATTAACATTGTACTTAAAAGTATTGAGTAAATCTGGTTTTGAATAGGCAGTTTTAGAGCGACTTTTAAAAGATACGATAAAATTTGGTTGAAAATCATAAGCTTGACTTCCAGACACTTCTCTAAACATTAAAAAAGAATAAGCAAG
>Ga0247843_1010199_pt1 | contig 10088 bp, 7 predicted proteins | sample LaCruzMarch2017__FD_192420 | JGI IMG/M metagenome (GOLD analysis project Ga0247843, IMG submission 192420) | Freshwater microbial communities from meromictic Lake La Cruz, Castile-La Mancha, Spain - LaCruzMarch2017_8m | ecosystem: Environmental > Aquatic > Freshwater > Lake | place: Spain...
ACTCCTATTTCTTTCAGGGACTTTCTTCATTGCTTTTTTTCTAAAGACTTTTTTGTACCTTCTTTTGTGAAGATTCTTTTCACTTCTAGACTCAAAGAACGGTCTGGCCGTTGAGTAGGTCCAACGCGGAATTGGTCGAGACCACTTCCATCCCTCTTTCCGCCGCCTCCTGCATTACTCAGCAGCCAGTCAATTTCGTCAGGCATGGACGACGTGTAGTGTTGATTAATGTCATTATCGTTGTGCATTTCGTAAGTTATCCAAGGTGGGCCTTTCATCGATGATGATGATGATGATGATGATGATGGCCAAAATAGACGGATAATTTGCCCCACAGCTAAGATTATTATAACAGCCAATGCATATCTTGACACATTCAATAAGCGGCTCCGTGGACCAACACGCAGATCGTGACAATTACTGTCGACTTTCATGGTAGCAGTAGAGTTGGTTTTGAAAGACGCGTATCATGTTGGGGCTATTTACGACTACCATGGGGAGCTTGCATGCAGGAGAAAGACCGAAGAATGACTCACCGAGCGCCATCCTGTGCCCAATGTCAATAGTACTGACCTGACGAATTAAGTATTACCATGCAGCGCCACAGCATCTTAGGATTCATCTCCTTCTTTGCCTTATTGAGCTTCTTGCTTAGCCTCGATCATCTGTGGTTATTTCTTCCATCTCGTCCGACAATGGGTGCGACATCCCTCAAACACGAGCCATACAATTCTCTCAACTCAACGGCGCCGGGATGGGGCACTCTGAATACCCTTTTTGTGTGAGCCCGCCAAAATCGATACAGACTGCTCACGACTTCTTGGGTAGAAAAACAAAAATTGGAATCCGTAGAAAACATACCAGCTTTTTTGAGACGGTCGGACATCGGTCAATTTGTGACGCGTGATGAGCACATTTCACCATGGTGCCACCGCGGCGGCAGTAAATCACGTCTAGTTTGTTCCAGTATGAATTATGAATTGCTTGCCTACCCTAAGGGCTTAATCAAGTCTATAGACGTATTTGAAGCGATTAGGTGCTTAGGGTAGGCGAGCAAACCAAGTCCGATTTTGAATGCAACCAGCTGTACTTCAAAGAAAGGATCCTGATGTAGTGCAGGCAAACAAATGTTGGTGGATGCGATCATACCTATGCGTATTTTACCACAAGAGGTGGGAGTAGGCTCCTCTGTTGCAAAACAAAGAGAATCAATTGTTGTTTTTATCAAGGACACCATCATGTACAATAACAAACGACTTGAGGAGTATCGTAGTTTAGAAACTATGGTCAGACTTGCATCTTCATCCAACGGATTTGGATGCTATGGTTCCCCTCCAAAGCACGCATCCGCTTACCATGATACAACCAAGCTCTCACAATTTCGAATTGGGAGATACAAACGACTATCGAAGGGATACTCGCCAAATGGTAATCTTAAATTTAAATCATCTTATTTCAATCTTGTGCATACTGGCTGGCAATCAATTTAACGCTTCAAGAGCTTGTACCTGTGTGCTATGGAGGGATATTTGTGACTTCAGTTGAAAACATATATAAGCAAGATATGACCATGTGGATGAAGTTAGAGATGTCATTGGCAAGAGGTGATAATATCGAAGAGGGACATTTTGTTGAGAGATCATGGGCTGCATTGTTGTCAAATCCATTAGAGCTTTTACAGATTGAAGCACTACAGAATTACTCAACTGGAATTGAAGGTAATCCATTATTTGGAGCGTGGTTGTTAAGGAGATAGAATAGTTAAAGGAGTGACTCTTTAAATTTGTGTTTTCACAGAGAAATAGGTGTGGTGCAACTGTTTGGAATGCACCCTGTGCCAACTTGGGAGGGAATGTGATTGCGCTTGCAAATTTACTCTAGATACCATAATATGACGTGTGTAGGTAGGATACTGTTGTTTGTTGCATTATCCACAATGTTCAAAGGGTGTACTGACAGCATGGGGTTACTCCGTCAGCAACGCTCCTTCTAATTCCTGCACTTTTAGCTGATGTATCCGAAAGATTCTCAAGGTCCTTCTCAGCATTGTTGTCATCCTTTGCATTATTACCCAATGATGCTGTGCCATTTTGGTAAGATCCTAATTCCCTGTTCCTTGCGTTCGATGCTGTCGCCACTGCTGCCTCGGGTACGTCCTCTGTCCCGTCTCTTCTACCATCGTCATCTCCCTTTTCCTTCCACCGTTTGATTAAGGCATCCTGAGCATTAAATATTACATGTCCAATCATCATCCCACCCACGGTACTAACAAATAATGGACCAGAGTATGTCATTATTACAAGCATAATAAAGTAACCCATTGTAAGTTGTAATCCATAAAACAGTGTAGACATTAGTAGTCGACGATTGCCAGGTGGTAGCGCGTACACTCGTCGTCGTGCACGTAATACATACTCAAGTAATATACCCAAGCAAAGCGACCCTACTACCGCGAATGCAAATTTTATTGGCGTTGTTAATACCCATGAACGAAAGAGGTAGATTACACATGCACTACCCTGCCATGTGAAACCATCCATGTACATGCTCGTGCCACCGTAGCAGTACTCGTCATTATCTGCAACCGCCGGAATAGAATTGATTGATGATTCACTGTTGTCTTCTGTCGATATCTTGTAGGGCAAAGTGTAGCCCGGCACATTGGCATCAGTCTTTTGCCAACTACCAATACAATTCGAATTATGAACATAGCCATTCCTACAGGGCGTTGTGGCTTCTATTACTGAAGACGATAGCAGCGATGGGTCAAGACAGTACAATGACTGTCCCCCCTTAACATTGGCTTCGGCATCGGACGAGTTTGGTATATCAAGACATTGATACCAACAGAAGAAATCGGTAATATTGTTGCAATTGGCAGGTGAATTAACATGCTGAATTCTCCTCCTCCGTCTACGTGAACTTTGTACATTCGTTGTTGTTATTGTTGTATTATCCCCCCCTCCTACTTCTCCATTAATTGCATCGTCTTCAAGGGGGACATCTTCCACCCTTATGCCACACCCGTCCACTGGTGAATTGGGGGCGTGGGCATTATAATCTTTAAGTTGAAAAGGGAACATTATCTCCTCGTTCCCCGTTGACGTACTTTGCTTTTGCTCCTGCCGCCGCAACGACATGGGTAGAAGATGCATCTTACCATACCATGCCCGATGTGCACCATGTGTTAGTTGTAATGCATGAGACGTGGCAAGAAATACTTTTCTCCATTTTTCGTCCACGATGATGTCGTCAACGTCGTCGTCGTCATCATTTATTAATGGGTATGGAGGTAGCCAATGCTCGGCCGCGGCACCCATCATAATAATTACATCATTTTCGTCAAATACTGGTATTATAACACCCGAGTTGCCGTCGTCATCATATCCACGTGAAGGAGGACGAATATGGAAGGATGTATTGTCAATTGTACGCGTATGACAATCCATGGCAGGTACGAAGGCTAAGAAAAATCCGGCATCGGTATGATAGTCCAATGTCGTCGTCGTCGACATTGAATCACCATCATCGTTATTGTCACCAACTAACAATGTTCCTTCCTTGTCTCTATCGTAATTATAGAGTGACCGATGTTGTTGCTGTTTCTGTTGCTGTTGCTGTCCATCATCGCCCTCCTCCTTCTTGGTATACACATGAAAATGTTCAAGATGATTCTCTTTTTCTAACAATCGACGATAATAATTGACGATATTGTCGTGAGTATCATCTTCATCATCATTAGTTGCTCCTCCTCCTCCTCCCGTCCTACTCAGAGCAAGCTCGGTGTCTAATTTTGTAATAAATAGATTGACAATATATGCCACTACATCTCTTAATTCTTCGAATGTATCACGAACATCACCAGTAGTAGTCGTAGTAGCGTCCTCGTTATTATTATTATTGCGCGTAGTAGTAGTAGTAGTAGTAGTAGACGAACGGCAGGCGGCGTCGATCCAATTTGGCAATTCCAGCGCCCCCCCGGCTGCTATTGCCACTTCTTCGTCATCATCGTCTCGTTTATTGTTGTCGTCGTCGTCGTCCAAGTTGTTGTCGTTGTAGTAGTTCGGAAAGCCAATGGTGGCAGTCGCGAGCGTACGTCGCACGGATCCATCCGGGAGGGATATTTGCCGCACATCCTTTCCATTCTTCTTCTCTCGATGATAATCGAACGTCGCGGGAGTGTCGTCGTCATCTTCGTTCACGACGGTGGTGGCGGCGTAAGCGGAGGGGGGAGAGAAGACGGTGCGACAGTCGCACATGCTCGATAGGGCACGTTGACGTGTATATGCTAAATTCGTGGGCCGTGGTATATAATCGTCATCAATTATATAATCATCGTTATTGTTGTTGTTGTTGTTGTTGTTGTGACTATTGGTAGTTGTCGAAATGCGCAGTATCCCACCCGACTTCAATAGTATGTCGTGCAGACTAAAGTCATCCGAGGATTGCAGCGGCGTGAGAAGGTCGCGGACGTGGACTTTTGGGATTGACGGTGATGACGATGACGATGATGACGAATACGATGATGACGTCGATGACGATGATGGCAATGGAAGTAGTAATAATAGGAGGAGTTGCATGGCTGCCGCGAATGAGGAGAGTGAAACCGCGTCTGTGGTCAACGTAGTGAGGCGCGTAGCGTACGGAGGAGGAGACAAAATGACCACAAGATCTCCGCTCAGGAGAATGAAATGATTAATAACTATACGCAGTTGTTGAAGCAAATATATCTGAGACTAACATCACTTACACTGCTTGAGTGGAAAGTATAATATGATATGAATTCATTCTCTGATTTTAGTAAGTAGAAGTTTTGGGATGTTTTGTCCAACGAGGAACTCTTCATCAGCTTCATCACCCTCGGTGATAATCTCTGCACCAAAAGTACCAGCAATGGCTTTTGTTACCAACCCAGCACTAATATTGTAATTGCGTGGCTGAGGAGCCCAAATGGAGCTAAATTGACGTCTAGCCCACTTGGCATCGCTAGCTGGGGCATGAACGGAACCAACATCTAATGGTTGAGCAGGATTCTTATGAAGGGTGAATATATCCATTCCTTCAAAGAACTCAGATTCTGCAATTTGATTTACACTGGGTCTATGCGAAGCATCGCGGTGGAGCATGCTTCGTATCAAAGCTTTGGCATCATCACGAAATGTAGATCCTCCTTTACCAAAGAAATCATCATCTTCCGAGGATAGGTTAAATGTTACTATCTTTTGGACCGTGAGGTCATCTGTGTCTTCTAGTATAGGAGGTTGTCCAGATATGCACTGGAATAAGACACATCCAAGAGCCCATATGTCAGCAGCAGTTGTAGGGTACCCACCAATAACAACCTCTGGAGGAAGATATGCTGTCGTTCCTTCTATTCGTAAGTCTTCTTCCTTTTGTTCATTTTCCGCCGCCGTGACTCGATCAGCAATATATGACGAAGATGACTTGTTGTGAGTATTTGGCCTCCAATCGCCATCACGAAGTTGTTTTAGTAAATTCTTACTACTTTCTTTCACCATATCTTTCGCCTCCTGCGTTACTGGCCGACATCCTCCAAAATCTGTAACTTTGATATGACCCGTTTCAGTAATCAGCACATTCTCGGGTTTGCAATCCACATATACAAATCCACGCTCGTGAATGCTTGACAGCGCCGCTGCCACTGAACCAATAACAAATCGCGTCGAGTCGTGATCGAGTGAGCCATTCCGTCGTAACAGGGTATGTAAATCTCCACCGGATGCGTATTCAAGGACTAAGTATGCTCCATCACGAAAACGAAATGATGATATCAATCTTGCTATACCCGGGTGTGACAAAGTTCCCAAGATTGCAATCTCCATATTGATAGACCGTTCGTACCCCATCTCTTCAATCTTTTGAGTCGATACAACCTTTACTGCATACTCTGGCCAACTGGATCTAGTTTTAGTCTTGTCAATATGACGTGCATACTTCACGGTGCCGAATGCCCCAGTACCTAACTCTTGGCCAAATACTAGGTCATGAAATTTGAGATTATGTAGTAATAATGGTGACTCATTCATTTGTGCTCTTGCCCAATTGCTTACGCCATCTATACTTTCATCACTGTCTTCTTTCGGTTTCAGCCTTGCCATATACAATCGAACTTCATCAAGATGCGTTCTCGTGACAGTCATATTCATATACTTCTTTTGTGATTTATTTTCATCTTCCCGTATCGCCACAATCACGCTACTCTCCTCCATTGAAGGGAGCTGATCAATTCTCGATTGCCCACTCGATCCCCCAGGTGTTCTTGGTATTGTATGTTGGGTAGGTCGTTTCATTATCGCCCACGGTGCTACTCCAGTTATTGTCACGGGAGGTTGCTTTTGTACACCATTGACATGTCCTCCTCCTACGGCCCAAGGTGCGACACCTGTCACGGTTAATGGTGGCGGTGGCTGAACAGACGATGGCCCCGTAACAGACGTATTTTTCGACGGAGGAGGTTTCCATGAACCCATTGCACCACGAATAGAAATTAAATTACCCGATATGGATGGACTACTTTGCGAGTTTGTATCCACATGTGCTGTTCCTGACACTGACACTTTACTACTTCTACTAACCGTATCACTACTCACATGATTATTATCGTGCAACGAAAGATTAATGCCGAACAATGCATCGTCACATGCTTTTTGGAATGACATCTGTCCATCCACAGATCCTATATAATATCCCTCAAGCTCTTGCAGTACCAACAGAGTCATTTTACGAACCGTGGGATTCCACGGTACATCCATACTCGGACAACGACATAATGCTCGAAGAAGGATAGACCCCACATCGCCCAATCGTCGTTTAACAAGGCGTACGAATGTACTATTACGGAAAAATTGGAGTGCTCTCTCGGACGTACGTGAATTCTCAGATGAGATACAGGAGCATAAGCGTGTTATTAGTGGAATGAGGTACGTGTCGAAGCAAGATAGGTCGTAATCTGTGTCCAAATTCTTATTGCTGCTGCTGCTGCTGCTGCTGCTATCGACCGAGGTGGTTGACCTCAACAACAGCCCAAGTAATGTATCAACTTCATGTAACAATAGTACGATCTTGGGTGTATTCCCACCCTCCCCTACAGGCCATATGTCCGGATGGAGCAATGCTACAATTACTGGACCCACAAGTGATCGATCGAATGTAATAAATGCACCCATAATCTTAGTTAATGTTTCGTGATACAAACCAATTATGGGGGTTTGATCTCTCCATAATACCATACCCGATGGTCGATGAAGTGGCAATATGACATCATAGAGGAGATTTTTATGTGATGCACGTAATTGTAATTGTTCTTTCTTATCATCATTGATGTGTAGTGGACGACGGAATCCCAGGATGATACGTAAGAGTATCTGTAGTAACGATTCGACACCACATGCCGATGTATTCTCTATACCAAGTGCATTACTAGTTTGTGGTATAATAAATTCCGTTCCTCTCCTACTTGTTTTAGTAGTAATTGTTGTTGTAGTAGCAAATAGCAATGGACAAAAGTATACAAATGATGACCCTAACACATTACTCACAGTATCATCTGTCCCACCACCCGTTGTTGTCATCATCATCCCACTTATCGATGATGATATATTGGCCCCACTACCTCCTCCATAGGCAAAGTTACGTAACCATACACCCATCCAACGACGACATTTGCCTCTTAATTTAGCATTGGCAACTAAATATATGTATGATAATAAATCACGTAATGAGGATATATGTGCATCAAGTTCCGAGTCGAAACGCGAACGTAATGTTTCGATAGAGAGTGCACGTTCGCTAAGAAAGGAGGATGCTGTTGTTGTTGTTGTTGTTGTTGTTGATGATGATTTTGGAATTGTACGTGTATCACCGTCTCGACCACTTCCGCTGCCACTGCCAAACTTACGACCTTGTCGAAAATTACAATAATGTGTATAATTGACAGAATCCGAAGGCAAGAGAGACGTATATCGTTTAACAAGATTACGCAATGCACCTTCCATTCGTGACAATTGTGACCAATGATGAAATATTGACGATAGTATACTATTGTTGGATTTATCACCATCGCCAGTAGTACTACTTTGTAATAATAATAATAATGAGAATGATGATGATAAAGAATTCATACCATCATCATCACCACCACTATTATCATTCTTAGTAGATTTTTTTGTTGCAGTTGTTACAGTAGTAGTAGCAGTAGTAATATTAGAATTTTGTAATGCAAGTAATATATTTGTTATACGTGTAGCATCATGCATGTGCGGTAATGAGTACATGTCGACAGATTGTAATGCCTCATGTAATATTTTCTGTCGATCATTAGTTGTTGTTACTGCTGTCGACGAAGAAATTGTAACATCATCATCATCATCATCATTATCATCATCATCATTACAGTCTTTCGAGTTCTTTACAGTTTCGTATGATGTTGTTGGACGATATGCCTCGTTGACTAATGCAGTTAGTGCCACGTAAAACTCATATGTGAAGGGTGCAAGCTCAATCAACAATGATGGACTACCATCATCATCATCGTCTGCGTCAGAGTCATCCATATCGAGTTGTGACGGTGACCATGATGAGTGTGTCGTTCCATCATCAGCTGATCGACTGCGTGCAGTGTCATTATTTCTAGAATTCTGTTGGTGGTGGAGACGAGGAGGAGAACAATTATGCGAATGTGGTAAATCGAGCGAACGTTCCAATTCATTCAGGTGGGGCGTAACGACAACATTCGTCGATGATAATGGGCGTATTATTGCTGTGCGCATTGGCCATCGAGCAGCCACGAGCACACGATGGGCACATTCGTCTATTCGACACGTCTTCTTCGTCATGATGTTTGACGGTCATTCTCTATGGAAGGAGTTGACTCTTGGCGGGAACCCTTCCTCACCTGGGTGACACCAAGGGAATGACGACAGGGGGTAAATGGCGCGCTTTTTGCCTTGATTTTTCGCGGTCGTCCACTCAAGACCTTCGCACTTCAAGTATTACAAAATGCCGACTCGACGAACAGCAAAGAACTCTGTGATTTTGAATCGGAAAGTCTCCGCGCCGCCGGTAGCATTGCTGCTCGACTCGGTCGGCTACCAGCCGTGACCCCATCGATATCACTATTGCATGGAGGGTGACGCCGTCTGAGAGGTGATATTCCTACGGGTTTCGAGGGGTCTGATTAGCACCCCAAGAACCTTACCCGGTCGACAACAGGTGGTACGAAGAGAATATAATAGTGACGGCATTCCCTCTCCTTCCACAGATGGCATACCGCGCTACCGATTACGCTCTACGAGAGCTTCATCGGGCAAAGTCAAAATGTCCAGAATGGTTATACGGACTCGACTTCTTCGATTTTCTACATCAGCACCCGATCGACGAACTGGACTTAGTGTTTCCAAAGCTCAAGGACGGTGGTGGTCTCGACCCGCCTCCTCAGTACCTCTCCTCGGGGTATAAATTGGTGGAGTGGAGACAACTTAGCGAGCAGGAGCAGGAGCAACAATGGGCTCTTGCCAATGGGGGATCTGTCGCCAATGCCAAGGGGATCCCTCTGCTGTCCGACGCACATGTGGCATTTTTTAGTGCAATGGCACTCGCAAATAATCTCCAACGGCCAATATTTCACCAGTGCCATGGTATAACGAGACAATTCATTGAAGGGTCGGCGATGCAGAATAAGGAAGAGGTGCTCGGGGGGTTCAATAAATTGGTTGCCAATGCTTTTCGCTATATGGCAAGCTATATTTCCCACCATGGCATATGGCCATACGACAGTGATGTTAAAGGCTTTTTGATCAAATGCGGTAGTGGCGAATGTAGCTGGGTGTGTGTGGAGTTGCCTTCCACTGTATGATGTTGCGTTTTGAGAAGGCGGTCTCATGATCTACCCAAATCTTGGACTTAAGCTGTTTGACAAGAACGCAAAGTCTCGCATGCGTGTGTGTGATGCCGCCAGGATTCAATCGAACACTATGGTGCAATGTATCGAAGCATACCGACACATGAACAACAAGTGCCAGCCTGAGAATTATAATGGTCTCATCAAACATTGTAAGCTAACAAATCAC
>Ga0247843_1010201_pt1 | contig 10087 bp, 12 predicted proteins | sample LaCruzMarch2017__FD_192420 | JGI IMG/M metagenome (GOLD analysis project Ga0247843, IMG submission 192420) | Freshwater microbial communities from meromictic Lake La Cruz, Castile-La Mancha, Spain - LaCruzMarch2017_8m | ecosystem: Environmental > Aquatic > Freshwater > Lake | place: Spain...
CCCGGGCACGCCCGAGGCGCGCGCCGCCATGCATGAAATGATGGCGGCGTTCGAGGCGTTCAAAGGGGCCAATGACGCCCGGCTGGACGAGATCGAGCGGAAGCGCTCGGTGGATGCGCTGCTGGAGGAGAAGGTGGCGCGGATCGACCAGGCGGTCGGGGCGGCGCAGGCGCGGCTGGACCGGGTTGTGAGCGAGGGGCGGAGGCCGGGGATCGGGTCCGATGGTCGCCACCCCTCCACCGCTTCGCGGTCCTCCTCCCCATTGCATGGGGAGGAGACCAAGGCGGCGTTTGACGGCTATCTGAAGACCGGCGCGTCGTTCGGGCTGGAGTTGAAGGCGGGGCTTTCGACGGCGTCGAACTCGGCCGGCCATGTGGTGCCGGAGCAGACCGAGCGGGCGATCGAGCGGCGGCTGATGGCGGGGTCGCCGATGCGCGAGATCGCCACGGTGCGGACGGTCGGAGCCGGGGTGTTCATGAAGCCGGTGTCGACGGCGGGCGTGGCCTCGGGCTGGGTGGCCGAGACGGCGGCGCGGCCGGAGACGGATCCGGCGACCCTGGCGCTGCTGCAGTTCCCGTCGGCTGATCTCTACGCCAATCCGGCGGCGACCCAGTCGCTGCTGGATGACGCCCTGATCGATCTGGACGAATGGCTGGCGGCCGAGGTCGAGGACGCCTTTGCGGCGCAGGAGACCCAGGCCTTCGTCACCGGCGACGGGGTCAACAAGCCCAAGGGCTTCCTCAGCTATCCGATCGTGGCCGATGCGAGCGCGGTCTGGGGCCAGATCGGCTATGTCGCCTCGGGCGCGGCGGGGGCGTTCGCCCCGACCAGCCCGACCGACCGGTTGATCGACCTGGTCTATGCGCCCAAGGCCCAGTACCGGCCGAACGGGCGGTTCGTGATGAACCGCAAGACGGTCTCGGCGGTGCGCAAATTCAAGGACGCCGACGGCAACTATATCTGGCAGCCGGCGCAGCGGCCGGGCGAGACCGCCAGTCTGCTGGGCTATCGGGTGACCGAGATCGAGACCATGCCGGACATCGCCGCCAACAGCGCGGCCATCGCGTTCGGCGATTTCCAGCGCGGCTATCTGATCGTCGACCGCGCCGGGGTTCGGGTGCTGCGGGACCCGTATTCGGCCAAGCCCTATGTGCTGTTCTACACCACCAAACGCGTCGGCGGCGGGGTGCAGAATTTCGACGCGATCAAGGTGATGAGGTTCAGCGCGAGCTGACGCTCGCGAGGGCTTAGGGAGTAGGGCTTAGGGCTTGGGAAGAGGGGCGGACCAAGCCCTACGACCTAAGCCCTAAGCCCCCGTTTTCTTACCGAAATTCGAGGTTTCCCATGACCGCACCCGTCTTGCTGGCGGAAGCGAAGCTGTTCCTGCGCGTCGAGCATGCGGCGGAGGACGGGCTGATCCAGACATTGATCGATGCGGCCCGGGCGCGGGTCGAGGGGGATGTCGGGCTGACATTGAGTTCGACCTCGCCGGCGGCATTGCGACTGGCGATTTTGATGCTGGCCCTGCGGGCCTATGAGCGGGGTGATCCGGAGATGCCCGTTGCGCCGGTCGAGGGCTGGATCGCGCCTTATCGCGTGGTGCGGCTGTGAAGGTGCTGGCGGAGTTGCGTCAGGGCGTTGAGAGCGAGACGCCCTATGGCGGGCGGGCCGTCAGCTGGGAGCCCCTGGGCTGGGCCTGGCTGAAGCTGGGCGCGCGGCGGCGGCGCGAAAAGAGCGAGCCCGGTGGGGCGCGGGTGGTCGAGACGGTGACGGCGGAGACGCGGTCGGACCTGCGGCTGGTCGAGGGCCGGGTGCTGGGATTCGGCGGCGGCGACTGGCGGATCATCTCGGGCGAGACGGTCGGCGGGCGGGCGATCCTGAACCTGGAGCGGATCCGATGAGCGCGCACGAACTGGCGCTGCAGAAGGCACTGATCGGGCATCTGAAGGCGGATGCGGCGGTGCAGGCCTTGCTGGGGGAACCGGCGCGGATCTGGGACGCAGCGCCGAAGGGCGCGGCCTTTCCGCATCTGCTGATCGGGCGGTGCGAGAGCCGGCCGGTCGGGGCAGACGGCGGCGGGGTCGAGCAGGCGCTGACCCTGACGGTGCTGTCGCGGTTCCGCGGGACCGAGGAGGCCAAGGCGGTGCTGGCGGCGGTGCGCCTGTCGCTGAACGAGGCCGTCCTTGAGGCTGACGGGGTGCGGACGGTGAACCTGAGGGTGACGTTCGCGGATGTGTTCCCGGGCGCCGACGCGGCGCGGACATTTGCGGTGCTGCGGGTGCGCGCCGTCACGGAGGAGGTGGATAGATGAGCGCTCAACGGGGCAGGGACATATTGCTGAAGATCAAGGGCGCGCCGGGCGTGTTCACGACGGTGGCGGGACTGAGGGCGCGGACGATTTCGCTGAACGCCCGGACGGTGGATGCGACCGATGGCGACAGCGCCGGGCGGTGGCGCGAGCTGCTGGGCGGCGCGGGGGTCAGGTCGGCGGCGGTGGCGGGGCAGGGGATTTTCCGCGACGCGGCGTCCGATGCCCTGATCCGCGAGGCCTTCTTTTCCCAGTCGGCGAACGTTTGGCGGCTGATCGTGCCGGACTTCGGCATGCTGGAGGGGCCGTTCCTGGTGGCGGCGCTGGAATATGCCGGCGAGCACGAGGGCGAGGCGACGTTCGCGATCAGCCTGGCGAGCGCGGGTGAGATTTCGTTCGAGGCCCTGTGATGGCGGCCAATGGCGCGCGGGGCGAGGTGGTCGTGGTGCTGGCCGGGGCGGAGCGGCGACTGTGCCTGACGCTGGGGGCGCTGGCGGAGATCGAGGCGGGGCTGGAGCTGGACGGGTTGTCCGGCCTGGCGGAGCGGATGCGGGCGCTGTCGGCGCGGGATCTGACGGTGGTGCTGGCGGCGCTGTTGCGGGGTGGGGGCGAGCGGGCGCTGGCCGATGACCTTGATCGGGCCCCGGTCGATCCGCGCGAGGCGGCGGAGGCGGTGGCGAAGGCCTTTGCGGCGGCGGCCCGGTGAGCGTGAGGATGGCGGAGCCGCCCCTGCACCACCCTTCGGCTGGTCCCCCTCCCCGCGAGGCGGGGAGGATAGCGGACTGGAGTGAGATGCTGCGGGCGGCGGTGCAGATGGGTGTCGGGCCTGAGGCGTTCTGGCGGTTGTCGCTGCGGGAGTGGCGGATGCTGACGGAGCGGCCGGGCGGTGGCCTGCCGATCGGGCGGCTGGACCTGGAGCGGATGGCGGAGGCGTGGCCGGACTGAGGAGCGGTCGCCGAGCCCTCCCCACCCGGTCGCTCCGCGACCACCCTCCCCCAGGGGGAGGGAGAGGAGTTGAGATGACGGACAATCCTGAAATCGCGGGCCTGGACGGCGTGCCGCGCAAGGCGGCGGAGGCGGCGGCGGCGCTGGAGGCGCTGAGGGAGCCGGCGGCGCGGGCGGCGGCCTCGATCGAGGAGGCCTTCGGCCGGGCGGGAGACGGGCTGGTCCGGTCGCTGGCCCGGGCGGCAGCGGATGGCGAGGTCAGTCTGGCCGAACTGGCGCGGGCGGTGCTGGCGGCGGTAAATGCGGCGTCAGGGTCAAGCGGCGGAGGCGGGCTGGGAGAGGCGATTGCCCGGGTGGTGCAGTCGGCCTTTTCCGGGTCCCGGGCTGACGGTGGCACCGTGCTGGGCGGCGGGGCCTATCTGGTCGGCGAGCGCGGGCCTGAGGTGTTCCGGCCGGCGGGACCCGGCGTGATCGAGCCCGCCGGGGGCGGTGGCGGCGTCACCGTCAATGTGCGGGTGGACGGCGGGGCACCGGGGTTGCTGCGCTCGGAGGCGCAGATCGCCCAGATGCTGGCGCGCGCCGTATCGCTGGGCGCGCGCCGGCTCTGAGGCGTGGCGGTGGCCGTGCGGTCAGTAACCCTTGGGATTGGGTCCGAAGCGGTTTTCACCACGCTGGCTGTCGGCAAGACCGATCCAGAGCAGGAAGCCCAGATTGACCAGCGTCAGCAGCCCGAAAAGACCCAGCACGGGTGCGATGAGCGCCAGGATGGCGGCCGGGTCCTCGCGTTCCAGTGCTGCAATATTGCCGATGGCCGCGAAGCCGATCATGCCGATGGCGACGAATATGCCGACGATGCTGACCACCCAGGGCAGGGCGACCAGCCAGCCGCTCTGACCCATGTCTTGCAGGCGTTTTACGGCGATTGCCAGGTTCGGCCAGATCAGGGCCAGGGAAATCAGGCCGCCGATCAGGGGAAGCCAGCCCGAGACGACGCCGACGCCGAGGCAGATCAGCCAACCGATCCAGAAATGCGAGCGTCGTGTCCGGCCTTCGAACGAAAACAGCAGCTTCTGCCAGTCAAAGCTCTGAATCTGATGGGAATTTTCCGTCGTCATATCGCTCTCCCGTGCGTCGGACATTGCGTCCGTGCACGGGAGGATGACCGAACGCTGCTCGCCCCACAAGCGAAAGCCGACGCCGGCGGGCCTGCAGCACAGGGAGGAGGCGGATGGCGATTCATGAGGTGAGTTCCCCGCTTTCGCGGGGATGACAAGCCAGGAATGACCGGGCGGTGTGCGGGAGGGACGGATGAGTTTTCACGAGGTGCGGTTGCCCGCGCGGCTGGCGTTTGGATCGACCGGCGGGGTGGAGCGGCGGACGGAGATTGTGACGCTGGGCTCCGGGTTCGAGCGGCGGTCCACGCCCTGGGCACAGGGGCGGCGGCGCTATCTGATCGGGACGAATCTGCGGTCGCTGGACGACATGGCGGCGCTGACCGGGTTCTTCGAGGCTCGGAGGGGGCGGTTGTTCGGCTTCCGGTTCCGGGATTTCGCGGACTGCAAGTCCTGCGCGCCGGGGGCGGCGATCGGTCCGCGGGATCAGGTTCTGGGAGCGGGTGACGGGACGCGGACGGTGTTCCCCCTGATCAAACGCTACGGTGCCGGGATCGATGCGCCGGAGCGGCGGATCACCAAGCCGGTCGGGGGAACGGTGCGGATTGCGGTTGCAGGGGTCGAACTGCCGGTGTCGGGGTTCGTGATCGATACGACGACGGGCAAGGCCCGCCTGGCGGCCGCGCCCGGCAGGGGGGCTGTTGTGACGGCCGGGTTCGAATTCGACACCCCGGTGCGGTTCGACGCCGACCGGATCGAGGTCACGCTGGAGAGTTTCGACGCAGGACGGATGGCGGCCGTGCCGCTGATCGAGGTGCGGGTCTAGGCCATGAGAACCATACCGACCGAACTTGCCGCCCGCATCGAAAGCGGGGCGGCGATGCTTTGTCATGCCTGGGTGTTGCGACGGACCGACGGGCTGGAATTGGGGTTCACCGATCATGACCGGGACCTGACCATTGAGGGCGTGACCTGCCGGGCGGCGAGCGGCTGGTCGACGGGTGCGGCGGACAGCGCCGTGGGGCTGAGTGCCGGTTCGGCGGCGGTCGCAGGCGGGCTGGACGATGCCGCGATCACCGGGGCGGACATCGAGGCCGGCCTCTATGACGGGGCGTCGGTGGCGCTGTGGCGGGTGGACTGGGATCGCCCGGATCTGCGGGTCAGGCTGTGGACGGCGACGCTGGCCCGGATCCGGCGCGAGGGGGCCGGGTTCCGTGCGGAACTGGAAGGGCCGCTGGCGAAACTGGAGCGGGTCGTCGGCCGAACCTGTGGCCGGGGGTGCGATGCGATCCTCGGAGACCGGCGATGTGGCGTTGATCCGGACGCCTTTCCCGGCCTGACCTGTGACAAGCGCTGGGCGACCTGCGTCGGGACCTTTTCCAATGGCGCCAACTTCCAGGGCTTTCCGGATATTCCGGGCGACGACTTCCTGACCGCGACGCCGGTCGAGGGGGGACGCCATGACGGCGGGAGCCGGCGATGAGGGCCGCGATTGTGGCGGCGGCGCGTGGATGGCTGGGCACACCCTACCGGCATCAGGCCAGTATGCGGGGCGAGGGGGCGGACTGTCTGGGTCTGATACGCGGGGTGTGGCGCGAACTGATCGGGCCCGAGCCCGAGGCCCCGCCGCCCTACCGGCCCGACTGGGCCGAGGTCGGCGGCGAGGAGACCCTGCTGGCGGCGGCGCGGCGGTGGTTCAAGGAGATACCCGTGGAGGCGGCGTTTGCGGGTGACGTGCTGCTGTTCCGCATGGCTCCCGGATGTCCGGCCAAACATTGCGCGATCCTGAGCGACATGACCGGTGCCGAGCCGAGGATGATCCACGCCTACTGGGGGCGGTCGGTGGTGGAAAGCTGGATGGGCTCGTGGTGGCGTCGAAGGCTGGTCGCGGCCTTTCGCCTGCCCGGCGTTGAACCTTTGGGAGAGTTCTGACCATGGCGCAGATGATCCTGGGCACGGTCGGCCAGGCGATCGGAGGACCGGTCGGGGCTGTCATCGGGGCCAGCCTTGGACGGGTTGTCGACCAGGGGGTGATTTCCGCTCTTGAGCCCGCGCGGCAGCGGGGGCCGCGGCTGGAAACGCTGAAGGTGCAGGGCTCGGCGGAGGGCGCGCCCATGGCCTGTGTGTTCGGGCGTGCGCGGGTGACGGGCCAGGTGATCTGGGCCGCGCGGTTCCTCGAGGGGCGCCGGACGTCATCCGTCGGCAAGGGCGGACCGCGGACAGTGGAATACCACTATTCGTTGAGCTTCGCCGTGGCCCTGTGCGAGGGCGAGATCGACGGGATCGGCCGGGTCTGGGCGGACGGGCAGCCGATGGATCTTTCGGGCGTGACGATGCGGTTGCACAGGGGCGGTGCCGGGCAGACGCCGGATCCGCTGATCGAGGCCGTGGAGGGGACCGCACCGGCCTATCGGGGCACGGCCTATGTGGTGTTCGAGGACTTGCCGCTGGGGCCCTATGGCAACCGGCCGCCACAACTGGGGTTCGAGGTATTCCGTCGGGCGCGCGGGACGGCACCCCGGCTGGAAGACCGGCTGGAAGGGGTTTGTCTGATACCGGGGGCCGGAGAGTTCGTCCTCGCGACCGAAAGGATCATGCGGCGCGACGGCCTGACCCGCACCACGGCGGAAAATCTGCATACGGGTGAGGGGCGGACGGACCTGGCGGCGTCGCTGGATCAACTTCAGGCGCAGTGCCCGAACCTCAAGCGGGTCAGTCTGGTGGTCGGCTGGTTCGGCAATGATCTGCGGGCGGGGCATTGCACCATCCGGCCCGGGGTCGAGCGGATCGACAAGGCTACGGAGCCCCTGCGCTGGTCGGTGGCGGGACTGGGACGGACCGGGGCGCATCGGATCTCGCAGAGCGGCGGGGGTCCCGCCTATGGCGGAACGCCATCGGACGAGACCGTGCGTCAGGCCGTGGCAGAGCTGAAGTCGCGCGGGCTGGAGGTCACCCTCTACCCGTTCCTGTTCATGGACGTGCAGGCGGGGAACGGCTTGCCGGATCCGTACGGAGGGCCGGGCCAGGCGGCCTATCCCTGGCGGGGGCGCGTTACGGGTCCTGACGGCGACGGCGCTGCGGCGAAGGTTGCTGCGATGTTCGGGACGGCCGGCGGCTGGGGGCTGCGGCGGTTCGCGCTGCATTATGCCGCCCTTGCGGCGGAAACAGGGGCCGACGGGCTGTTGATCGGCTCCGAGATGCGCGGGCTGACGATGATGCGGGATGCCGGCGGTGCGTTTCCTGCGGTGGCGGGGTTCCGGGCGCTGGCGGCGGAATGCCGGGCGGTCGTCGGGCCCGGGGTCTCGCTCAGCTATGCGGCGGACTGGTCAGAGTATGCAGGAGTGCGGCGCGGGGGCGAGGTGTTGTTCCACCTCGATCCGCTGTGGGCCGATCCGGATATCGACTACGTCGGGATCGACTGGTACCCGCCGCTTGGAGACTGGCGGGCGGGTGACGGGGGCCTGGACAGCGCCGCCTTCGCCGGGCCGGACGATCCCGCCTATCTGGCCATGCAGGTGGCGGGCGGCGAGGGGTATGACTGGTTCTACGCCACCGACGCGGACCGGTCGGCGCAGGTCCGGACCCCGATCGCGGACACGGCGCACGGCGAGGACCGGGTCTTCCGGATCAAGGACCTGAAGGGCTGGTGGGCCAATGCGCACCATGACCGGCCGGGGGGTCTGAGACGCGCGACGCCGACCGACTGGGTCGCCGGGATGAAGCCGGTCCGGTTGACGGAGTTCGGTTGCGCGGCCGTGGACCGGGGCGGCAATGCCCCGAACCTGTTCCAGGATCCAAAGAGCGCTGAGAATGCCCTGCCGCCGTTCTCGACCGGCGCGCGGGACGACCGGATGCAGCGACGGGCCCTGGAGGCGGTGCTGGGGCATTTTGCCGGGGCCGACAACAATCCGGTCTCGCCGGTCTATGGCAGGCCCATGGTCGAGGCGGCGGATGTCTGGTGCTGGGATGCGCGACCCTGGCCGGCGTTTCCCGCGCTGGCGGATGTCTGGGCTGATGCGGGCGCCTGGCGCACCGGCCACTGGCTGAACGGGCGACTGGCCGGCGAGACGCGCGACCTGATCGCAGCGGTCCTCGGGCGTGGCGGACTGGCCGAGGATGAGTTCGAAGTCTGTGCCACGGCGGATGCGGTGCAGGGCTACATCATCGACCGGCCCATGCGGACAAGGGATGCGCTTGAGCCGCTGCTGGCCGGCCTGGGCCTGATCGCGGCGGAACGGGACGGCCGGGTTGCGGTCATGGATGACGGCGCCACGACCAACGCTGTGCTGACGGCGGAGGCCATGGCCTTGCCGGATGAAGGCGAGAGCCTGAAGGCCGAGCGGGTCCTGGAGCTGAAGCCGGGTACGGCCCGGGTGCGCTATATTGACGGTGACGCGGGGTATCAGACGGGTGCGGCGGTCGTGCGGGCAGAGGGTGAGGGCGGCTGCGTCGACCTTGACCTGCCGGCCGTGTGTTCGGGTGCGCTGGCGCGGGCGGCTGCCGAGCGCGCCCTCGTGGCCGGGGGAAAGGACCGGCTGGTGGTGATGCCGGGCCCGTTGCAGGCCCTGACGCTGGAGCCGGGCGATACGGTGACGGTCGAGGGTCGGAGCGGCGGTTGGCGGATCATGCGGCTGGACATGGATGAGGCGCCGTCGGCGGTGCTGGAGCCGGTTTCGGTGGTCCGGGTCGGCGAGGATCATGGACGGCCGGCCTCGGGCGAGGCGTTGCGCGTTTCCGGTGCGCCTTTCCTGCGGATCATGGAACTGCCGCCGCTGATCGGGGCCGAGGATGATGGTCGGCCGATTGTGGTCGTGGCGAGCGATCCCTGGCGGCCCATGCGTGTGTTCGCCGGGGTGGATGCAACGGCGCTGACGGTGCGGGGCGATGTCGCCCGGCCGGCAACCGTCGGAGTGCTGGTCGAGGCGCTGGGGGCCGGTGTGCGGCATCGTTGGGACACGGTGAATACCCTGCTGGTCCGGATCGAGGGGCGGGCACCGGAGAGCCGTTCGGACGCTGCGATATTCGCCGGTGGCAATGCTGTGGCGATCGAGACCGCTGCGGGTTGGGAGCTGGTGCAGTTCCGGTCGGCGACCCTGGTCGGGGACGGGGTCTGGCAGCTGACCGGCCTGTTGCGGGGGCAGCAGGGAACGGAGGCCCGGGGCGCGGCGAGTGGGTCGGTCGTGGTGGTCCTGGATCAGGCCCCGGCCCGGGCGGACTCGTCCCGGGCCGAGCGGGGCCTGCCGTTGATCTGGCGGGCCGGGCCCGCGGGCGGACCCGCCGGGGGAACAGGTGTGAGCGAGGTCGGGTTCACAGTCACCGGGCTGAATGAGCGGCCCTGGTCGCCGGCGCACCTGCGGGCGAGGGTGCGAGCGGACGGGGGCTTCGACCTCGGCTGGATCGCGCGGTCCCGGATTGACGGGGATCGCTGGGATGACGAGGCATTGGCGTCCGTGTCGCCGCGCTTTCGCATTCGGGTGCTGGACGGAGCGGACGAGAAACGGACGTTCGAGGTCGGGACGGACGCGGCCACCTATCCCGCCGCCGACCGGGCCGTGGACTTTCCGGCCGGACTGGACGCGGAGTCTCGCATAGCCCTGGCGCAATGGGGCGACGGCTACGGCTGGGGGCGTGAGGCGTCTGTTGCTCTCAGGGCCTGATTTGCGCATCGCCCTTTGCGCGGCGCACGCGATGCCCTAACTGACGATCTCGGCCTTTGATGGAG
>Ga0247843_1010203_pt1 | contig 10082 bp, 12 predicted proteins | sample LaCruzMarch2017__FD_192420 | JGI IMG/M metagenome (GOLD analysis project Ga0247843, IMG submission 192420) | Freshwater microbial communities from meromictic Lake La Cruz, Castile-La Mancha, Spain - LaCruzMarch2017_8m | ecosystem: Environmental > Aquatic > Freshwater > Lake | place: Spain...
GTTTGGACTGACTTGTACTTGTCGGCTGTAATTGAGGAAAATTGGGTGTGTCGGGGACTCTTCCGTGTCGGGCCGACACGCAATGTCGGCCAAGATTTGGCGACATTTGGCGATGTCGGCGACATGTGGAGCTAAGAACAATAGAGTAATTGTTAGCGTCCTAATAATTACTACACGCCGGCGTACCACCTACCAGGGGTAGTGGTGCAGCGGCTCTATAGGGACCTTGGAACGTATCAGACCAATTCAGGCAAAATGGATTTACAGGTGAGACAGGACCGTCTCAAGAGTTTTCCAACAGTTCCTCTGTAATTATACGTCATTACTTCCATTAGGAAAGCAAGTAATAGTAACAACTCCCTATCACGCAATGGGTCGAGGAGCAGGAAGAAGAAAGAGGCCGCAGAAAATGGATCAGCTGGGCGTGGAAGGAGTGGAAGAAGGTCGGGAGACACCGCAATCCCACGTTGTTTCATTGAAGTGGTTGTGTGTGCAGCATTTGGTAATCATATCTTCACCGTCAACTCTGGTAATAAGGCCAGAGACGTAGACACGCTTACTACCAAGGAAGCCATGGTAACATATATCGGTACAAACTATGGTGCTAATATAGAATATATGATCACGGAGTTTGTGACTGGGGTACCCATTGTACTAACGATACCTCCACAAGATCCAGCCATCATTACACAACATGCAGCAAGGGTGTCAGCACATCGTACACAACTGAATGCAAAGATCATCAATCTTGAAGCACAGCAGACGGCAATTAATGTATCAATAGCAGCCAATCCTGTAGTAACGCGTAGCAGAGACTTATTGGAAATTGGGGTAAAGTCTATATCATGCTTATAATCAGGCAATGGACTCAAGCTTTGCAAGACAAGTTGAAGGAAGATGTGGATTGGGAAGCCATCTTGGATGGCTACGATTCTATTAGAGGCTTCTTGCGCTAATAGATAAATACGTACTTAAGCAGACGGAAAGTCATCATCTGTATCTGGTGGTACAAGAAGAGTTCAGAAGCATATTGACTTTTCACAGGGTGATGATGTCACGTTGGGCATGTATTAGGAAAAATTCAATACTCGTGTAGCTATAGTGGAACAAGCAGGAGTGGATAATCCAAACAGAGGAGTATGTGGATGAGTAGAATAAGGATACTATGAGTCGGGTAACGGGTAACAACTGAGATTTTTTTTCCTAGCGACTTCCCAGCAACTTCTGAGCAGTACTACCCTTGAGGAAACAGTTTAGTTGAGCCTGATTAAATCATAAATCAGAAAACAGTTTAGTTGGGCCTGGTTGAATCCCGGTATTGAATGACAAGATCCCCGGAATATTGGAATTAATACCAGAACTGCGAAGTCGCTAGAAAGTCGCGAGGAACTTAGCTCCACATGTCGCCAACATGTCGTGTATGTTGCCAATTTCTCGCCGACATTGTATGTCGATCCAACACGGAGAGGGCTCCTACAGCTGTTTTTTGTGACGAAAACTGCCGACACCTAACAAAACCCACCATGCCACCAAAGGGTAAGAAGAAGAAGGTCGGCACTGGCGTTACAGCTACTAGTGCTGCCGCTGCCGTTGCTGCCGATGCTGCCGCGGCGCCTGCCGATGCTGCCACGGCACCTGCTATTGAGCCCTACTTTGGCGCCTCTGGGGAAGCCACCTCCCGAGCAACTAGTCTTCCTCGATTGCCGGGGTTTTAGTTATTTCGAGCAGCCGACTCTGCTACTTCACCCCCCTTCTTGCTCTCGACAGTGGCGCAATCTACTGCCGCTGCTGCCGCGTTGCCGTCCAGTCTTATCATTTCTCACCACAACACTGTCAATTCATCGAACTACCAACACAACTACAACACCGTCAATTTGTGAAAAAAATTAGTAACACCATCGTCAATCACCACTGAGGGGGAGAGGGAGGAGGAGGGAGGAGGAGGGGGTGCAATTGATTTGTGTGGTGAAGAAGGGGAAGAGGCTCAGTTGCCAGCTATTTCCACTGTGTGGAACTGTATGTATATTAATTTGAAGGATTTGAATGGTAAGTATGGGTGGGAGTGTCAGTGGTGTGGTCTAAGTTTTAGCCTAGGCATGCAACTAGGGCATTGAGGCATGTCTTGAAATTGAAGGGAGGAGGAGACATTGCTATTTGCAAGGCCGCTATTACTGCGAGGTTTACCGAGAGCGATACCAGGCCTTATATTATAGGCAATTTATAAGGATTGAGACAAAGAGAAAATCGGACGAGATGATTACGGACTCTGTGACAGAGCAGCAGGAGGCTGCAGGTCAGAGATTTCACCAACATGTAGGGAACAGCTGACATGTCGTGTCGTTTAGGGCACCCTGGCCAACACAACATCACGACACAGCTTGTCGGCGTTTGGGCAAGAAACAAATCGACACCTTAGCAGGGAATGTCTTCATCTGTCCTGTCTTCCCAAGCCTTCATTTGCAGACATGGTGTGTCGTGTCGGCGACATGTCTTCGTTCATGTCGCCATTGCATGTCAGCTAGAGTGTCTAAACAACACAACATTTGACATTCCCAACATTTCGGTAATTTCGTAATTGTTGTTTGAGCTCAAACACAAAAACGCAATGGTATCTATGGTATATGGGTCCAGAGTGAGTGACATCCTTATGACCCGTAGCCACTGTTGAAGGTGCTCAAACACTTTATATATATATAAAAAAGACCTGCTATGAGTATGAACTGGATGGTGGGTCTCAATCATAAGCACTAACAGAGGATCCAAGTGCGAATCCATGCACAACATCAACATCACTCTTTTAGTTTTAGTTTTATGTCCATGAGAGCATATATCAGGCTGGAGCTACACCCTTATGACCCGTAGCCACTGTTGAAGGTGCTCAAACACTTTATATGCATATAAAGAAGTCCTGCTATGAGTATGAACTGGATGGTGGGTCTCAATCATAAGCACTAGCAGCTAGCAGAGGATCCAAGTGCGAATCCATGCACATCATCACTCTTTTAGGTCCATGAGAGCATATATCAGGCTGGAGCTACACCCTTATGACCTGTAGCCACTGTTGAAGGTGCTCAAACACTTTATATACATATAAAGAAGTCCTGATATGAGTATGAACTGGATGGGGGGTCTCAATCATAAGCACTAACAGAGGATAGAGGATCCAAGTGTGAATCCATGCACAACATCACTCTTTTAGGTCCATGAGAGCATATATCAGGCTGGAGCTACACCCTTATGACCCGTAGCCACTGTTGAAGGTGCTCAAACACTTTATATGCATATAAAGAAGTCCTGCTATGAGTGTATGAACTGGATGGGGTGTCTCAATCATAAGCACTAACAGAGGATCCAAGTGCGAATCCATGCACAACATCAACATCACTCTTTTAGTTTTATGTCCATGAGAGCATATATATGGCTGGAGCGAACACCCTTATGACCCGTAGCCACTGTTGAAGGTGCTCAAACACTTTATATGCATATAAAGAAGTCCTGCTATGAGTATGAACTGGATGGTGGGTCTCAATCATAAGCACTAGCAGAGGATCCAAGTGCGAATCCATGCACATCATCACTCTTTTAGGTCCATGAGAGCATATATCAGGCTGGAGCTACACCCTTATGACCTGTAGCCACTGTTGAAGGTGCTCAAACACTTTATATACATATAAAGAAGTCCTGATATGAGTATGAACTGGATGGGGGGTCTCAATCATAAGCACTAACAGAGGATAGAGGATCCAAGTGTGAATCCATGCACAACATCACTCTTTTAGGTCCATGAGAGCATATATCAGGCTGGAGCTACACCCTTATGACCCGTAGCCACTGTTGAAGGTGCTCAAACACTTTATATGCATATAAAGAAGTCCTGCTATGAGTGTATGAACTGGATGGGGTGTCTCAATCATAAGCACTAACAGAGGATCCAAGTGCGAATCCATGCACAACATCAACATCACTCTTTTAGTTTTATGTCCATGAGAGCATATATCAGGCTGGAGCTACACCCTTATGACCCGTAGCCACTGTTGAAGGTGCTCAAACACTTTATATACATATAAAGAAGACCTGCTATGAGTATGAACTGGATGGGGGGTCTCAGTCATAAGCACTAACAGAGGATCCAAGTGCGAATCCATGCACAACATCACACTCTTTTAGGTCCATGAGAGCATATATCAGGCTGGAGCTACACCCTTATGACCCGTAGCCACTGTTAAAGGTGCTCAAACACTTTATATGCATATAAAGAAGTCCTGCTATGAGTATGAACTGGATGGGGGGTCTCAATCATAAGCACTAACAGAGGATCCAAGTGTGAATCCATAACATCACTCTTAGCACTTAGGTCCATGAGAGCATATATATGGCTGGAGCGAACATCCTTATCTAATTTAAATGAATATGGAGAAGGGTACGCAAGGAATACTTTTCATGCCACAAATAAGAATCCCCCTTCACAACATCTTGACTTAACCAGGGAGAAGCAACATCATAAGGATATGTGCGGTATTGATATGCCTTGAACTCGTTCCAAAATGTGTCAAGTGTCAAGTATATCTGGTTTGGACATGGATGAGACAGCAGGGTTAGTGTTAGCACAAGGTGGAGCATGAAGACGAATGATAACCTTGTCAATGGCAGATTGATGGTCCCCTGTCATCCTCGATAGGACATCCTTTCAAACATCTTCCAGGACACACAGCGCCCATCCCGCAATGGCATACTCATGCTCGATACAAGGCTTGCGCTTGTCCCAGTGCCAGATGAAAAGTTCTCCAAATGACTTGGGTGGTCTGGTAGCTTTGGCCACATTGTCATCATCATCCGAATCCGTGTCAGAATCGATAGAAAACACAACATCATCATCGTCATCATCATCATCGTCACCACCCATCACCCATAATGTCCATTTCACGATCTAAGTTACTATCCAACGTCATGTCACCAAACAATGATTCATCATTCAAGTCCAAAACTGACTTTTCCAGCACAATTGTGGTCCTGTGTGAAAGATATAATAAATTTTGTCCATTACTGGTACGGACTTATCACAATAGCGAAGCAAACAAAGGGCAGGAAAAACAGCACGCAAGACAATGTATATACGTTTCCAAAACTTTTCATCGGTAATATCACACACAGCTGCATGGACATTCTCCTTCACACTCAAGTCGACAAACTTTTGTTGGTGGATGGTTGCAGTTAGTGCTTTCCTTACACGTAACAATCTTATCATGGCATAAAACCATAAAGCCATTCGTGTTCCTGCACCACAAAGTAGTCCCACGGCTCGACCACTATTGCTCAGAGCCGGCTGAGCCATGAACTGAGCGTAGATACCGTGATTAGCGCCTGATCCAAACACATTGTACATCCTGCATGTTTTTAGAATAAGAATCTTTTAAAAATAAGGTTAGGTAAGTGACATGAGAATCAATAATTAAACAAATATCAAGATAAATTTCCCGAATTGGTTTGATTTTCGCTAGAGAAGTGATGAATGGTGCCACAACATGTTCGCCACCGTAATAGCAAAATGTGTGTGGATACTTTGCCATTAATACTTGCCCTGCCTTCTGTACATTAGAAGCCCCATCAAAGTAAAACACATCCGTCAATTGATGATTGGGGTCATATTCCTCAACCTTGGCTGCAAAAATATCTGCAAGAATGTACGTCGCATCCTTCTTCCCAATCTAATATACCTATTGTCAAGGGTGGAGTGGTTCCAGACATGGCAAGAATATTCAACAAAGGCATACGATGAATTGTAGCACCATCACCCATTATAACGACCCCAAACACAACCGCCTCCTTCAGTAGATTGGTCTTGTTAATCTCCTTAATATTTTCGAAGTTGATATTAAGTAACTCACCACCAATCTTCTTCTTACTTGGTATGACAAAAGTACTATCAACAAGACGACACTGACGTACTAACCTCTTGAACTCTGGACTTTCAACCACTGCATCGGGGATATTTTGAGCATGGGCAAAGTCGGCAATTGCCATTTCAACACGAGCGTTGTTCGAGTGACGGATGTCCATGTTCACGGATGACATGGTCCGTTGACCGCCTGTGGAAAAAAGAGCATATGGTGACCTCTCAAATGGGATATTACTTCCTCGTACCCTAGTGACGGAGGGGGGGGGGGGCACCTGTCAATGTTGATGCTGCTGCTGCTGATGATATGGATGATGGATGAACCTCTGTCATGTCCATGTTTCCACAGGAGGCTACTGGCAGCCGATTGTTGTGTTGACTCCACAGATAAATCAATCTGGTGTATGGTCTGTTTACCAGACTCGATACGATTTGAATGATATCCAATCAATGCCGTATACCGAGCAAGGTACCGAGGGGGGATTAATGCCTTGCAAGCAATAATACCCCCCTTTTTAATCTTTAACACATGCTTCAACGCCCTGGTAGCGTGAAGAGGAGTGAAGAACTTACCGCACCACCCACACTCCCACCCATCCTTATCGTTCATTTTCTTTTGTTTGATGTGATCACAATCAAACACACTGGTAAGAGCTGCCAGCTCTGCCCCTTCAACTCCAGCATCTTCTTCTACACCCTCATTTTCAACACCTCCCATATCACCACCACCTGAAAAGGAAATATCATCTGGTAAATCAAACATTGAACCCAAAACCCAATAACTCACCATCATCCTCCGGCGCTGTGAGTACTGACGCAGCCGCAGCCGTCGTCAGGGTATATTGATTCCGAGGAATGGTAACATCAGACGCCGCCTTCCCCGCCTCCGCCTCCCCTGCCGCGCTGCAGCCGCCAGCTCTGTGGGTACTGACACCGTCGCCGGCGCCGTTGATGTCCCCGCCGCCACCATCGAAGTAGCAGCAGCGAGTCCTTGAAATAACTGAAACGCGGGCAACCAAGGAAGATTATTTGCTCGGGTGGTGGCTGCCCCATTAGCCCCAAAGTACGGCTCGATAGGAGGCGCCGCGGCAGCATCGGCAGCAGCAGTAGTCGCTGTAATGCCAGTGTTCTTCTTCCTTCTTCTTCTGCGGCGGCATGATGGTTTGCGGTGGGTTCTGTATAGTGTCAGCAAAACGACACACAAAAACTGTGTGCCGGGGCCTCTTTTTGTGTGTCTTGTGTTGCCGCGACATGCCTTTCTGGGAAAATTAGCCGACAGCAACATGTCGGCGACATTCCCAGCTAAGATCGACACGCCGACATCCAACATGTGGAGCTAGGCTAGGAAAAAAATCTCAGTTGTTATCCGACTCCTAGTATTCCAGCAATTGGTGACGATACCATCTATCAAGATGTTGCAGGCAACAATGACAGCTCAGACACAGGAGTGTACGATGAAGATATTCAGTTTGAACCTTGAGCCTAACAAGAATGACATCTCGGACACAGGAGTGTACAACGATGATGTTCAGTTTGAGCCTACTTTAGGTAATTCTGAGCTCATAACTCTCCCACCGCAAGTCACCCCAAGAGGAGCGACAACAACAGGCCACCGAGAGATAGGAGGCCAGTTTCACGACTGATACCATGCTTTAACACCAAGTCCTACTGCACCACGATGGCCAGAAATGGTGGGCATGACAATGAGGTAGTCCATTCAACATATGGATCAAGAGCTGGAGGCGATGGAGCCGCTTGACAGCAAACATACTGTGCTGGGGATCTTCATGACTAACATGTTGATCAAGCAGTCCAGAAAGTCATTTGGAGTAGAGAAGACAATTGTGTCATTATGAATATGATGTTATTCAAACAGCCCATAAAGTTATTGGAGTACTAGAGAAGACATGGCATCGTGTAAGGCCGAATGAAGCAAATACACATGCGGAATTTGTTCATTCCAAAACACTACCACAAGTGACGCAGAAGCAGAAGTCAAGAATGGAATAGTTCATTAAAGGGAAACCAAGTTCTCTCTGAGTTCCCGCCAAATCGAATGCCTTGGTATTTTGTGGTTTGGGTGTTGGACGATGGTGCCACGAGCGCGTCAACTCGCTACCTTCCTCGGATGCCGCACACACTCGGTTTTTAATCCTCAACGACCATTGGTCATGGTGGTGATGCCTATGCCAGATCCGATTTTCGACTCTTACGCGACGGCTTTGTCTTCCATTTCCGGTGGTGGACGGAGGAGTCGTCGCGCTGGAGAAACTGATGAGTATCGAAGACGGTATGGTGGTGGTAGCGGCAACAACAACAACACGACAGACAGCAATAAACATTCCAGAAGTAGGAATAATGGTAGGAGTCCATCTCCTCCGACACCACAATCGGGTCAGCCAGGACGACAATTCCATCGCTCTTGCATACCGATTGATGCTGAAGTCTTTGTTTTGAAGAAAGAGGATCAGCGCACGGGACGAGAGACACGGGGTATCGTCTCTCGACATTTAACAAGATCTGAGTATCATCCCCGTGGGATCAAGGTTATGTTAGCAGACGGTGTAGTGGGAAGAGTGATTCGAATAGCCGATTGATCCTTTTGAATGAATGCATTTTAAGGGCTTTTTTGTTTTTACGTTGATCCGACTATCCCACCTCCAGCCTGCTCCATCCTGACTTTCTTGGCTTCTTCTATCCTACGCTTCTTCCGACGTTGTAATGCCAACTTGGCCACCTCCTTCCTCCCAACGTCGTTCCAATGTTTATCAAAATGAAGTCCAGCCTTCCCCAACTTGAATCCTCCATTTTCATCACGCTCCAACGTAGATGATCGCATTTCAATGATGCAACCCTCTGAACAACCGATGGTTCCACATAGTGATTTGATAAATGGGGATGTGGACGAAATGTCCACGTAGGTGCCATCCCCTCCTTCTATGCAACAATAGTGTAGAAGGAAGTCTGGAGCACTAACTAATATCAAAAATGATCCATCATTTAGACAACGGACAAATAGTGGCTGTGATGGACACGCAATTGTTTGTTTCTGATTCAGGATCTTATTGACATTGTGTTGAAAATAATGACGTGCCGAAAATGATGGGATGGAATAGACGTCGATTGTATTTAATCCATCCCTCACCACGATAATGCTTTCAGTGTCATGAGTCAACGCCACTGAGAGCGGGACAGCGACATGATGACTATCTTCGTTGTCATCGTCATCCTCATCATCTCCTTCTAAAATCTTCTCATCCTCCTTATCCCGGTCCTCTTTATTTGAATTTGTCTTACCATCGTCGACTTCGTCCACATCATTTTTTATCATCGCAACCGCCGGGACGATCCCGATCTCATGACACGATGCACAATCCCACAACCGCACTGAACCATCCCCACTACCAGTAACACCGAGGGTACGATCCGTTGTTGTTGAAACGACAACGTCCATTGTGGAGATGAATGATGTATGCCCCAAAAGGTAGCCACGAATTAATTGTGTATCTGGGAAGGCAGATACACGAACTTTCTCATCGCGATCGGCAGTAAGGAGTAATCCAGAAACTACATTCAATCCCGTAAGGATGGATGCGGTATGTCCTAACAATAATCGTCGAGTGGATGTGCTTTGTGGTACAACAGAATATGCAATTGCATCCCCTGACATATCCCCAGCGATGACAATTAGGTTAGTATCATCAACAACTGTATATGCAAGACATCGTGCCCTTCGAGGCATGTTGTAAGTAATATTTGGTATCAAACTAGATTTATTATCATCCAACGATATCCCCATCGTATAGGAGTAGAGAGACAGTGACTTGTTCTCTCTTGACACTGCAAAATAAACTTCATTCTCGATATTTGTCATCGAGCAGCATACTGCCTGAATCTCAAGTGGATTGTTCAACTTTGTTGTATCTACGTTAGCATCGTCGTCGGGGATGTCCTCATCATTCTCATCATCGTCGCCGCCTTTGCCATTCTTGGTATTTTCAGTAACATCTTCACCGACAATGCCATCGTCTTTCTTCTCCTTTACTAGCTTTGACGTTGGGGGTAACAATTCTAGAATTAAAGCAGATGCATCGTCGTGCTTCTTAATTAAGGCGAATGCACGATCGTTCAGACCGATGACGACTGCATTTGATCCGCACGCGTGTAGCAGTTGCTTGCTCATCGTGGT
>Ga0247843_1010204_pt1 | contig 10082 bp, 7 predicted proteins | sample LaCruzMarch2017__FD_192420 | JGI IMG/M metagenome (GOLD analysis project Ga0247843, IMG submission 192420) | Freshwater microbial communities from meromictic Lake La Cruz, Castile-La Mancha, Spain - LaCruzMarch2017_8m | ecosystem: Environmental > Aquatic > Freshwater > Lake | place: Spain...
CATTCTCAATCTGCCGGTACTCATGCATTGGCAACAGGGAGCGAACTTCGGCCACATCACGCAGAGGAACGATTCGGTCAGCGCTGCCCGCCACCACAAAAATCTCATGCGTGCTCGATTGCAGGCTTTGGTAGTGCTCCCTCTGCTGGCCCAGCGTTCGGTTTGCAAACATGGAGGCCAAGGCATCGGCGTATCCAAGCGCACGCGCCTCGCTGACGAAGCGCGAGGTCAAATCTTCGGCCCCAATGGCTTGGTACCTGCGTGCGCGGCGACGCTCCAGTACCGGAAGGCCGACACGGCGCATCATCAGACCGCCAATGCCAGGCAGCGAGAAGACTTGGCCCCAGAAGGAGTTCGCCATGAAGTCCAGAAGCGGCGCGACCAGCACCAATCGCTCGATGCGCTCGGGTCGCTGGCTGGCCATCGCAGCCGCGAGCGCCGCGCCAAACGAATGACCTAGCAAGGTCAGTGGGCGGTGGGAGGTAATGCCGTCCAGGACCTCTAACGCCTGTTCAAGAAAGAAGCTGAAGTCATATTGGACTGCAGGGCGGTCTGAAAGCCCATGCCCGAACAGGTCGAATCGGATGGTCCTCCAGCCTGCAGCCCGGAGATGCGGAATTAGTCGGTCGAACTCCCATGCCGGAACCGTGGCGCCGTGCACCAGCAGGATCGCAGCTTGATCGTCCTGACCCTCCTCAATGACGTGGGTCAGCCCCGCTCTGAGCGGCAGGTAGCGGCCGCGACCGTTAACTCTGAGCTCATCGAGTGAACGTTGTCGCACTTTTGCCTCGAAAATCCATCTCTAAGAGATCCATGTAGGTATCGACCATGGTGTTGTTCAGGTGTTCATCCTGAATTAAAGCAGAGCATATCCAGGTTTCGAAAGAATTCAATCCATTGGTCAAAAAAGGCCTTTGACACATTCAAGTCGTGCAGCACGATTTTTGGCGAGCATGGGATGCCTTAAACACATGAACGCTGACTGGAAATATGCTGAGACAAAGCAGTCATTGTTCTATGCAGCTATGGTCAAGCAACTAGGCTTCGAGAGTTTGCTATTGCTCAGGAGTGATGGCGGTTCGAATCCCTCCCGCAGACCAAAATCAAAAATCCTGAGATTTCAGCACCTCAGGCGGTTTGTGATGTTGTCAGCACTGCCCCGCCAAAACTTAAGTTTCGAACCTGCTATGCAGCGAATTGAGGCTCTACCCCATTAACGGGGGATAACTGTATTCAAGCGCACACTAAATTAAAGGCCAAGAAAAGGAAGGCTGCGCCACATCCCTGCCTTGAGCGGCGAGGTTTTACGCGCATATCCGACAAGAAACTGAAGCCATGACTCATTTAAGAGTCAATAGCCACTTAAGCGTAGTTGAAAACACCGCGACCCGTTTTGCGACCCAGAAAACCTGCGGCGACCATCTCGCGTAGCAATGGAGCTGGACGATATTTTGAATCACAGAAGTTATTAAAATAAACGTCCATGATCGCGAGGCAAGTATCGAGCCCGATCAGATCTGCCAGTGCGAGCGGACCAATTGGCTGATTGCAACCAAGTTTCATGCCAATGTCAATATCTTGGGCGGTCGCCAGACCTTCACTCAAAACAAAAAACGCCTCATTGATCATTGGTAACAAAATACGGTTGACCACGAAGCCCGGAGCGTTCTTTACCGTGATCGGGTATTTACCAATTTCGACCGCAAAGGCGTGTACGGCCTGATGGGTTTCATCGTTGGTCTGCAGACCCCGAATCACTTCGACCAAGCTCATTACGGGCACAGGATTAAAAAAGTGCATGCCGATAAAGCGTTCGGGTCGTGAGTTCAAAGCCGCGAGTTTGGTGATCGAGAGGGATGAAGTATTGGTGGCAATCATCGTTTCGCCAGGTACGATGGTGTCGATTTGCCTAAGAATCTTCTCTTTCAATCCCTGATTTTCAGTCGCGGCTTCGATTATGAAGTCAAGGCCTATCAAACTTTGGTAATCAGTGCTGCCATGCACTCTTTTCAAGGTTTGCTCAAGCGCTTCACGCGTGATGGTTTCTTTTTTAACCAAACGCTCAAGATTTGTGGTGATGTTGTTGGTGCCGCGGGTGATCGCCGTCTGATCAACATCAATCATCGTGACCTGCAGACCATGACTTGCGCAGATCTGCGCAATCCCGTTACCCATAATACCGGCACCAATGATGCCAATTGATTGAATTTTCATTTGAGCAGCCTTTGAAAGGTAGTTCTAAAAAAGGTATCAGTGGCGACCGCGTTCTGTTGTAGCCAGTTTTTTAGTGTGCTGGGCGATCATGCCCTCTTCGTTGGTTGGAATACGCAAACAAAGAATGTTGGATTGCGCCTGAGACAGCACCGTGGCGCCAGAGGCGTTTTGCGTCTCGTCAACGTGCAGACCCAACCACTCGAGTCCTTGCATGACGCGTTTGCGGATCAAGACTGAATTCTCACCAATCCCACCGGTAAAAACCAAGGTGTTGACGCCGCGCATGATGGCAGCAAGGCTTGCGATCTCTTGTTGCACGTGTTGAACGAAGTACTCGATGGCCTCTGTTGCCTCAGTGCTGTCTGAGGCTTCTAGCGTACGCATATCGTTCGAGAGTCCGCCCGAGAGTCCCTTGAGACCCGACTGTTTGTAAAGCAAGTCCGAGATCTGGTGCACGTCCCATCGCTTGTGCTGCATCAGGTACAACAAGACGCCTGGATCGATTCTGCCTGAACGCGTACCCATAGGTAAACCTTCAAGAGGGCTGAAACCCATGGTCGACGAGGCTGCTTGACCGTTCTCGATCGCACAAATCGAGGCGCCATTGCCCAGATGGGCAATGATGCACTTTCCGTTGAAGCTTTCTGGAAAATTCTCTTTCAGATATCCCGCTATGAACTCATACGACAGTCCATGAAAACCGTAGCGCCTGACCCCTTCAAGATAAAGACTGCGTGGCAGGGCATACGTGTCGTTGATAAAGGACTGGGTGCGATGAAACGCTGTGTCGAAGCAGGCAACCTGTGTAATGTTACCGAAGGCGGCGCGCGCGCCCTTGATGCCGGCAATGTTATGGGGTTCGTGTAAGGGGGCCAAGGCAAAGATCGATTCAAGTTCATGCAACACGGCCTCGTTAATGACAACGGGCTCGGTGTAATGCGACCCGCCGTGCACTACACGGTGGCCTACTGCAGCGACTTGCACGCCAACTAGCGTTTGCCCGAGCCACTCAATCAAGAATTGCAGCGCAGCACTGTGATCTTTAGGCGCGACCTCAAGCGGCCATTGCAACTGCTCGTCAATTGTACGATCGGGGCTCTTGGCGCGAAAAGCCGCCGCTGAGCTGATGCCGTCTATTTGTCCCCTTACTAACTCTGCAAGAGTTTCATCGTCAAAGAGCGCAAACTTGATCGACGAAGATCCTGCATTAATAACTAGGAGTGCGGGCTGCGGGTTGGTCATGCTAGTTGCCATGAAGGCCTACCTTATGCTTTCGTGAGTCAAGACCGATTGGCCATTTTGGCAATAGGCGTCGTACAGCTGCGCCAGCGCGCAAGAAGCCATTCTGGCCTCAGCGCTGTCAGCACGACTGGTCAGCATGACCGGTATCTTGGCGCCTAACACCAGACCCGCAGGCTGAGCATGCGAAATAAACGTCAGTTGCTTGGCAAGCATATTGCCAGCCTCAAGATTTGGAACGATCAGCACCTGAGCACGACCGGCCACGGGCGAAGTCAGATGCTTTGTCTGGGCCGCACCCATATCAATCGCATTGTCCATTGCCAGCGGACCATCGACGAGGCCGCCGTGAATTTGCCCACGATCCGCCATTTTGGCCAGAATCGCAGCATCCATCGAAGAAGGGATACTTGCATTGACGGTCTCGACGGCTGACAGGATCGCAACGTGAGGCACCTCAATCCCGCAGGCGCGCGCGAGGTCGATGGCGTTTTGTGTGATGTCAACCTTTGTGGCCAGATCAGGGGCGATGTTGATCGCCGCATCACTAATAAACAGGGGGTAGCTGAGAGTAGGTACGTTCAAGACGAAAACATGCGAAATGCGTCGTGAACCACGCAAGCCACCTTCTTTCTTCACAACCTGAGCCAGAATTTCGTCTGAATGCACGTTACCTTTCATGATCGCACGCACTTTGTGCTGATTGGCCAACTCGACGGCTTTGGCGGCCGCCTGACGGTGATCGGCAATATCGATTAGTTCGATATCCGCGATGTCTTCATTGGCTTCATCCGCGGCCCGTTGAATCGCTGATCTTGAACCAATCAATAAGGGTACGATTAACTGGGCGCGCATCGCCATCAAGGCACCACCCAGAGACTTTGAATCATCGGGGCATACCACTGCGGTGGGCATCGGGGCGCACTTTTGCGCGGCGACGATCAGCTGATCGAAATGGTTATGCTCAGAAAGAAGTAGGGCTGGCAACGCGTCCTGAGCGAGAGATTTCTTCTCAAGTGGTGCGTTAACCTCGGCGAAACCAGCGGCGATCAAACGACCGCTCGCATCACGCACCTCGGTTGAAAATACAACGACTGGGCTGACTTGCTTTTCAACCAGTTTGATCTTGATCGTCAATACATCGCCGAGCTTAGCGCGATCAACAAAGTCGAGGGTTTGCTTGCGGTACGACGTACCCGGCCCGGGCAGGATGTTGCCCAGTGCGCTAGAGATCAGCGCGCCCAGCCACATCGAAGGTGCGACCACCATCGAGTTGTCGGGGTCAGCCACATGCAAATGCGGCATATGCATCGGATTGAGGTTGCCCGAGGCATGGGCAAACAGGTACAGCTCCCGAGAGGTGACGGTGCGTTCGATCGACGCCTCGTCACCGACCGTTAATTCAGCCCAAACCCGGTTATTCAAGTCGTTTAGGCCATTCATGACAGGAGTCCCTCGAACTCTTCAAATTGTTTGAGCGCGGCCGGGTGCATAGTTTCTCTTGGTCCCGCAATATCCATGACCAGCTGAAGGGCGGCTTTTTTCAGTTCAGGAGTACTGAGAAGAACTGTGAGTGTGGAGATCGCCTGTTTGGGTGCAAAATCCACAATCAATGACTGAATATGTAGAAGTTTGGTGATGCTATCTTCATTCAGTTCAGGGAACAAATCAGTTTTTTTCAAGGCAAGCAGTTCGCGTTCGAGTCGTGTTCTGCGCACGTATCCGCGGGCTTTAGTCAGCAGGTGCAACATCCGCACCGTGGCTTCGGCCAGACCACCCAGCTCAATGTCGGCCAGCGCCTTAGCGATTTCAGGCATTTTTGTCACATCGCCCATAACGTTTGAAGGATGCTCGTTGGCAACTGGTGGGAACATGGCTTTGGTGAGCGGCGAAGTGTAGATCGCGAAAAAGCTGTTCTCAGCGGCGGCATCGCGCAAGTCTCTGTACAGATTGAGTTGCATCTCAATGATTTCTGCACAAATTTGCTGAGCCATCAAAAACGGGTTGTTATCGGCAACGTTGACCCGCTCCTGAGCCAGCTTATTCGCCACGGGATCTAAGTGCGACATGATTGGATTCTTGTCCGAGAATACGAGGCGCTGGGTACGCAGCGGGTGCAAGTTACGCAGCAGTTCGGCCGACTGTTTGGTGACCACGTGCTTGAGCACGGGCCGCACGGCACGCTCGTAGGCCTCGGTATGAACCTCTGACATGCGTCTGACTTCAGAAAACAAAACTTCTTCGTCACGCGTGACATCAAAATGCAAAATATCGTCGATGGTTCTGGGTTCGAACCGGATGTGCAGCCTGTCCGCAGCGTCTTCGAGCTTCATCTCGTAGAGGCCAGGCGCCATCGCTTCGATCGCGCGAATGGTATCTGTGATGGCTTCGTGTTCGCGCCCGGCGATTTTGGCTGAAACAAAAATGCCAAGATGGCCGATCGTATCGTGCAACATGTAAACAATGCGCTGACCGCGCGCTTTAATTTCGTCGGCTGTTGAATACAGGTCAGCGATCCAGTTTAACGCTTGCGGCGGCGGCGTGATGTTGTCGCCATGCGAGGCGAACACAATGATCGGGGACTGAATCTGACGCAGATCAACGCGCTCACCGTTCAGAACAGCCTCACCGGCTGCCAGTTTGTTACCAACAAAAAGGTTCTCAACAATCCAGCGTATTTCAGCTTCAGTCATGAAGCAGTAACCGCCCCACCAGCGTTCAAAATCGATAAAGCGTTGTGCCTCAGTATCAATGTTCGAATATAGGTTGTAGTATTTCTTGAAGTAAGTGTTGGCGGGGTTCAGTGATTCGAAATTCTCGACCAGTGCCACGCCATCGAACAAGCCATGTCCAAGATCAGACATCAGCAGGGCTGGTGTTGCACCACCGACCAGACCGCCGGTGTAGCGCATTGGATTCTCGCCGACGTTGCCCGCCCAGTACGACATGGGTGAGCCGTTTAGAACAATCGGGCCAACCAGTTCAGGCGCTTTTGCTGCAACCAGCATGGCGGCCCAGCCACCCTGGCAATTACCCATCAAGATGGGCTTGGGGGCTTGTGGATGCGCTTGCGCGATCAGGCGCAAAAAGTGAATCTCAGCATCACGCACATCAGCGATTGTCTGAGCTGGTTCAGGCATTTGGCGAAAAGCAACGAAGTAGACCGGATGGCCATCAGCAAACGCGTCACCGACCTGACTATCCTGTTTAAAGCCGCCAATGCCTGCGCCGTGTCCGGCTCGCGGATCAATGATCAGTACCGGCGCACGTTCAGGATTAATTACAACCCCCTGCGGCGGCGTCAGTTTGAGCAGCAGATAATTCACTGGTCGAACCAAATCTTTACCGTCAACGACCACTTCGTATTGGTAGTCAAGTACTGGCGGCATGCCAGCGTCAAGATGTGCGGTGTAGACGTTGCCGCGCTGACGCAGGGCGTTGAACATCAGCGCCTGGCGCTGCACGGCGTCTTTCATAAAATCGCCATACATCTTCAACCAGTCATTGGGCGTCGCTGCCTGCGAGACCTTGGTCGCCTCCCGCGTGAAATCGGACAGCAGCCCTTCTATTTTCTTGGTGTCCGACTGCACTGTTCGTGTCAGTTTCTGAAGGTGCATCGTCGACAATTCAGATACCGTACGCACAGCTTCACTATGGCTTCTGCTCATTTCTTGTGAAGTCTGAATGACCTTTTCCACACTCGAATGCAAAGACTCTAGGGGGTTCAGGTCGTTAATATTTTTCAGCATAAGTGACTCCGTTAACGAGTGCAAGAGGGGGTAACATGCAAACGGTAACAGCTGATTGTTGCTGGCAGATGAAACGCATGTATTACAACTCAATGAAAAGATTAGATTTTTTTACTATTTCGTGACAGAAGCGTTGCGCGCAGCTCGTCAACATCCCAGGCGGTGTGTGATGTTGTCAGTGCTGCTACGCTAGGTTTGGATTTTTGGTCAACCCGAACGCTCAGTCATGGGCGCAGCCGCGCTGCTCACCGAAGCCTTGCTACCAATCAAACGAAAAATCGAAGTCGCCTTTCTTTATGGCTCTGTCGCAAAGCAATCAGATCATGCTGAAAGCGACATTGATATCATGATGATCGGCAGCGATTTAACGCTCGGCGAAGTCCTAGAGCAATTATTACCGGTAGAAGAAATGCTATGCCGAAAGGTTAACCAGACCTGTTATACGGTTGGCGAATTCAAAAAAAGATTAAGTGATACAGACTCCTTTGTGTTAATTTGCACCGAAAACTGACCCACTTAGAGGGGTAATTTGCATCGAATATTGACCCATGTAGAACACTGACCTGCTCGGGGTGCTGAGCAGGAGATTTGGAGTGATTGACATGGCAATATTGAGCGTAATACGACGCTGGCATCTGCGCGATAAGGTTTCTCTGCGTGAGATCGCCAGCCGGCTTGGCATATCCCGAAACACCGTCCGACGGTATTTACGCAACGAGGCGGTGCTGCCGATATACCCTTCACGGCAAAGTCCGAGCAAGTTAGATGGTTTTGCGACCAAGCTAAGCGAGTGGCTAAAGAAAGAGACCTCTCGTTCGCGCAAGCAACGGCGCACCTTAAAACAAATCCACGCAGATCTCTGTGCTTTAGGATTTACTGGTTCATACGATCGGGTGGCCGCCTTTGCTCGAAAGTGGCGACAAGAAGAGCGGGAGCGAGAGCGTACGGCATCCCTAGGCACCTTCGTGCCGCTGCGCTTTAGCCCGGGCGAGGCGTTCCAGTTCGACTGGAGCGAAGATTGGGCCGTGATCAACGGCGAGCGCACCAAGTTACAGGTCGCCCAGTTCAAACTAAGCCACAGTCGGGCGTTCTTTCTAAGGGCGTATCTCCTTCAAACGCACGAGATGCTGTTCGATGCTCACCACCATGCCTTTGTGGCTTGGGGTGGAATCCCTAGGCGAGGCATCTACGACAATATGAAGACTGCCGTTGATCGGGTCAAGCCCGGTAAAGTGCGCGAGGTTAATGCCAAATTTAGTGCCATGGTCAGCCATTACCTCTTCGATGCTGAGTTCTGTAATCCCGCCTCAGGTTGGGAGAAGGGACAGATTGAAAAGAATGTTCGTGACAGCCGGCACCGACTATGGCAAACGGCTCCACCGTTTGGTTCCCTTGACGCACTTAATGATTGGTTAGCAGATCAGTGCGTGTTGCTGTGGCAGCAAACCCAACACCCTGAGCAGGACGATACGATCTGGAACGTCTGGTCTGATGAACGGCCACACCTGATGCAGGTTGGGCAACCCTTTGACGGCTATGTGGAGAACACCAAACGGGTCTCACCAACTTGCTTAGTAACCTTTGAGCGCAACCGCTACAGCGTTCCTGCCTCGTTTGCTAATCGAGCGGTTAGTTTGAAGGTTTATCCCGGACGCCTTGTGTTTGTTGCCGAAGGGCAAGTCATTGCTGAGCATGAGCGGCGCATCGACCGAAGTCACAGTACCCCGGGGTCTACTTATTACGACTGGCGACATTATTTAGCGGTGCTGCAACGAAAACCTGGCGCTTTACGTAACGGCGCCCCCTTTGCTGAGTTTCCTGAAGCCTTCAAAAAACTTCAGGTGCGCCTGCTCAAGCACCCGGGTGGTGATCGCGAGATGGTTGAAGTTCTTGCACTCGTTCTGCTGCATGATGAACAAGCGGTGTTGACAGCTGTCGAGTTGGCACTAGAGACCGGTGTTCCCTCTAAGCAAACGATTCTAAATATTCTAAGTCGACTGCTAGACGCAGCACCGGTGCCACCGATTGAGGCACCGGCAGCCATCGTTCTAAACATCGAACCACAAGCCAACGTTAGTCGTTATGACACACTCCGGGAGCAGCACTATGCAGCCTAATGTCATGGCAGAGATGCTCAAGAAGTTAAAGCTACACGGCATGGCTCAAGCGCTAGGTGACTTGGCATCACAGGACTCGCCCGCCTACAAGGCGGCCGCACTTGTGCTTAGTGGATTACTAAAGGCAGAGCTTGCCGAGCGTGAAGTACGCTCACAAGCGTATCAAATGAAATCCGCAAGATTCCCGGCCTACCGTGACATTGCTGGGTTTGACTTCGGCTGCAGCGATGCGAGCGAAGCTCTCATTCGACAATTACACAGGTGTGAGTTCATTGAATCGTCTCAAAACATTGTGTTGGTTGGTGGACCCGGTACCGGTAAAACACACCTAGCCACTGCAATCGGCGTTCAAGCCATTGAACACCATCGCCAGCGTGTTCGTTTCTTCTCCACGATTGAACTGGTAAACGCACTTGAGCAAGAGAAGGCTGCGGGTAAGGCCGGGCAACTTGCACTACGGTTGATGTATGCCGACCTAGTCATTCTGGATGAGCTGGGATATTTACCATTTAGTCAGAGCGGTGGCGCATTGCTGTTCCATCTGCTCAGCAAGCTCTACGAAAGAACCAGTGTCATCATTACGACCAATTTAAGTTTTACTGAATGGGCGTCTGTGTTCGGCGATGCCAAGATGACGACTGCACTGCTTGATCGGCTAACCCATCACTGCCACATCGTGGAGACAGGAAATGAAAGCTATCGATTTAAGAACAGTTCAACTCAAGCTAAAAAGGAGAGAAAAAAGACCGTTACGGTGACAAAC
>Ga0247843_1010205_pt1 | contig 10082 bp, 5 predicted proteins | sample LaCruzMarch2017__FD_192420 | JGI IMG/M metagenome (GOLD analysis project Ga0247843, IMG submission 192420) | Freshwater microbial communities from meromictic Lake La Cruz, Castile-La Mancha, Spain - LaCruzMarch2017_8m | ecosystem: Environmental > Aquatic > Freshwater > Lake | place: Spain...
GCCGCTGATGCCGGCCTCGCCGGGGCCGCCCTGCAGGCCATCGCCATTCACATCCTCGAACAGCGTGCCGCCGAGCTTGGCCGGGCGGAAGAAGCCGGCATCCACCCGCTGCTCGCTCTCGCCGCTGTCGAGCCTGAAGGCATCGCTGCGGCCGGTGGCGTTGACGTCGCTGTCCAGCACCTCGCTGCCGCCGGCATTGATCGTGGTCGCGGTGAAGCCGGCCGGCAGCACCTGGATGCTGTAGAGGCCAGGCACCAGGCCGCTGAACTGATAGAAGCCGCCGGCGCCGGTGAAGGTCTCGGACACCAGGTTGCCGAGCCGATCGATCAGCCCGACACGGACGCCGACCAGGCCGGTGCCGCCGTCATTCTGCACGCCGTCGCCATTGGTGTCTTCGAAGATGCGGTCGCCCAGCGCGGCCAGCTGGTAGAAGCCGGCATCGACGTTGCGCACATTGTCGCCGCTGGCCAGCGTATAGGCGGGGGTGATGCCGCTGCCCTGGTCGGCGTCGCTGTCGGTGGTGTCGGGACCCACATTGCCCAGCGTCCGCTCATTGCCGCCCGACTCGTCGAAGCGCACCCGGTAGCTGCCCGGGATCAGATCGTCGAACAGGTAGCTGCCATCCGCGCCGGTCACCGCGGTCAGGCCGGTCGGCGTGCCATCGCCATTCAGCAGCGTCACCGCGATGCCGGGCAGCACCGTGTCGCCGGCCTCGCGGACGCCATCGCCATCGACGTCGCGGAAGGCGATGCCACCCAGCGAGGCGCGCACCACGGTCAGTGCTTCAAGCTCGGTCACGGTGGTGGGCGAGGAGCCGGGGGTGACGCCGTAACTGTTCACGGGCGCCGAGCTGTCCACCGCGCCGACATTGGTCAGCACCGTGCCGGCGGCGTTGCCGCTGATGTCGGCCACCTTCGCCACCACGCGGAACACCACCTGGTCGGCGGCGTTGCTGATGTTGTTGAAGGGGTTGTTGATGTCGCCCAGGTTGAAGGACAGGGTGCGCGTGGCGGCATCATAGACGCCAGCCGAGCCGGGCAGGACCGCCGAGCCGGTGATGCCACCCAGCGAGAGCAACTCGCTATCCATGAAGTCGAGGCCCGTCGGCAGCACGTCGCGCAGCACGATCCGCTGCGCGCCCTCGCCGAGCGTGGCGGTGACCAGGAAGGTCACTTCCTCGCCAATGCCGACCGCGCTGCCGAGCGTGCCGAGGAAGCTCGTTGTCTCCAGCGTCTTCACCACGCTGTTCACGATGTCGGTGGTGATGGTGGCCGGGTCGTTCTCGGTCACGCTGGCGCCGAGCACGGGGGCCGAGCTGTAGGTGACCTGGGCGGTGTTGGTGATGGGCTGGCCATCGACGATGTTGCCCGCCAGCCGCGCCTGGTAGGTGATGGTCACCGGGTCGGCGCCCAGCAGATACTGGTCCAGCGTGAAGCCGATGCTGCCGGCCGTCTGGGTGATGGTGCCGGCCGAGGCCGTGGCGGAGCCCGCCACCAGCGTCACGCCGGGGGGCAGTATGTCGGAGAGGTTCACCAGATAGGCGGCCGCGCTGCTGCCCGCCGCATGGCTCAGCGTGACGGTGTAGGTCACCAGGTCGCCGGCATCGCCGGCATTGGCCGGGACCGCTTCCTTCACAATGACGAGGTCAGGGCGAACGATGTCAAGCGCGGCATCGTCGGTGTCGGTACCGAGGCCCGGCTTGCCGCCGCCCGGCGCGAAGGTCTCGGCCGTGGCGGTGTTGACAAGCGTGGTGCCGGCCGACGCGGTCGTGGCCACGCGGCCGGTGACCAGGATGGTCACCGTGTCGCCGGCGTCGCGATCATTGTCGCCGGTGTTCACGATGGTGCCGAAGTCGAAGCTGTAGGCGCCGCCCGAGACGCTGGTGGCGGCCGCACCCACGCCAAGTGCCGAGCCGGCGATGGTGCCGCCAATGCTCTCGACCGTGGCGCCGGTGAAGATGATGCCCTCGGGCAGGCTGTCCGAGATCACCAGGCGCTGCGTGCCCTCGCCGACGGTCACGGTCAGGCGGTAGGTCACGGTCTCGCCCGGCGCCGCGTCCGGGTTGGCGGCGTTGCCGAAGCTGCTGCCGGTGTTCGCGTCGCCGGTGGCGATCACCGACTTCTCGATGGTCGGCGCGAGCACCACGGTCTGGCTTGCGCTGGCCTGCGTGTTGTAGCTGCGGCTGGCAAGGTCTTCCGCGGCCGTCGGCGCGGCGGGGTTCACCGGGTCGGCCGGATTGCTGTCATAGACCAGGCGCGCGGTGTTCGGCAGCACATCGGCCGGGCGGACCGTATCGAGCAGGCGCACCTGGTAGGTGATGGTGACGGTGGCGGCGCCCAGCAGATACTGGTCGACCGACCAGGTGATGGCGTTGCCGCTGACGCTGGCCGTGCCGACCGAGGCGGTGACGCCGCCCACCAGCTCCATGCCGGCCGGCACCAGATCATCAAGCTTGAGGTCATAGGCCGGCGCGTCGCTGGTGCTGCGGTGGCTGATGCGGATCTCGTAATTCACCAGGTCGCCGGCATCCAGCGACGGGTCGGCATCGACCGGCGTGCCGATCTTGGTCACGAGCAGGTCGGGTTCCACCACATCGACGCTCACGGTGCTGGTGCCGGTCGTCGTCGGCGTCTCGCCGGTGGTGCCGGTCTCGACGCGGCCGACATTGTCGAGGATGTCGCGATCCGTGTTCTGCGGCCGATCCTGCACCACCGCCTTCAGGCGGATGACGATGAATTCCAGGTTGTTGAGCGGATCGTAGGCGATGACGCTGTTGACGCTGCTGTTGCGCACATCGTCAAAGGACAGGGTGATCCGGTCATCGAGCGTGGTGCCGCCGGCGTTGGTCACCGCGATGGCCGGCGTGGGCAGCGGCGCGCCATCATAGGTGCGCAGATTGCTGCCGACCGAGACCACCTCCACCGAGCCCGGCACATAGACCAGGCTGCCATTCCTGCTGCCGGTCGTCAGGTCCTCGAGCAGGTCGGAGATGCGCAGATCCGGGCTGTCGCCCTCCGGCAGGCGCACCCGGATCTCGTAGGTGACTTCCTCGCCGATCCGCAGATCGACATTGCCTTCGTGGCGGTTGGCCGGGACCGCACCGACGCTCTCCGGACCGCGGGTGTTGGCGTCGCTGGTGGCGATGATCGTCTTGGTGATCGTGGGCGCCGCGATGGTGACCTTGTGGTCGCCCGACTCGTTGGAGACATAATCCCACGGGTCGGTCGGACCCTGCGGCCCATCCAGCGAACTGCCGGAGGCGTCGACCTTATTGTCCAGCACCTCGCCCGCATCGGCGTCGCCCTTGATGACCACGCTGAAGGTGATGGTCAGCTTCTCGCCCGGGTCGAGGAAGTCGATCACATGGTCCACCACCCCGCCGCCGAGGCTGGTGATGCGGCCCGGGGCAAAGCTGCCGAACGACAGCGAGCCGCCCACATAGGTGGCGTCCTTCAGCACATCGGCCAGCAGGTCCTTCACGCTCACATCCCAGGCGCGGGCGGTGAAGTTGTCGTCGGCGCCCACGACCGGCGTCCCGGCATTCTCCACGGTGATCGTGTAGGTGACGGTATCGCCCGCATCGGCGCTGGTGACGTTGGCGGTCTTGCGCGTGTCGAGGTTCGGCGCCACCACATCGACCTGCGCGGTGGCGCTGTTCGACACGCGCGAGCCCGGCGCATCCGGATCGGCGGCGGAGACAATCGCCGTGTTGGTCAGCACGTCGCCGCGCTGGTTGAGCCTGAGCGTGCCGTCCGCGTTGAGGCTGTTGTTGACGCGGGCATCGACCTCGAAGGTCAGGGTGGCCGGCCCGGCACCCGGGGTCGGGCTGGCGTTCAGCACGTCGCCGAAGCTGAACACCACGCTGTCATTGCCGTTCACGCCATCGCGGTCGCTGATGGTCTTGGTCGGCGTGGTGTCGAACACGCTGCCGGCGCCGAAGCCGGTGGCGCCGATGAAGCGCGCATCCAGCATGGTCATCACGCCGCCGCCCACGGCGTCGCTGATCGGCAGGTAATCCTCGACGCGGAAATCCTTGAGGCTGCCCTGCGGCACGGTGACGGTGATGGTGTAGGTCACCGTCTCGCCGATGGTCAGGTCGGTGCGGGAATCGCTGCCGGCCAGCGTGCCCGTATGCGCCTCGCTGGTGGTCTTCACCACCTTCGCGATGGTCGGGCTGGCGGTGGTGACGCGGGCCGTGTCGGTCAGGTCGGCGGCCGGGGTGAAGTCCGTGCGGTCGATGCCGCCTTCCTTGGCGGCGAACTCCGCGATGGTCGCGGTGTTCACCAGGTCGGCGCCGAACAGCGGTGCGGTGTCCACCAGGCGCAGATCATAGGTGATGACCAGGATGTTGGTGCCGCCGGTCGCGCTGAAGGCGCCAAGCCCGCCGGTGCCGGTGCCATCGGTCAGCCGGAGCCCACCCGCCGCATCGAACAGGCTGCCTTCCAGCGTGAAGCCGCGGGCCACGCCATTGCCGTCGGTCACGGTCAGGTTCAGCCCGCCGGGGGGGATCTCGAAGCCCGGCGGCAGCGTGTCGCGGATCAGCAGGTCGAAGGCGCCGTTGGGCGAGCTGCCGGTATTCTCCACGATGATCGCGAAGGAAACCAGGTCGCCTGCATCGGCATCGTTCAGGTTCGCATCGATCGGCGTCAGGTCGAGCGAAGCGCTGGTGATGCCGCCCGCGAAGCGCGGGCCGGCGCTGCCCGGCGCGGTGAAGGCCACGGGGCCGACGCTGGCGGTGGGCAGCGCGGCCGGGTTGCTGTCGGCGATCACGCCCTTGGTGATGTTCAGCTCCGGCTCGCCCAGGACGAACTGGACGATGGCATTATCCTCGGACACGTCGCCGAAGCTGTTCGTCTCGGTGCTGGTGACCTGGTTGGTCAGCAGCAGCCCGTCGCCGAACTCCTCATCCTGCACCACGACGGTAAACAGGATGTCGATGCGCGATGCGGGGTTGTTCGGCGCGACCGCATCGCCGAAGTCGAACTTCAGCGAATTGCTGACGGCGTCGAAGCTGATCACGGGGTTGGTGGTGAGGTCGCCCGAGGTGACGAAGCTTGCTTCCGGGCCCCACTTGGCCTGGTTGGCGCCCGGCGCGGCGGCGCTGACCAGGTCGGTGAAGCTCATGCCGGCGACGGCCTTCAGCACCGGCAGCGGCAGGAAGTCCGAGAGCGCCACCTGGTGCGCGCCGGTCAGCGGCATGTCGAGCGTCAGGCGGAAGGTGATCTCATCGCCGGCGGCGACGGTCAGCTTGCCGGGCGGCAGGCTGGTGCTGCCATTCAGCGCATAGATGCTCTTGCCGACCTCGCTGACCGGCAGGGTCACGCCGGCGGCGCTGTCGTCCGCGATCGCATTGTCATGCTCATCCACTTCGCCGCCGAAATCGACGTCGTTCACCAGCGGGTCGCCCTGGTCCACCAGCGGCTCCTGCGCTGGCGGCGTGCCGTCGGCCTCGTAGCGGGTCTGGATGGTGGACTCGAAGGTGACCAGGACCGTCGCCTGGTTCAGCGCCCCGTTGATGGTGCCGTTCAGATCGTCGTTGGTGGGATCGCGGTCGCGCATCTCCTGCGAGATGTCGAAGCGGATGGTGGAGATGCCGGTGGTGAGGTCGCGGCTGACGCTGATGTTGGCGGGGTTCATGGTGCCGCTGAACAGCGTTGCACCACCTTCCTTCATGGTGATGGTGACGGGCACGCTGGTGTCGAACACCTGCCCGTCGCCGAGCGGGTCCACCAGCTCCAGCTCGTTCATGTTGAAGTAGTTGGAAACCTGGCCGTCCAGGGTCCAGCGCAGATTCTCACCGGCCTTCAGCGTGGTGACGGGCGCCACATGCTTCTGCACGGCGATCGACTTGGCGGTGATGATGTCTTCCGGGCCGGCCGGCTCGATGGCGAAGACCTCGACCGGGTCGCGGCCGTCGGTCGGGTCCCAGGTGGCGTCGAGGCGCGCATTATTCTCCAGCACGCGGAAGGCGCCGGTGACCGGGTCGAGGACCGGGGTCTCTCCGTCGCGCAGCAATTCCGGCACGTAGAAATCGATCTTGAGCGTCGGCACGCCGCCCACGCCGCCGGTGTAGGCGCCGTCAAACCGCGCCACGACCAGGCCGGTGTCATTGTCCCAGGTGACGCTGCCGGTGCCGTTCACGATGCTGGCGTTGGTGATGAAGGTGCCGTCCGGCATCGTGTCGGTCAGCGTGAGGCCGGTGACCGTCTGGCCGTCGGCAATCAGCGCCTTGACCAGCCATTCGCGCGGGTAGGAGGGGCCGGTGGCGGTCTCCTGCTCCGGCCCGACATATTCCTTGTCCAGCTCGATGACGGTCGGCGTGATGGCCAGGCTGGTGGTGGGGCCGAAAACCGGCGCGTCGCCGGCCGGGTTCAGCAGCGGGTCCCGCCCATACGCGAAACCGCCGCTGGCCTGGATGGCGAGCGGCTGGCTGAGGTCGGCGAATTCCGACACGTCAAGCTTGAGATTGATGTCGGATGGCGTCTGGCCACCCGTGAAGCTGCCGAAGGGCAGTCGCAGCACCACCAGCGTGGTCCCCGGCGTGCCGGTGACGATCAGCGGGCTGCCATCGGCGGCGGTGCTGAACGGGTGGGTGACCGTGCCCTCGGCCGGGAACTCCAGCACCCATTGTTCCAGCGCGACGCCAAGGTAGGTGGCCTCGATCAGCGCGATCCCGTCATCGACGGGGTCGTTGCCGACGCCCGCGCCATCCGTGCCGTTGGTCGGCAGGATCAGGTTCACATAGGGCGAGTAGCCGACCGAGCTGCCGGCCGCTGCATCCGGCACATTGTCGAAGCGCAGCGTGAGGGCGAGCTCGCCGCCGATGGGGGCGTTGAGGGCGGTGCCATCGAGAAAGGTGACGATCGGCTGGGCGGCCATGGTCGGTCTCCGTGGGATCGGGATATTCCCTTGGGACCGTTGTCGCACCGAACGAGACGTCACGCAAGTGTGAGTTTTTATCTAATGGTTTTATCTTATTTTTGATACTAACCGGGGCCGCGCTCCAGCAGCCGTTGGATGGTCGGCGCGGTCGCCGCCCCCAGGATGGCGTAGCCCACCATGGTCAGGTGCAGCCGGTCGAAGGCCACATGCTCACTGAGCCGCCCGTCGGGCCCAATCAGCAGCGGCCCGGGGTCCAGAAAGAAGGTGCTGCGCCCATCATGGCAGCGGGCCAGAAGCGCATTCACCCGCTGGTTCACCTGCCGAACCGGGTCGGCCGCCGTCTCGCCGCGCGGCAGCAGGCCGAGCAGCACCACCCGCGTGCCCGGCGAGCGGCCATGGATGAAGCGGATCACCTCCGCCACGCCAAGCGCGATATCCTCGGGCGAGCCGCCAAATTGCGCATTATTGGTCCCGATCAGCAGCACGGCCACGGACGGGCGTAGCGCGCCCCATTGCCCGGCCTGCAGCCGGTGCAGCAACCCTTGCGTGAAATCGCCCGAGACGCCGAGGTTCAGCGTCCGCCGGTTGCCGAAGAACTGCGCGAACATGGTGGGTTCCCAGCCCTGCGTCAGGCTGTCGCCCAGGAACACAAGCTGCGCTGCGCCCCGATTGCCGCGCGCGAGCGCGCCGTTCAGTTCTGCCACGCGCGCGCGCCATTCGGGGATGTCCAGATTCTCGGCCACCGCCTCGCGCGGCATCGGGTTGCGGCGGGCAATGCCCGGGCAGCCCTGGGCCAGGGCGGGCCCAGCCAGCAGGGTCGCCAGCAGGCCGGCCGCCAGCGCGCGGCGCATGTCAGCGCCCCGGTGGGGCGATGGTGTCGGTGGCGCCGAACAGCACCGGCTGGCCACCCGGGGCGATCAGCCACACGCTGCGCAGCTGTCCGGCTTCCAACCTGCCGAGATCGATCGGGCCGACGCGGTCGCCGCGGCAGCTGGTGCGGACCCGCGCCGCCGCCGGCGCCACGGTCCGCGCGCGCATGGCGCCCGGCGCCACATCGGCCAGCACCGACTGCCCGCCCGGATCGAGGGAGAGCGTCGCCGGCCCGCATTCCGGCGCCGCATTGTAGAAGGTGAGGCGGGCCCGCAGCTGGTTATACTCGGTGCTGTCGCGCAGCACGCGCGCCACGATCCGCCCTTCCTCCCGCAGCAGCAGCAGGGTGGAGAAGGCGTTGGGCGTGAGGTCGAAGCGGATCCGCGTGACCTCGCCGCCGACGGTCACGCTGGCTTCCAGCGTGCGGCCCGCCACATTCTCAATGATGTGGAAGGGCGTCAGCCGCTGCGCCGGTTCGGTGCCAAGGTTGCGCGGCAGGTCGAATTCGCCGCGCAGCGCCAGCGGCTGCTCCAGCGTGTTGAGGTAGCGCAGCAGGCCCCAGCCATCGGGCAGCCGTTGCTCATAGAGCATCGGCGCCTGCGCCAGGGCCGGCGGCGCCCCGGCCAGCAGGGCAAGGCCGAGGAGAAAAGCGCGGATCATCGGCGCGGCAACTGCGCCTGCACCTGGCGCACCGTGGCGTTCACCACGATCTGCCGGGTCAGCGCGGTGGCCCAGGCGGTGTATCCCGGGACGGTATGGTGTTGCCCGTCGAAGGTCGGCCATTCGCCGGGCCGCGCCAGCGCCGTGCTGTCGATATAGGAGCAGGGGGCCACCTGGCTCGGCAGGAACTCGTTCAATTCCCGCACGCGCGCGAAATTCTTGAAGAAGGGCCCGCCCTCGCTCCCCTAGGAGGGGCCGATCCACACGCAGGGCATGTTGTTGGCGCGCAGCCGCAGTGTCAGCGACTGCGCCTGTTCGGAGATGTATTGCCGCGGCAACTCCCGCTGATGGTAGCCGGCCATGGGGTCGCCGATGCCAATCAGTACCAGGTTCGGCCGGTGCTGGCGAATCAGCTCATCGATCGCCCAGGACCGCGCCTGCGGCGAGCGGTCGATCCGCGGTTGCGCGGCGCCGACGCGGCTGGCCACCCCGCAGGAGACGGCGCGCGGGCTGACCCAGGCGCCCGCGGCCACGCCGCAGGCCCCATAGGTGACCACGCGCGCCCCCTGGCGTTGCAGCTGGTCGTGCAGATGCGTCAGCAGGTAGCCCTGGGTGACGAAATGGCTGTCGCCGATGATCAGGAGGGTCAGGCCAGCAAGGGCGGACATTTTGTATCCCGGCGTTCATCGAGGAAGTCGCCTCTACCCTATCGCCTCTTGTCGCGTTCGGTCCAGGCGTCCGGCATCGGCCCGGGGCCAGATTTCAGAAAAATAACCACGAATGTCAGAAAAAAGACGAATCATGCTGCGTGTGCGATGGGGTTCCCTCCCAACCGCGTTGACGGCATGACGCACCGCACCATAGTCTGCGGCCTGAGGAAGACGCGGCCGCGTCGCCGCCGCACCGAACCGGGCGGCCGGCGTGCCGCGAAGGAGCAATCGCATGGCATCGGCCCACGACCCGCGCGAGGCCCTGATGATCGGGCATCGGACGGATGGCAGCACGGTCCGCCGCCCCTTGTCGCCGCATCTGCAGGTCTATGACATGATGCAGATGACCAGCGCCCTGTCCATTTCACACCGCGCGACCGGCGTGGCCTGGAGCGTTGGCGCGCTGGTCATGGTGTGGTGGCTGGTCGCCGCCTCGCTGGGCGAGGGTGCGTTCGGCGCCGTGCAATGGTTCCTTGGCTCCTTCGTCGGTATTCTGTTCCTGATGGGGCTGACCGCGACGGTCTGGTTCCACACGCTGGCCGGAATCCGGCATTTGGTGTGGGATGCGGGCCATGGCTACGACATCCCGTCGGTCTATCGCAGCGGCCGTGCGGTGTTGGTCGGCACCGGCGTGCTGACCGCCGCCACCTGGCTGCTGATGCTGATCTCCTGGTGACCCAGATGAACGACATGTCCCCCCCGCGCCAGACGCGGATGCAGTCCGGGCTCGGCCGCGTGCGCGGCGCGGGCAGCGCCAAGTCGGGTGTGGCGCATTGGTGGGGCCAGCGCGTCACCAGCCTGGCGCTGCTGCCGCTGACCTTCTGGTTCGTGCTCAGCCTGGCGGGCTCGGCCGGCATGACCCATGCCGAGGTCACGGCCTGGATCGGCAACCCGCTGAACGCCGTGCTGCTGCTGGCGATGATCGGGCTGACCTTCCACCACATCGCGGCCGGCCTGCAG
>Ga0247843_1010207_pt1 | contig 10081 bp, 9 predicted proteins | sample LaCruzMarch2017__FD_192420 | JGI IMG/M metagenome (GOLD analysis project Ga0247843, IMG submission 192420) | Freshwater microbial communities from meromictic Lake La Cruz, Castile-La Mancha, Spain - LaCruzMarch2017_8m | ecosystem: Environmental > Aquatic > Freshwater > Lake | place: Spain...
TGAACAAATGAACATGATCAAAGTGCGACGAATCAACTGTACCTTACATTATAATAATAAGTTAAATTTCTTCATTGGACTACACAACTTTCAAGCTGCTACAAGCACAAGTACAGGCGGAGTACAAGGCAGCAGTGACAACGGGGGTAAGCCATCAGTTGTACTAAATGCATCGATTGCAACGAAATGAGAAGGCTGAGTGTGTGTTTCAATTATTTTAGGGAATTTTACAGTGGGCCCGCCAAAATTTAATACCCCGTTCTTGTCGATTTCACCACCGCGGCACCTCGGACGACCAAACCGGCACCCAATCCATGATCGCCTAGGCCGTGCGAGTCCACCAATACCCTTACTTTGGTCGAAATCGACTTCTTTACGAAAACGTCCCAATTTGGGACGTTTTTTATTTTCTCCCTATTAAAAACTCCTCATGGATAGTAATTGAGCAACATTTTGAGGGAGAAAAATGAGGCTCCTTACGATGCGGCATCGGATTTCGAGTGCGGAAGGAGTCGTTCGATCACTAAAGGGTTCCTTCCAACCATAAATTAGTGAATTTATCTACTGGGGATCACGCTGAATTTGCCCTCAAATTGCGCATCGCATATTGACCCCAAACGTACTGTAAGAGTTCGCAAACTCACACTCTCATTCTGCTGCTCGTTGGTCCTTATCCAATCTCCCTATGAATTCGTAACCTCACAGGGCCTTAATACAGTATTAGCTCTGTTTTTTTCTCTTTATCTCTCTTGGTCTCTTTTTCTTTGTTATCTTCGCACCATCACGCCTCCCGTAAAAAACTTCATTTACGGGAGGCCAACGCGCTGCCAACATGTCCAAGGTTGCCTCACTGTCGGCCATTGTGCTGATCTCACTGATGGTGTTTTGATGAAGCGGCACCAAGCAAATTGGGGGTTGCAACGCCACAGGCCATGAAATTAGCCATAGCCGCCAAGCCATGTGGCGACGATGGAAGGAGGTTGGTTGGGAAGGACGGGTCAAAGATGGCGGGTTTTGGGGCTTCTCATCAAGGGTTCTCATCAACCTAAGAAGTCCTCTGTGAATTTCTACATACGTCTTTTTTGTACCATAGCTTCGACCGCCGGAAAAATCTAGATCAAGCTGTAGCAGGAGGGCGTTGGAGAGGAGTTCGCTCACAGTAGTAGTAGTTTGTTGGTCCTTACGTACGTACCATTAATTTAGACCCCTCACCTCCTATCAAACGCTGCCAACATGTCCAAGGTTGCCTCACTGTCGGCCATTGTGCTGATCTCACTGATCGCTCTCGAGAGCGTCATTGGTGCCAAAGGATGTGACCCTGCGTGTTACAGCCGCGCAGGTCTTTGGACTGACAAGTGTCATGATGATGATGACTGCGATAATTGCCACCCTTGTAATTATATGATACCAAACAAAACTACGGATGTTCGCTCTCCATGCACCGCTTTCAACACACTTGCCAACCATGGTGTCATTTCGCGTGATGGAAAGTGTATCAATGGCACTGATGCTGTGGAAAAATTCTAAACTTACTTTGGATGTCAGATGGAAACGTGCATGCTGGTCCTCACACAGGTTGCCACGTTTAACCCCATTCAAAACCTGCCTTGCTTCGACTTAGATGTTCTATTCGGCAGCATCAAGCAGACTAGCTGGATCAATGACGACAGCACCAAAGAGTAAAGAGTTCAGCCCAGGAAAGTTTGAGCAACTTGCAGCAAAAGCCGAAAAGTATGGAAAGATCAACAATTGGATTCTTATGGAGCATCAGACAAAGGTCATCATCCAATCTCGTTGCAAGGGGCGGTGGAATAATTCCAAGTACGAATCTCCCTTTGGACCCCGTCTTGGGTTTCCTGGAGATAATCCATTCATGTTCAACTTTGCCACCTCTGAGGATTTCAAGGTCAAGTACATGGGTGTGAACAATACGAACGCTCCCTTCTCTGGTATTCCTTATATGCATCTCGACATTAAGTGGTTGCGATCAATCTTCCAGCACAACCGATTCCCCAACGACTACGTTCCAAGGAACTGTCCAACCAACAAGGATGATTGTTTTGGTCAAGCCTTTGGTAGAGTACTTGATCCTTACTTTAATATCTGGACAGAAACTCAGAAAGGATACTATAATGCTATGCACCCCGAGCCAGATTTCGGCCTTATCTCTGAGCATATTGCACGAGAACTCAACTTTGCTGTCTACAAGAACTTGACAGTCAACGATTGCATTCCATACTATGTCGAGAACAGTGTACTGAAGACTCGCAAGCCAACTACCTCTAAGACTGGCAAGCCACACATCACAATCAATAAAGTATTTGATTAGAAGTGATATTGATATTGTTTTGTGCATGTATAAATTAATCATACGATAAATGACGCCCACGGCACGTCGTGCCTTCGCCTGACCGACCATGTTCCCTGACAGCCACATTTTCGCGGATCGAGGGTGTCATCTAATCCCAAACCGCGTATGTGAGAGTGTGCACCGATGCGTTCGAGACGGGTAGGCGGCCATTTGCCCCCTGTCGTCATTCCCTTGATACCACCGACGACACGACATGAGGGAAGACTACCTAGATCATGCCTTGGCGGGAACCACCACGTGTACCGAGACCGCAGGCAGGCGCTCAACAGCGGCCATCATCGGCGGCCATCCTACCACCACCACAACTTGTTTTTCTCATGCAGCCATCATCATCCTTGGCACTCCCGCTGCTGCTGCTATTATTGGCATGTGCTGCCCCATCCCTCACGTCGGCTCGGCCGATAGTACGCCAAATACGCTCCACGGACGAATTCGACCGACTGATGAAGAAGCACGCCACCCACACGGGCCTGCCGGTGATAGTCGACTTCTACTCCGACGGCTGCGGTCCGTGCAGGATGATCGCGCCGATATATAAAAAGCTCGCCAAGGAAATGGAGGGTAAGGCCGTCTTCGTGAAGGTGGACACCAACGCCATGCACGAACTGAGCTCCCGATATTCGGTCCGGAGTTTGCCCACGTTCAATTTCTTCTTGGGGGGGAAGAAGGTGTACGAATTCAGCGGTGCCGGCGAGGGACAGTTGCGACAATATGCACAACAGATTGTACAAAAATCCGAATTCGAGAATGTAGCACTATCGAAGGAGGCATTGATCGCATATTATTCGACCCAGGATGCAAGTAAAACCATCGATGATGTAACGAGGGTGTATGATAAGTGCGTTAGTCAAATTAAGGATGCTAATAATCCAGATAAGGCCTGTGTGGGAGGCGTGGCTGCCAACTTGGTCCGGAGTTTGAAGAAGAAGTACGGTCATGTGCCCGAGACACAAAAGAGATTCATCCCCGAAGAGTCGAATGCCGAGGGAGGAGATACTACTACTAATACTAATACGCAACAACAAAAACAACGATCAACAAAGTCGCCAAACAATAATAACAGCAATAATGGAAAGTTGGATCAACCAAATTTACATCTAGCAACGAAGGAGCAGCTACGGGCGGCACTTGACAAAATCCTCGATGCCGAACGTGAAGCCGAGGAGGAAAATGAGGACGACGACGACGATGATGATAATGCGGAAAATGCACACTCATGGACGCCGTCCCAATTTCCAGAACGTGTCACCATCATCGGAGGTGGACCGGCGGGATTATCGGCGGCCATATACGCGGCACGTGCTGGACTGCGTCCAGTCGTCGTGGCACCGCCCATGGGTGGACAATTACAAGGCAAGGGTGTCGATGTTGAGAATTATCCAGGATTATTTAACGTTACCGGTCCTGCCGTCGTGTCATTGATGCGTGCACAGGCAATTGAATTTGGTACAGTCTTTGAGGCTGAGACAGTCATTGGTATTGATGTGGATAAACGTCCTTTTAAGGTACGTACGAATAGTAGTACGATTGAAACACATGCAATTATCGTTGCCACTGGCGCTGAAAGTAATTGGCTGAATGTACCCGGAGAGTATGAACTTCGTGGCGGTGGTGTGAGTAGCTGCGCGACATGTGATGGGCACATGTACAGAGGTAAACGCGTACTAGTTGTTGGGGGAGGTGATACAGCCATGGAGGATGCACTAGTCTTGGCCCGAACTAGTGAGTCTGTAACACTCATCCATCGACGAGATACATTCCGTGCCTCGAAGATACTTGCCCAACGTGTTATGGAACACCCGTCCATTACTGTGAAATGGAATACTGTCTTGACGGAGATTCTTGGTAAGGTATCTGACGCCGCCGAGGCAGCAACAAATAATGATGATGGTGGTGATGATGATGCAGACGTTGACTTGGATGCACCCGTAAAAAAGGTCGTGAATGGTGCCATGCTAAGAGACATTATCACCAATGAGGTAACAAGGGTGGACGCGGATGCTGTCTTTGTTGCCATTGGTCATACACCATCGACGTCCTTCCTTGAGGGTTTAGTCGAATTTAATCCCAACCATCCTGGTTATGTATTGACGCGACAGTCAAGTACATGGACGTCCATCCCTGGAATATTTGCTTGTGGGGATGTGTCCGATAGTATCTACCGTCAGGCAATAACGAGTGCTGGTAGTGGTGCAGCAGCAGCGTTAGATGCTGAGCGGTGGCTTAGTGAGGAGGGGTTAGGCAATGAGGAAGCCGACTTTGAGGCAGAATTGTTGGCAGATTTGATGTCAGACAGCAGCAGTGGTAGGGGTGGGCTGGAGTATAATGTATACGATGATGCGGGGGGAAGGATGACGGGGATGAAGGAGAGCATTGCTGTAGAGTTGTAAGAGGATTTCGTTGACTGCGCCCAAGAGTAGAATTTTTGGTTTGAGATAACATTCGCACAAGAATCGTTGACTGCCCAATCGAAAAAATTATCACATATCAATTGAGGTTAAGCTGTAATGTAAAGTGTAAGCCAACAGCAAGTCATAAATAGAGTACAAAATATGCTGGTTTGTTTGTTACAGTCATGTGATTAGCTACGACTCATCAAATCATCACCACAAACTATTATAACAGACATCATCATCCCTTACACATTGTCTCTAAATGTAATATATTCGCTACTGAATGGTGGATCAACTTTCACAACACGGGCTCCCTCTTGACTTGCCTGTGTAACAACAATCCGTCCTTTAACGCCGTACGTATCAGCACATTGCATCATTGCCTTGGCAACTGTAAAGTCAGTCCGTTCCTTCTCCCGTTGGGTGAATATATCCCCCGATGCACCACTCGTTAGTGCCATAACTGTCGGTCCGGCACCACTTAAGTAGGCACAACATGCCCCGGCATCCTCGGCAGCCTGGATCATGGGATACAAATGTTTATATAATGCCTCGGCGCGTTGTGGCTGGTGCATCATATCCTGTACACCCCATTTAAGATTATCAAGATTACCCAAACATAGAGCGTGGATGAGGAATGCCGCTCGGCCGACATTGAATGCTGCATCTGATCGTGATATAGTATCCTGTAATACACCCCGTGCGGCCGATGTTTTACCAATAAAGTCCGGTATGAACATGACAAGTTGCATCCCGGATGGACACGGCACACGTTCCGTGGCCCATCGTTTGCCGGTGTGTATCCCAATTTGAAACCCCCCGTAAATGACCTAATTTGTGATAATTGTTGTGTTGTTATATATTTTGTTTGTTGTGTATGATGCGTTTGATGTAGCGTATTATGTAGTAGAAATGCGGCAACACCAAGCAAAATAGGAAAAATACACCACACGAAATAGAGCAAGAATGTACGATTAATTTTGGGGATATCAAATAAAAATAAATCGCACACATCACAAATGACACACACACGCACACACATAAAAACACATCTATACAGTACTACTTACCGGTGCAACATTATCCGGATGTCCCTCAATAGTAGCCGCAATTTGTAACAAACTTTCACTTCCCCAGACCGGTAATCGATGTCCGGCTAATACTAGTCCGGCAATAATCCCGGCCACAATGGCAGCACTCGAACTACCCAATCCACGTGCATATGGGATACGACTAACGACGTGATACGATAATGGCGGCATGGTCTTCCCGGCAGTATCATACGCTGCCCTGACGCCGGTGACTAATAAATTGGTCCCATCCCTGGGCATGTCCTCGGCGCCCTCCCCCTCGGCCGTTATGCCAAATTCGTCGGCGCGCGTCACGGTCACCTCGGTCCACAGGTCCACGGCCAGCCCGATGCAATCGTATCCCGGACCGCAATTGGCCGAACTGGCGGGCACGCGCACCGTGACGCTCGATCGGGGGACCGAATTTTCCTCCTCGACGGATATTCGCGTGGCGATGCGTCGGCGCATGCGCTCCTCGTGACTGTGTGGCATTAGCACGTCCACGGCGGCATCCATGTTCACGTCCTCGTTAACTTGGAATATCATCGACGGTCGGTGCGGCTCGGAGGTTCGATTGAGATTATTGTACGGGTACGACGACGACGACGAGGGGCCGCCTCCCCCCTTCTTCTTCGTATTGCGGCTTGATAGGTAGTAAGTCAAGGCAGCGCTTATACCACTCGCGGCGAGGGCGGTGATGATTAGCTTCGCGGTGTCATTGTTGGTTGAGGACGACGCCGTCATTGGATCTGGTGGGGGTGAATTTGACTAAGCAAATAAGGCGGGAAACATGAAGTAGACCAAAGAATGAACCCTCGTCGTGTTGAATCAGTCCATGTGGGTACGCCACCCCCCGACTTTAACGGGTGGACGTCAACCAAGATATTCTTTCATGGCTTCGCGGAATTGTCTGCTGAGCGAGGTGCTCGTGTGATTTCGCCCGAATTTATGGCAGTGGGTAAACCGTGGTGCTTGAGGCTGTATCCACGTGGTCACAACCATAGTGAAATGGGATGGGTTGCCATTTATCTCATCAACCAGTCAAATGAGAGTATCACACTGCGATATGGTTTCAGTATCAAGGATGGAGACGACAAACAAATTGTGAACAAGCAATCATCAACCCAACACACTTTTGCTCCGTTAAAAAATAATGGTTGGAGTAATTTTGCGGAGCGCTCAAAATTGCTTAATGCCCTTGTCGACGGGACTTTAGTCGTAGAGGTTCACATGAAACCTATTGAGTCAATCATAGCAACGCTGCCACACTTCATTCCAGAAAATCCTTTCTGTAATAACATGCTACAACTGTTCAATGATGAGGAATCTGCCGACATTGTGTTTGAGGTGGGTGAGCACCAATCAAAGAACAATGCAGAAAAGGTAGCAAAGATTGCACCAGTGACATTTTATGCCCATTGTCTAATTCTAAATAATTCTGGCTCAACTGTTCTTGCTGATCTGTGTGAAACGAGAGAGGATCCAACTACTCCAATTGAAATCACGGACGTATCCCCTGAAGTTTTTAGGCATCTTCTGTACTATGTTTATGGGGGAAAGATTTCTGATGATGATATGAAGGCACACACCAAGGAGATTATTGATGCTTCAAATCGATATGGAGTTGCCACACTGAAATTGGAGGCAGAGGCGTGTCTAGTGGATGGGACTATGTTTAGTTTGGAGAATGTGAAAGAGCTTCTTTTATACGCCGAGTCAAAGAACTGTGCTCTATTGAAAGAGGTAGCAATGGACTTTCTCGTTAATAAAAAGGATGAAGTCATTGGTAAGATATCATTCAATGATGCACCGGGGAATTTGATGAATGATCTATTCGCTGCATTGGCGAGGGAGCCGAATAGGGCCGTTGGTGGAAATGGTGAGAATGAATACAATACCATGCGCATATATGAATTGCGTCAGATAGTTCACAAGAAGGGACTAGAAGTTGACGGGTCAAGAGAAATGCTAATTGCTTCTCTGAAAGCACACTTGGAGAGAGAGATGGAGAAAGTTGTTTAGTTGCATGCGTTTCATCCTAAGCGTAGATGTTGCATCACTGATTATATATTTCTTCGCCATTCTAAATGGAATGATTGACTTTCAGTTTTAAGTAGAGAGAGTTAACGTAGAATAGAGAATTAATGCTTTGCTCATGACGATGATTTGCCCATAAAATTTTCCCGACACCACTTTTTCATTGTTGAGTAATGTGCCATGCCAATAGAATTCCTCAACGATCTTTCTCTCTTCAAATTTGCCAGATTCAATCTCGCACTGCATTGAGTTGAATTATTACCATGCATGGCGTCTAGCTCCTTGATTTCGGTATCAATATTCTCATCACTCGTTAATTTGCAATCCACCGTGTTGATCCTCTCGATCCTTGCTTGAGCACAGAATGTGTGTTTAAGACAATCACCCACTCCAGCCCTTCTGGATGGATCTTTCTCTAGCAATTTCCCCAAAAGGTCTATCAAATTATCCGACAAGCCCCGTCCTTCATATGGCACCATTGCCATGGCTATCATATCGAATAAGATAGATGGATCAAATGAAAAGAAGGGGAGTGTTCCAGTGGCAAATATATAAAGGCAAATACCTGCGGCCCATAAGTCAGCAGCATAGCCAGAAAATCCAGCAGAAGAAGAAGCATCACACATTTCAGGAGACCAAAAACACCATGTTCCTTCTGTCTTTCTCAACATACCTCTGTTGTAGCAATTCATCATTTCTAATGCTTTATCACTCTCACATTGCAATGTAGTGCTGCCGTTTTCTTCATCATTTTGCATAGGAATATTTCCGACCTCGTTGTTAGATGTGTCATCATTAATGTTGTTGTCATCAATGGTGGATAGTTCATCCCCAAAACAGTAGCTAACTCCAAAATCACCAATTTTACAAATCCCACTTGCACATAAGAGTATATTCTCTGGCTTGATATCACGATGACAAATCCTGTACCGATGCAGATATGCCAAGCCATGCATAATATCCACAAAGTATAACGCAGAATGTCTTTCATCAAAGTGTCCCTCGCTTGTCAAACCTTGTACCTTGTTCCGATATCGCATTCTCGTGTACTGATTCGTCCCATTTACATTACTTAATATTTCACCCAATGAAACGTATTCTAATACCATGAGCAGAGTGTCTGACTCAACACTATCAATGACTTCATATAGACGTACTAAATTTGGATGATTCAGTCGTTGCATCAAGTCTATCTCACGTTCAATGTTGTCAAATGCAGTATGAACAATGAGGTGATTATCAGGACCCTTTTCCATTGTCTTTATTTGTTTTAGAATCGATTTCTGAACAATCTTTACAGCAACGAGTTCTCCCCTGTGTTGGTTCTCTGAATCATCATCCGCTTGACGATGAGAAGATGATGTAGAATGAGGCACACCATTGGTATCTATGTTGTTGTTGTGTGCATCAACTATCTCTTTGCGCCACGCCAGCCTAACAGTGCTGAACGAGCCGATACCAAGGGTCGCTGACGGTGACAAGGAGGACCGCAGGAATGAATTCTTGACGCAAGAAGGTGCATCGTCCGAGGTGGGCTCCGAAGAAAGGGCGGTATGCTCGGTCTCGTCAATCGTGCTCATTCGTAAATCATCGTCATCGCAGCCGCCGCCGTAATGATAATCGCCATACATTAGCTTTTCCATCTCGGAATTGGTAGCAAACGCCAATCTTCCCCCCGCCGCATCGAGCGGACCAATGGAACTCGTCATGCTGGTACCGGCAAAGCTTGCAAGACTCGCGCCCAAAGTGAAACTACCAGCAAGTGGTGAACCCCGTCGACTATCGAATAGGACTTGCCTTTCTCGATGAGGCTCCCACGTCGTGTGGGCGGCTAAATTGGGGTCATCATCGTCACCATCATTGCCTACTACTATCGCCGCATGACCAGCGACCAAGTCCATGTCAAGTTGCAGTTGCACGACCCTAAAACACTATGGGTGTCGACTCTCGTGTTTCAGTATTGTGTTACCAGTCAAGGTCAAACATACTGAACGACAACTTTGTCGAGAGACAAGAGCGTTAGAGCGTTAGTTCGCTGATGTGATGGTGGCTGTATGAGTTATACAACCATAATATATTAAACGATACGTTATCACACCTAAAGTGTATGTTAGGCGGCATCGCTATTGCTTGTATTGCTACGTGCCATGTAATGGCCTAACATGACACCGAAACAGTTTATCAGACCCACCCAAATCGTTTCCTCCGGG
>Ga0247843_1010208_pt1 | contig 10081 bp, 8 predicted proteins | sample LaCruzMarch2017__FD_192420 | JGI IMG/M metagenome (GOLD analysis project Ga0247843, IMG submission 192420) | Freshwater microbial communities from meromictic Lake La Cruz, Castile-La Mancha, Spain - LaCruzMarch2017_8m | ecosystem: Environmental > Aquatic > Freshwater > Lake | place: Spain...
TAAATACAAATCCATAAGCGTAATTTTTGTTTTTATGTTGTATTTCATATTCAATTCTAGAATTGTCCTTAATAGATTTTTTTTCTAACTTGAAAATATCAAAAGTAATCGGTTGCTCGGCTTTAGAGCCTTTAAGAACAAGTCTTTTGCCAAACTCTATTGCTTTTATTAGATTTGATTTTCCAGATGCATTTGCTCCAAAAACAACTGCAGTTTTTAAAACAGATGTGCCCTTTATTGGCTTTGATTTATGTTGTGGTTTTAAAGTTCCTTTGCCAGGAATTAGTGAAAACACTTCTTTGTCTCGAAATGACAAAAAATTCTCAACCGTGAATCTAATCAGCATAGTTTTATATTTAATTTAGGCAAATTTAGTGAAAAAATCACAAGTTGACACTTTTTATATGGATAGAAGTTGATATGCTGTTTTTTTAGCCTGAGACAGAACGCTCGCGACGTTAGACGAAGTTCTCCGTCTTCATTCGCAGAATGCAGTTTAAGAGAATTTTGCCAAACTGAACGGGTGATGCAAATCATCAGGATTGCATCACAACTCGCTTATTTACCAATCTATCCAAAAATCCCCCAAAAAACAAACCTACTTAAACCCTTTAATTGTTTGAGTTGCGAGAATTGCAAATCATTTTTGATGCTTAATTGATAATCACAGCAGATTTGTGAATTGTTCTGCATTCTTTAAAAAATTATGCAATTTGAGATTACAAAACACCGGAATGTAAAATAGTAATTGGTGGGTTTGTAGTAAAATCGGAAATTCCGATTTATCTCATAGAAGTTTGATTGTCCCAAAATTTTCGCCCTTCAACCCTTTAATTGCCTTTTTCCGGCAGTTTTTGATCCAAAAACTCAATGATTTTATCATTAATTCTCGAATAGGTCGGCTCTACACTAGATAATTTCTCAGTGATTTCAGAAGTATGATTTGCACTTTCGGACAATTGAGTTTTTAGTTGTGCATACTCCTTTTTAAATGATTCAGTCTGAGAATCGTAGTTCCCTTTTTTGACTTCTTGCTCTAATCCTTTAATCACGTAATACAAATTTTCGGCTTCCAAAACGGCATTTTTGTATTTTTTACCCGCACTTTTGTAAATTTTGTAAATTCCTTGGTACTGATCAAAATTCCCTTTTATCTCTTCATTTACATCTTCGGGTTTCAAAAAATTGGCACGAATTAATTGCTCGCTCATCTCTAGTTTGCGTTCTTCAAACACGTCCATTCCGAAAACGAAATTCTGTCGTATGCCATTGAGTTGTGTCCACAAACTGTCAATTTGAGAAATCATGGTTTCTCTTTGTTCAAGTTTGGAATCCTTTTGTTTACACGCAAAAAGTGATGTCCATAGTATGGCGATGGTTGCTGCGTAAATTGGCAAAAAATGACGTTTTTTGTACTGGTGTTTATGCATCTTGACACAAAAATACAAAAAGCCAAACAAATCCAATTTTTGAAATCCGTTTTATGGTTGGGAATTTCAGCATTCGGCGGACCACAAATGCATCTACCCTATTTCGAAACAATTTTAGTAAAAAAGCGCAATTTCATAACCAAAGACGAACTCATCGAAATTAGTTCCTATTGCAATATACTACCAGGACCAAGCACAACCCAGACATTAACCACCATTGGCTTTAAATTGGGTGGTCCCACCTTGGCATTTTTAACTGTAATTTTATGGGCATTACCCGGTGCCATTTTCATGGCAACCATTGCCTTCTTTTCTCGTTATTTTTTAATGGCACACATTCAGTTTATAGATAGTTGTGTTTTAGCATTCATGATTTTCGGTACCATTCAAATGTTAAAATGGATGAAAATTACGGCCCTAAATGTTTCATTACTTGTGGGAATTGGAGTTTTAGGATACCTCCTGAGAAATCCTTGGTTTTTTCCAATTGGCGTATTGGTTGGATTTGTAGTTAGTGGTTTTTGGGGGACATCAGATCTTGCAAAAACCAATGTTTCTGCAATAAAAATAAAATGGGAAAATTTGATATTATTTCTATCTATTTTTTCTCTTTTTGGTATTGGCAGTTTATACCTCAAAAAATACCAAAAAAGCAATACCAATCCAATAGTGCTTTTCGAAAATTCTTATCGGCTTGGCTCATTGTCATTTGGCGGTGGAAATGTTTTGGCCGCAATGACTATGGAACAGTTTGTGCACCACAAAAATAGATTAACTATGGATGAGCTCAATTTAGGAATCGCCATGACTCAATCAAGTCCTGGACCAAATTTTAACTTATCCGTATTTACCAATGCCATCGCAATGCAAAACCATAAATCGGGAATTGGGCAATTTATAATTGGGGCCTTGGTTGGTTTTGTGGGGATATTTTTACCGGGCACAATCATTGTATTTTTTACATTTCCCATTTGGCAACAAATTCAATCCAATCGATTCATCCAAAAAGCCATACCCGGTATATTCTCTGTTTCAATTGGATTTATACTCTCAGCCTGTATGGTTCTTGCTGACAATTTAATTACAAAAATCACTGTAACAAATAACACCACACCGGCGTTATTCAGTATGTCCGTACTTATAATGTGTTTGGTTATGCTCTTTACAAAAAAAATCCCTACGCCGTTTGTCGTTTTATTTTCATTGGCCTTCGGTTGGTTTGTGGGCTAAACTAATTTTTTGGTATATTCGAAACATAGAAAACCAACCATGTTTGAAAAAAGTAGGAGAATTATATTAATTGGATTGTCATTTTGGTTCGGAATACCGTCTGTTTCAGCACAAAGCTCAAAGTCAAATCCGTATATATTATTCACTGGATTGGTTTTAACATCTGATAGTTTAAAACCCATTCCATACGTAAACATAAGAAGCAGCAGACGAGGACTTATTGGATATACAGATATTGCTGGATATTTTGATGTTGTGGTAAAACGTGGAGATACCATTTTTTTCCAACAGATTGAAAAAGTGGCCTCTTGGCATATCGTTCCAGATACGCTCACTGGCAATCGATACAATGTGGTTAAACTTTTAACACAAGATACCATTCATATTCCCGCCATTTTCATTCGGGCATTGCCTTTAAAAACATTGTTTAACCACGAGTTTGTTACAAGAAATATCCCAGACGATGCTCTAGCGAGAGCGCGTAAAAACCTAGAAAACGAGGCCGTAAAAGAGGAACTCCGACTTAGACCAGCAGATGCCCATGCTGCACAACAAATTCTCGCTCAAAATAGGGTTCAACAGCTATACTATTACAAACAAGCACCGCCGCAAAACTATTTGAGTCCTGTTGCTTGGATGCAATTTTTTGAAGCTTGGAAACGAGGTGATTTTAAAAAGAAAAAGAAAAAAATGAGTACCTATGTTTCGCCGTATTAAAATGGCGATTTAGTCGGATTCATTGAATCTTGTTTCAACATATATTCCAACTGATCTTCGGGAGTAACAATGCCTTTTTTAATGAAAAATATCATTCTTTCTGCCTGTTTGCCAACTTCTTGCCCCTCATATTCTTTGTTTAAAATTTCATAGTGTTTTAGTGCCTTGTCTAATACTCCATGAACTTCATAGTAATGGGCGGCAACCATGGCTTGTTCCATTCTTCGTTGTTTGTCTACCGTGTAGTGATCTACATAAAAATCAGCCACTTCTGCTGCCTTTAATCCAAGTTTACGCTTTTCCAAAATAATAGTGGCATAATAGGAATAAATTTCACTTTTATGGTGTTTTGGATGGCCTTTTGCAAATTGGTACAACATAGAATCTGCATTTTTAGGTAAACTGTCAAAGACCACATTTGGAGACAAATATTTCTCAAATGGGGTAATCTGTTCCAATTCTTTATCTATCTTAGATTGACATGAAAACAAAAAACAAATACCCAAAACAATTATACCTAACGAATTTCGCATAGCGCAAAAATAAGGGAATAGCTGAATTGAACAAGCATGTTTAAAACTTAGGCGTAGGAATTCAGTAAAGTATTTTAAACTTGCGTAAATGAGCGAAATCGAAAAACCCGTTTCCAGTTATACGGAAAATGAAATTAGAAGCTTAGATTGGAAAGAGCACATTAGACTCCGACCTGGTATGTATATCGGAAAGTTGGGAGATGGAAATTCCCCCGATGACGGTATTTATGTACTTATCAAAGAGATAATTGACAATAGCATCGATGAACATGTCATGGGTTTTGGTAAAAAAATCGATATTACCATTGACGATCGAAGGGTTATCGTTCGCGACTACGGACGAGGAATTCCACTGGGAAAAGTCATTGATTGTGTATCTAAAATTAACACTGGTGGTAAATACGACAGCAGGGCATTCCAAAAATCAGTTGGGCTAAATGGAGTTGGTACCAAAGCAGTCAATGCGTTATCATCCTATTTCGTAGTACAAAGTTTTAGAGATGGGCGCACCAAACGCGCCGAATTTAACAATGGTGAACTTATTTTAGATCATCCAGAAGACGATACAACAGAAACAAACGGAACAAGAATAACCTTTGAACCAGACAATGGCATTTTCAAAAACTACCGCTATATCATGGAGTTTATCCGTGAACAGGTCAAAAATTACACTTACCTCAACAGTGCCCTAACCATTAAATTTAATGGCGAATCTTTTGCATCTCGTCGTGGATTATTGGATTTGTTGGATAGCAAAGTAACACCTGAAAACGCATTATATTCTGTTATACACTTAAAAGCCGAGGATTTCGAAATTGCATTTACCCATACCGAAGCTTACGGTGAAGAGTATTATTCTTTTGTAAATGGTCAATATACCACACAAGGAGGAACTCATTTACAGGCATTTAAGGAATCTTTCGTCCGCACAATTAGAGACTATTATAAAAAAGAATTCGACGCTTCCGACATAAGAAGTTCTATTACTGCAGCCATTAGTATTCGCGTTGTTGAGCCTGTTTTTGAGAGTCAAACCAAAACAAAACTGGGAAGTTCAGAAATGTCACCAGGTGGTTCTAGCTTAAAATCGGCGATGATGGATTTTATCAAAAAAAATGTAGATGATTTCCTACATAAAAATCCAACAACCGCAGATGCACTTTTGAAAAAAATCCTTCAAAATGAACGCGAACGGAAAGACATGGCTGGTGTTCAAAAACTAGCGAAAGAACGCGCCAAAAGAGCCAATTTACACAATAAAAAGCTTCGTGACTGTAGAATACATCTCCCAGATCTTAAAAAAGACGAAAGGTATGAATCAACACTATTCATAACTGAGGGAGATTCGGCAAGTGGAAGTATTACGAAAAGTAGAAACCCAGATTTACAAGCTGTTTTCAGTTTGAGAGGAAAACCGCTGAACTGTTATGGTTTGAAAAAGAAAATCGTGTATGAAAATGAAGAGTTCAATCTTTTACAGCATGCTTTAGACATAGAAGAAAACATGGAAAATTTGCGCTATAACAAAATTGTAATAGCCACAGATGCCGATGTTGACGGCATGCACATTCGATTGCTCATGATGACCTTCTTTTTGCAATTTTTTCCCGATTTAGTAAGAAATGGCCATCTTTATATTCTCCAAACGCCCTTATTTAGGGTAAGAAATAAAAAAGAAACCATTTATTGTTTCTCAGACAAAGAAAGGGTAAATGCCATTTCAAAACTGGGCAATAAACCAGAAATCACCCGATTTAAAGGATTGGGCGAAATTTCTCCAGGTGAATTTGGGGCTTTTATTGGTGTTGATATTCGCCTTGAGCCTGTAATTCTTAAAGAAGATGCCAATGTAGAAAAACTTTTGAAATATTACATGGGTAAAAACACTCCCGAAAGACAAGAATTCATTATTGACAATTTGGTTGTTGAGAAAAACGACCTTGATGTTGAAATTGTGCCTATTGTGGCCGAACTCAACGAAGAATTGGCATAAAAAAAGGGGTGGTTTAATAAACCACCCCTTTTATCATATAAAACGTCTAATCAATAGCGGTATTCGTCGCGTTTGAAAGGACCTGATTGACTAACTCCGATATAATCAGCCTGTTCTTTAGACAATTCAGTTAACTCAACACCAATATGTGACAAATGCAGTCTTGCAACTTTTTCATCCAAATGTTTTGGTAATACATGTACATCATTGCTATAATCGGCAGAATTCTTCCATAATTCAATTTGAGCCAAGGTTTGATTTGTAAAGCTATTACTCATTACAAAACTAGGGTGACCCATTGCACAACCTAAGTTTACCAATCTACCTTCAGCCAAAATAATAATTTCATTTCCTTGGATGTTGTAGACATCTACTTGGGGCTTAATGGTGAATTTGGTGTTACCATAATTGTGGTTTATCCACGCCATATCAATTTCATTGTCAAAATGGCCAATGTTACAAACTATGGTTTTGTCATTCATCATTCTGAAGTGTGATTCAGCAACAATGTTACAGTTACCAGTAGCAGTAACAATAATATTCGCTTGAGGAATGGCGGTTTCTAGTTTTAAGACTTGAAAACCATCCATTGCCGCTTGTAAAGCACAAATTGGATCAATCTCAGTAACAATAACGCGAGCACCAGCACCCCTTAAACTTTCTGCGGATCCTTTTCCAACATCACCATAACCACAAACCACGGCAACTTTACCAGCCATCATAATATCTGTAGCACGACGAATTGCGTCAACCAAACTTTCTTTACATCCGTATTTGTTATCAAATTTACTTTTGGTAACACTGTCGTTGATGTTAATTGCAGGAAAGTGCAAAGTTCCTTTCACAACTCGTTCATAAAGTCTAAGAACACCTGTGGTTGTTTCTTCAGAAACACCTTTAATTCCGGAAACCAATTCAGGATATCTATCCAAGACCATATTTGTTAAATCTCCGCCATCATCTAAAATCATATTTAGAGGTTTACGGTCTTCACCAAAGAACAATGTTTGCTCAATGCACCAATCAAATTCTTCTTCGTTCAGGCCTTTCCAAGCATAAACTGGAATGCCTACAGCAGCAATAGCGGCTGCGGCGTGATCTTGAGTGGAGAAAATATTGCAAGAACTCCATGTTACTTCTGCACCCAAATGAATCAATGTTTCAATGAGTACAGCTGTTTGAATTGTCATATGCAAACAACCAGCAACTCGGGCGCCGGCCAATGGTTTACTTTGACCATATTCTTCTCTGATGGCCATTAATCCTGGCATCTCAGCCTCGGCCATTTTAATTTCTTTTCTACCCCACTCAGCGAGTGAAATGTCTTTTACTTTGTAAGGAACGTATGTGGATGTACTTGACATGTTTTTAATTGAATCGCAAAGTTACAACAATTGATTTACACAACATAGATGTATGCGCTGCAATTAAGCATTTTAACCGTTAAACTTAAACAAAAAGGCTAAAATCCGCAGTTGCATCCCCCTTTGCGGGCGTGACCTTTTGAGGAGCCACAAGAGGAAATAGCCGCAGTAAAAAACAAAGCCAAGGCAAAAAACAAAATTATTTTTCGAAACATTGATACGAAAATACTCACTTTTCGCGTAAATACTTGAAATTTGCGCAAAACAATAATGACAATTCTATCTATTCTTGACTTTGTAAAAGACTGGTTATTACACCTAGATCAAAAATTGGCACTCATCGTGGGAACGTACAAGGGCTTTACATATGTGATTTTATTTTTAATTATCTTCGCTGAAACAGGTTTGGTATTTATGCCAATTCTGCCGGGTGATTCTTTGTTATTCGCTGCTGGCTCTATTGCGGCAATAGACAACACCTTGAATATCTTCTATTTAATCCCTTTACTTATTGTTGCCGCTCTTTTGGGGGATAATACCAATTATTTGGTAGGCTCTAAAATTGGAGTTCGTGTCTTCGACCTCAAATGGAAACTCTTAAAAAGAGAATATTTGGAAAAAACCGAACAGTTTTACGAAAAACACGGTGGTTATACCTTAATCATGGCTCGTTTTGTCCCAATTGTTAGAACATTTGCACCGTTTGCTGCAGGTATGGGTACCATGAGTTATAAGAAGTTCTTGTTTTATTGTGTAACCGGAGCGATTTTATGGGTAACAAGTATCACCACACTAGGATATAAGGTGGGGGGAATACCTGTAGTAAAAAACAATTTTGAAATTGTTGTTTTTGCCATTATTGGGGTGTCCGTTATGCCTATGGTATACCAATTTATAAAATCCAAATGGGGAAAACCATCGAATTAGGCTTGATTGGCCACCCCGTTTCACATAGCAAATCGCCTGAAATTTTTGATCTTTTTTTTCAAAAATTTCAATATACTGGACTTTATCGACTGATAGATTTAAAAACCCTAACTACATTAAACGAACTCTTAACGAATTTCCCAAATCTTTCTGGATTCAATGTTACCATTCCGCACAAAACCAAGATTGTGCCATTGCTCGATTCAATTGATGCCAGTGCATTAAATATTGGAGCGGTTAACACAGTAAAAATTACCTACTTAAACGGAACGCCCCAGTTTACAGGTTATAATACTGATTATTATGGATTTAAAAACACTTTAGATTTGTTACCACATGAGTTTAACTCCGCCTATATCCTTGGAACCGGTGGTGCGTCTAAAGCCGTATTCTCAGCGTTGAGTGAACACGAAATCGAGATTAAGTTTGTTTCACGGAACACAAAAAATAACAATACAATTTCTTACGAAAATTTCAACAAAATTAAATGGAATGGCAATCCTCTAATTGTGAATACCACTCCAGTTGGAATGAGCCCCAATGTTTTTGAAATGCCTTCCATCGATTTACAAAAAATCCCTACAAATAGTCTAATTATTGATTTAATTTACAATCCCGAAACCACAAAACTCATGTCCGAAGCAAATCGATTAAATATTTTCGCCATCAACGGAATGAATATGTTAAAAGTACAGGCAGAAAAAGCCTGGGAAATCTTCACTAAATAACCATGAAAAAAGTTACCATCTCAAAATTGCTGTTTACTGCCGTTGTCTTTATGTCCTCTTGTTTTGGACCGCGATCAACATCCCCCAAAAACAATAAAAACACAAGTAACTCAGATGAAATTATCTCAAACGAGATTCAAAATATCATTGATAATGACATAACCACTTTACCTTACCAAACGGCCGAAGATAGGGCTTGGAAGCTAATTCATACAGACCTTGATTTATCCTTTAATTGGGACAATCGTACGGCAAGTGGCACCGCAATTCTGACCTTAGAACCTTATTTTTATCCTCAAAACAAATTAAAATTGAACGCCAAGGCAATGGACATTCATTCCATCACGTTCTATGGCCAAAATGGGAACGATGCAGGTCCTGCACCTGAAGTAGTTAATTATAGCTATACTGATTCTGAAAACATTGTTATTCAATTTAAAGAATATTATCTACCAAAAAATGCGGTCAAACTACAAATAAACTATACTGCAAATCCAGAGAGAAAAGTATGGAACATGGAATCAAATTCCGGAGTGGCTATTACGGCTGATAAAGGATTATATTTTATCAATCATGACTTAAGTAAACCGCATTATTCAAGACACTTATGGACTCAAGGTGAAACCCATTCAAATAGTTATTGGTTTCCTACATTAGACTTTCCAAACCAAAAGCATACCCATAAAATTACATTAACTTATCCTGATACGATGCGTAGTATTAGCAATGGGAAAATGATTTCAAGCTTAAAAGTTGAGGGAACGAATTTAAAAAAAGATGTTTGGTTGATGGACAAACCACATTCCGTTTACTTGACAATGATCGCGTTGGGCAATTGGAAACAAATAAAAGCTGAAAACAGCAAGTTGCCGATTTCGTATTATGTAGAACCTTCTTTTGAAAAATATGCTGCCGAGATATTTAAACATACCCCCGAAATGATAAATTTTTTCGAAAATTACACCGGGATTGCATATCCTTGGGATAAATTTGACCAAATAGTAGTACGGGAATTTGTAAGCGGGGCCATGGAAAATACAACTGCCGTTATACACAACGAGCGTGTTCAAGATCCCGATTTTGACATGGAAAACTATATAAGTCATGAGTTGTTTCATCAGTGGTTCGGTGATTATGTTACTTGTGAAAATTGGTCAGA
>Ga0247843_1010209_pt1 | contig 10079 bp, 14 predicted proteins | sample LaCruzMarch2017__FD_192420 | JGI IMG/M metagenome (GOLD analysis project Ga0247843, IMG submission 192420) | Freshwater microbial communities from meromictic Lake La Cruz, Castile-La Mancha, Spain - LaCruzMarch2017_8m | ecosystem: Environmental > Aquatic > Freshwater > Lake | place: Spain...
AATCAACCACAAAGTGAATAAGGACTTAAATCTCGAATTAGAGACTTTATTCCCCAGCTCAAAAGAAAATGCCCCGCACAAAGCAAGGCATTATTTGATTTTGGTGGCCCGGGGCGGAATCGAACCAGGGCCGAGGATGTCTATCCATTTGAATATTCTGGATTAAAGGTTTGAAACAAGCTAATGCCTAGAAGAGCAATAAATGAAAGCAGCGAAAATGCGTTAATTAATTTCGCCTTTTTATTTACTGAATCTGCGTTCAAAAACCCAACTATCGCCAAAAGAACGCTCAATACCGCCAGCTGAGAAAGGCTAATAAGCATTAGGGTTGACAGATTCCAAAAACCTACAGCACCAGGAACTAAGTCTTGATGAACAATATATTGCTCTTTACCCGCGCCAAAAACGCCCACAAAAAAAGTGCCTAGCCAATTAGCCCATAGTGAAATATAGAGAGAGATAGTCGCAATCTTTTTTGAAAAAGCTGGCAAGGATAATTGTGGCCACATCCAAGCAAACGCGAAAAATACGAGCGCCTGAACGGCTCCAATTAAGTGGGCTTGTAATAGGCCAATTTGAGCAATCGCGTAAGGCGAGTAAATGGGCGCCAATAAACCACACAGCAACATCAATAAACCCGATATTAAAAATTGTCTATTAAATTGAAAATTCATTCCCGGCCTTAATGTTGAGTGTCGGATAGTGAAATATTAACTTAGATAGTCCAACGCCCAAATGAAAAAACCACCCGAAGGTGGTTTTGGTTTTTCTTGGTGGCCCGGGGCGGAATCGACCAGGGCCAAGGATATTTGATCCTGCTTTAGACTATCCAATAACCACTTCTTAATAAGGCTCAAATGGCTTGGATCATCACCAAATACTTACTAACAGCAGGAATGGTTGTATTCATTTCTGAAGTTGCCAAACGCAGCGATCGACTGGGTGGCTTTATTGCGGCATTGCCCTTGATGACTCTTTTAACGCTTGTATGGTTGTATGTTGAAAATCAACCCGAAGAGAAAATAGCCAATCACGCTTATTACACCTTTTGGTATGTAATTCCAACGCTGCCTATGTTTCTATTGTTTCCATACCTGCTTCCAAGACTAGGATTTTGGATGACGATGGGGGCGTCTGTAGTGGCAACGGTTATCTGCTTTGGCTTATTTGCTTTGCTGATGAAGGGTTTTGGAATTAATCTGCTCTAGAAGTGAAAAAACCACCCGAAGGTGGTTTTGGTGGCCCGGGGCGGAATCGAGCCAGGGCCGAGGATGTCGCTCACCTATTGGCTTTTAGTTAGGCAATCCAAATCTAATTAATCTAGAACGCTAATGGCACAAAGATTGCGAACATGTCTAGCTCCTGGACGGATATCTCCCAGCGACCTCAATGCTACCGGGCCCTCTTGAGCATCCAGAAATCTTCCATCCTGTTTAGTAATCAATAAAATTTGGGAGCCTGCGGGACTATTGAATATCTCTCCCCAGCTAAAAGTTGCCTTATAACCATCGGTCGCTAGAGCCTCAACTCGGGTATTGCGTAAACCCCTTGAGGGCAAACTCTCTAATCCATTTTTTAACAAAAAGTCTTTAAGTAAAACCCCGCCCCAAACTGTATCGTATGACTCCACAGTATTTGTGGATCCTGTAACTTGATTACGGCGTTGACTGGTAATTTGAGTTTGGGGTAGTTGATTTAATTTAACTAGATCAAACAAGGCCGGCTGAATCGTAAGAAGTCGTAAAGCGAGTACTTCTGAACTCTTTAAAAGAATATTGCCATCGACTGGACATGTCTGAGCCAGTGATGGCTTTATTAGAAAAAAAGCAATTAAGAATATTAAAAATTTCATTGAGCTACTTTAGAACATCAATAGCTATCGCGGGCAAGAGTGAAACTATTTCGCCACCATGACATCAGAGGCTTTAATAATTCCCCAAACTTGATCGCCAACTTTAAGAGCCAACTCATCAACGGCTTCGTTGGTAATTGAAGCAGTCAAGATATGTCCCCCAATATCAATCTTTAGATGGGATGTGGTTTGACCCATTTTGATTTCTTTAAGAGTTCCGGGTAATTGATTACGAGCACTTAGGCTGACATTGAGTTTCATGATTTTCCTTAATAGACATACTGCTTGGCATACATAGCATCATTATAGAGAGCCTCAGGGTACTTATTTTTTCCATAGTCGCGAATGATCTTTTGTCCGGCATCAGAGCCTACAAACTGAATGAATTTGACCGCAGTCTCTCTGCCCGGTGTAGCACCTGCTGGAGCCGCCAATGCGTCATAGGTATTGACGAGAAACTTATCTCCACGATACAAAATCTCTAATTTAGGGGCAACATTCTTTTCTGCTACCCAAGTACTACTATCGGTCATGAAATAAGCATTCTCATCATTCGCTCTTTTCAGTGAAGCAGTCATAAAGTCATTAGTAATGATGTACCAATTTCCTGATGGAGTAATGCCTGTCTTTTTCCAGATATCCATTTCTTTTACATGAGTGCCACTCTTATCGCCACGAGAAATGAAGTTTGCTTGTGCCCCAGCAATCTTGGCATAGGCATCAGCACCACTTGTGGCTGTTTTTATCTTGGCAGGATCAGACTTGGGTCCAACAATATAAAACTCATTTGAGCCAATAAGAGTTCTATCGGTTGCCCATCCCTCTGCTAACGCTTTAGTAACCGCCTCAGGCGCATGAACCATAATCATGTCTACTTGTTTAGTCTTAAGTAAATTTAATGATGCTCCGCTACCCGCTTTAATCCACTCCATCTTGGTATTTTCTTTTTTGCCAAACGCTTCTCCTAAAGCCTGAAGTAAACCTAGCTCGCCCGGACTACCAGTAGCCAACTTATATACATTGGTTCCTGATCCATATGAAGCTTCTATATTTGGTAAGTTTTGTGACATGGCAAATGGGGAAATTAAAAAAATAAATAGTCCGATACAAGAAGAAATTTTCATTTGTCTTTTTATTTAATTATGAGCAAAGAAACACAATACAGCCTTGCTTTATGAAATTATTTACATAATCAAATTTTGTCGTTTTAAACGACATCGACCGACGCAGGGATGTCTACTTGGTTTGTCCTTTTAAAGGACAGTTCATGATGGGGATATCTGAGACTAAGGGGTCCAATCCTTAATAGAAAATAGCCCAACAAATGGGCTATTAAGATTCTTGGTGCCCCGGGGTGGAATCGAACCAGGGCAGAGGATGTCTTATCCGCCCGTCTAATTTGCTAATATAAATTTAGCGGCGGCACTTACCATTTGATCTTCTACCTTATTGAACCCATGGTATGCCAATCCCATACATGGCAAGCCTACGTCTTCTCCCCCATCAATCATGACTAATTCTGATTTAGTTTCTTTACTTCGCCCCTTAATAATTGATTCTGATGCGCTTATTGGTGTAGCGGCACACGCTTCTTTTTTATGGTGGATTGCCATTACCGGCTTACTAAAGTTATTACCTAAAGTTTCCCCAATATGTGTCCCGGCAATAATGATCCCAGCTACTGCCCCAGACTTCTCGCTCTGATTGGCAAATTGAACTGCTGTTACCGTTCCCATGCTGTGCCCAAAAACCCAGACGGGCACATTGAATTTATTTTTGTAATACTTAACAACGCTTTCGACTCGTGCTAAGTGTTCAGATTTGCCGCGCACATTCCCACGCCGCGCGTCACCCAAGTCATAAGGCGAATCTACTAAAACTGAATTGATTCCATACGATTGCCATAATCCTGCGGAACGAATTAGCGGATTTTGCTTGGTGGTTGACCCGTCAGGCTTTAAATCTAACACGCCATCACCCCCAATGAATAAAAGAACGACTGCTTTTGGCTTGGCAGTCTCAATTAGAAATGTTTTTGTAGGCGCCTCACCAGCTTGTGGAACCTCTAGCAACTGTCCATAGACAAAAGCCGGCATAAAAAGTGATATCAGGCAAATGATAATTTTCATTGGGCGCGTCTCCATTGGCTTCAAATATTAGCATTATCTACGTTGTCGTTTTAAACGACATGACCAACACAGGGATGTCTAATTGATTTGTCCTTTTAAAGGACGGCTCTAGATGGGGATATCCGAGAGTAATGGCGTCTAATCCTGCCAAGCCTGAAAAGAAAATAGCCCAACAAGTGGGCTATTGATGTACGACTTGACACATAGTTAACACTTTATACCGGACACATACTTTACAGTTTTTGGCATAGGAGGGACCTTACTATGCCGTGGAATGAAAGTACGAAGATGGATGAAAAGCTCAGATTTGTGTCTCGCTACCTCGATGGCGAGAAGATTGCTACCCTGTGCCAGGAGTTTGGTATCTCTAGAGTGACTGGCCATAAGATCATTGATCGTTATAAAGACAGTGGGTTAGAAGCCTTTACGGATCGATCAAGAAGACCCTTTAGGCAAGCTAATCGGCTGCCCTTCCAGGTCGAGCAATTGATCGTGAATCTGAAAAAAGAGTTCCCCACCTGGGGCGCCCCTAAACTACGTGACCGTATCCATACCCACTACCCTGAACTGGCACTGCCTGCCAAGAGTACGGTGCACGCAGTTCTGGATCGCCATGGCCTAGTCAAAAAGAAGCGGGTTCGCCACCATCCCAAACTGACCGGGACAAACCTATCGGATCTTAAAGAGCCTAATGCCCTATGGTGTGTGGATTACAAAGGGGAGTTTATGCTGGGTAACAAGCAATATTGTTACCCCTTAACCGTGACGGACTATGCCTCTCGCTTTTTGATTTGCTGTGAAGGTTTAGAGAGTACGCGGGAAGCCCAGGCTTTTACGGTCTTTGAGCAACTCTTTAAAGAGTATGGGCTGCCGGGCTCAATCCGTTCAGACAACGGCGTACCCTTTGCCTGCGCGAATGCCCTTTATGGTCTGAGCAGTTTGTCCGTGTGGTGGCTGCGCCTGGGCATTGGGATTGAGCGCATTAAGCCGGGCAACCCTCAGCAAAATGGCCGGCATGAACGCATGCACTTAACGCTCAAACAGGCGACGACTAAACCACCTGCTAAAACACTTTTGCAACAACAAGATAAATTTGAAGACTTTATCTATGAGTACAACTACGAGCGGCCCCATCAAGCCCTGGAGATGAAAAAACCGGCACAGCTCTATATCCCTTCAACCCGAAAATACGAAGGATTGCCCGATGTCAGTTACCCCTTCCACGATAAAACGGTCACCGTGACCAACTGCGGACGCATATGCTTGGGTGGTAAGAAGATTCACTTTAGTACGGTGTTCGCTGGTCATGACGTGGGCCTGAGGCAAGTCGAAGAAGACGTGTGGTTAGTCAGCTTTATGGATTACGATATGGCTTACTTTGATATGGAGTCTTCGCGGGTACAAGCCCTAGAAAACCCATTTGGTCCCAAAGTATTGGGGATGTGATTGGTAGATGTGTAAACCATGTGGTCGGTACCGGACGTAAACCATGTGTCCGGTACGTACCAAGAATTCTTGGTGGCCCGGGGCGGAATCGAACCACCGACACAAGGATTTTCAACTCTGATAGACCGTCCTCGTTTCTTTTGTTATCAAAGACATACAGCGTAGATAAAAAGTTTTGTGCGTGTGCTGTTATTTTTTTCAACGCTGTAAAAAAGTATTTAGATAGCATTTCAACTATGCCTCTCAGTCTGCTCGCAAAGATTTTTTTATTACGCAGAAACCACCAAATACCGTACGATTTTGATTCAAATCACTACTTTTATCAGCGTCCCGCAGAGCGTTATAAAGCCTGCCTCTACAGACTTGTACGAACTTTGTACGCTTATGCGTAGCGTGTCTGTAGTTGTTTTCGTGTTCGCTCTGCCTCACGCTGTCGTCGCTGTCTTTCACGCTCCGCTTGTAGTTGCTTTCTTGTGTTCTCAACATTTTGTTTCAATGCTTTGATTCTTGCTTGTGCTGGACTAAGCGGTTTAATAGTTTTAATCGGTTGTATTTCAAATATTCGCATTCAGTATTTACACACATCATTTTGTAAATCCACTACGCAGTTTGTTAGCGGCATAGTCAATCGCACTATCCAGTTCGCCACTCTCTACCGCAGTTTTAATAATCTGTAGTGTCGGCACAATATCTTCTTTGTTAGAAATCTCAACTGCGTACTTTCCTTTTGCGAGTTCTAATACTTTCGCACCGTAGCGTACTGCGATAGCTAATTTTCCGTTATCGCCAACGAATACCCAACTCTTTAATCGCTTGTTTGTTTCAATCTGTTTGCGTAGTCCGCTTTCTTTGTCTGTATAAGAGCGAAACTTACTGACTGAGAAACTTGTTCCACTTTGCTCTGCTTTAGCTAACTCAATCTGTTCCCACAATCGCTTTGCTAACTTATTGCGACGCTGTAGTACTTGCGGTATTTGTGTTGGCTTCTTAGTTGCGGTTAGTTTAAGTGCGGAAAAAGTTGTCATTTGCTGTCCTTATGTGTATTTGCTAAGTTGTTTGATATACACACAATAAGTTCAACTTTGTACAACGGACAACTGATATTGACTTGCTTTACCAATCTCACCAAATAAAAAGCCACATTTATTTAGATAGTCTTATCACGCATATAAATAAATGTATGGATAACACTACTTACAAAATACAGCGTCAAACAATCAAATCAGAAAAGCAAACAAAGCTATGGTTAAAAGATAACGGACTAAGTGCTGATTACTTTGCTGATATTGAACTTCATTTAGCACAGGCACAAAAGATAGCATCAAACATACTCAAAAATCACGCACATTTATTAGAAAGAAACGAGGCACATTCATTAAACAACTTTTTACGAGCAGTAAGAAGCTCAAAACTAAGGCATCGTATTACAGCAACACACGCATACAAAATAATGAATATAGGCAACGCAGTAAATCGGAAATTATTTAAGGCACATAAAAAAGTAAAGTAATAGGCAACATCAATCAATAAAGCGAGATAAGACACTCGTTAAAAAAGGTTAAAAACACGAAGGGTAATAAGGAAACGGCTAATGACTTCGTACTTGTTATGTTTTGCTACAAAAGAACATAACGCATAAGTGAATGCCGCAGATTTTCTTACAAAGCAAACCAATGCTGAAGTGAGTTGTAAGTTTTAATACGATCGTCTTACATAAAAATCTTTTGTAGTTGTGTGATGCGGAAGCAGAAACACAATGCGATGGTTATGTTGCTTTTTTTAAGAAAAGCACATAGCCGTCGTATTCCTCAAAAGCAGAGACAAATCATTCAAAAATAAAAGAAGAAGAAAACAGCGATGAGCGAAAGCGAAAGAGCGAACGAACTTGTTCGTTCTTAAAGTATTACTTGCGTAATACTCATATCGGTCAAAAATCACCACTTCAAAACGATAAGTACTTCACAGCACTTTTTCGCAGCCCTAAAAGCCAATACCAGCATAGCTTTGCGAACTTGTACAAACTCTATACGCTTGTGCGTGATTTTCAATAAAAAACGACTTTTACGCACAAACAGCATAAATTCGTACAGCAATAGCTCAAATCAGTCGTTTAAGCACTTTTTATGTGTTCGCTATACAAACGAACACAACGAACGACACGAACAGCGTATAGGTCGTTTTAACACGACGCTGTAAATACAAAGAGCAAAGATTTTTAATAGTTTCTTATCACTTTGAGCTATCTCTTTGATTTATGGAAAAGATTTACAACGGCAGATTTCGGTAGGAATCGTTTAGAAAAGAAAACACAATAACAACAACAAAATATTTGATAGAGGACGATATGGCACAAGCAAAAACATTAAATCAAGCAGAGATAGATCAAGTACTACGCTACATAGCAAGTAAGCAACGATACGCAATCCGCAACAAAGCGATGCTTCTAACAAGTCTGTATAGCGGTATGCGTGTTGGTGAGATTGCCAGTCTGCGAGTATGCGATGTACAAAACGACGATGGCACGATTAGAGGTGAGATTCGTTTAAGTAGTAGTCAAACAAAAGGGAATGTTGGCAGAGTTGTATTTGTGAATGACAAGCTACGCACTGAGCTTGCTTCATATCTACACGCACATAAAGTAAAAGATAGAACACAACCGCTTTTTTATACAGAAAAACGAAGTGGCTTCACAGCAAACACACTTACGCAGTGGTTCTTTTGGTTGTACAAAAAGAGTGGTGTTAGTTCTGCGTCATCACATAGCGGACGAAGAACATTCATAACGAACTTAGCAAATAAGGGAGTAGGCGTGCGAGTCTTAGCCAGTCTGGCTGGTCATAAGTCAATCAATACAACGCAGATTTATATTGAAACGAATGATGAGATTAAACGCAACGCTGTTGAACTTATTTAGATTTGAGTGCGGCAATCGCACTCTCTATCGCATCACGCTTGTACTTACGCTTTAAATCAAACTTAGTCAGTCCGCTATGCGAATCACTATAGCGGCTGCGGCTATTACGAACACGAGGCATATGGTTCGGTCCTAAGTTCGGAGAATCCCCTAACTGCCACGGTCTATCTAAATGTGCTTGTACTTCGTTTAATGTTTGAGCGTCGCACGATTCGAAAATTTCATTCATTCGTTCTATCGCACGCTCATAATAAGTATCTGCTGTATCAAATAATCTTTTTCTACCACTTCGACCTAAGTGATCGATACGACTACGCTCTGTCTTGCTTGTCGATTCAGCACGATAGTAATAAAAGTCTGCTTTTTTAAGTAAGTCTAAATATGTTCGAAGCTCATCTGGTCGATTGCTTGCGTCTGGTTCTTCTATATCAATATTTTGATTGTTGTATTCAAACTCTTCCCATTGTTGTTCTGTGAGTGCGTTCTTTAAGTCTCTGCGTGAGATATCTTCACCGCTCTTTAAACGAACGAACAACTCTTTTAGTCGCTTTAAGCGTTTCTTTTTTTCTGTGGGATTGGGTTGAGATACAGCGACAGCATTTTGTTGTTGCTGTGCTTGCTGTAGTTTCTTTCGGATTTCTTCTAATGTAGTTGCCATTTACGCACAATCAGCTAAAGTTCGTACAGCTATTATGCTTGAACTTTAACTGCTTGTGCGTAATGATTCTATATGGCTTTTTTGGATGCTTTAATTTTTGCCCATCCTCTTCTAACTATTAAAAAGCCGATTGCTAAAAATACTCCACCAACAATTGAACCTAAAGCTATAAGAGATCTTTTTGGTTCCACTCGAATATTTGGAGCACTGATTGGTGTTGTTAAGTAAGTTTCTTTAGTTTGCGGTTCAGCCAACGCTATTTCTAAATCATTTATTTGTGTTCTTAAATCTTTTACTTCATTTTCTTTACTTAAAGTAGTTGCCAACAATAAAGTCGAAGCTGAAAATTTAGAATCAGAAAAATCAAAGTTTGGCTTTTTAGATGAGAGAAGTTTTGTAATTTGTTCAGCTGATTCTAATTTCTGCTTTAGATTTGATAATTGATTTTTTCTTTGTTCAAGTATCGGCTTAGCAATTTCATTTTGATTTGTTCGAATATCATTCAACACGCTCTCTAAACATTTTTTAGCATCATCAATATTTTTATCTTTATAAGAAATACTAATGAATGGAGCACCTTTTGATAAGGTTGGCTTTAGTCCGTTAGCAATTGCTTTGCCTGGTTCAATTGTATTTTCTACATTACATTCAGAAAAAGTCTTTTGCGAGTAATACATTGACATCTTAAGTTTTTCTAAAAGAATATTTGGCGCTTCAACATCAGCATTAGCAACTTTAGCAACTTGAATATACGCTGTTGCTTGATAGATTGATGGAGAGAGTAGAGCAACACTTACACCAATCACTCCGCCAACTACACCACCCAATACAATTTGCTTCCAACTCTCTCTAAAAAAATCAACGATCTCTGCTATTGATAGTTCATCTTCTCCGCTTCCGTAGCTCTGTTCGTTCATATCAAACCCCCAAACGATATTTCAAGCATATCGAAAACTAACCAGCCCAATAGAACTATGTAGGCTGTGAAGAAGACGATTAAGAAAGTTAAAGCGGGTTTTGTAAAACGAATTTTTCGTTTTACAAAGTTGTTTCTTATTGCGGGGGGGGGGGGAGATTTGT
>Ga0247843_1010212_pt1 | contig 10079 bp, 10 predicted proteins | sample LaCruzMarch2017__FD_192420 | JGI IMG/M metagenome (GOLD analysis project Ga0247843, IMG submission 192420) | Freshwater microbial communities from meromictic Lake La Cruz, Castile-La Mancha, Spain - LaCruzMarch2017_8m | ecosystem: Environmental > Aquatic > Freshwater > Lake | place: Spain...
GTTGGATGCCCTAAGCCGATTTTGGTACATGAATTGGTTGCCAGCTATCCGCTCCCAATTGTGAGACGAATAGCGCAGAAAATTAATTAAATTAAGTTCTGAATCTGTGTGTGCAAAATGATCGGAAGGATCTACGAGGTGCACCGCTCGGCCATTCTTCCGAAGCACGCGGGAGGCTTCCCTGAGAAGGTCCGCCAACACAGGGACTGGGACATGTTCAAGCGTGTTAACCGACACATGCAAATCGGCGCATTCGGCCTGGAGCTTTGTGGCAGTAGCGTCTGCCGGGGATACATAGTTGATGCCAGTAAGGGTCATGGCCTCGGCAGCCGTCCGACAGGCAAGTAGGGAGGCAAACCGACCTTGTCTCATTGCTACTTCGCTTTGCACGAACATATCTCTGATTGCTTCCTCCTGCTGTCGCATTCCCGACAATGACTCGGCGATAAGTTCCGGACGTAGGTAGCAATTGAGGTCAAACGTGGTGATTGAACCCGCACCGGCGAGCCAGAGTCCGAAGGGAATATTAAGTGTGCGGCCGGTTCCCACCTCGATGATTTTAGGGCCTTCCGTAAGCCAATAATCCCGCGAAAGGCACACTAATCGCATAGATTGACGGAGGTAGGGCAGCGGGTCAATTTTCTGCAAACGTCCCCAGCGCCGTTGCATTAAGTAGTAAACTTCGTTAGCCCACCAATCTGGCAATTTCGCCACGAGGCGCTGGATTAATGACTTGGCGTGAAGTTTCATGTGGGGTTCAGCTCTTTTGGTTGACGGGCCACGCCCGCAGGCGACCCGCCCCGAACCATGGCTCCTTAATTTTCTGCACAGGCGCCGTAAGAGTGGCCAAACGGAGAATACCCGTTACCACCCCAAGCCCATGTACGAAATGATACAAAAAAAACGCCAGTGGCAGCGAAAAGGCATGGCGTGGTTCTTTGTATCGGATGGCCTGCTGAATGGCGGCGAGGATGGAAAGAGCCGCGTATAAAACCATCACCGCAACAAATGGAATTCCAATGAGTCTGGGGTAAATAGGTCCAAAAGTAATGCCGCCTAAAAAACCGAGCGTAAAAAAGCCGGTAATCGCGTGCCTCCAGGCAAACGCGTATGGAGCCAAATACCACATGTAGGCATTATAAGGAGCTTCTAGAAAAAACTGCTTGCGGTAAAAAGCACTTAAACTCGGTTGATTGAAGTAATGAATTTGAATATCCGGGTTGCGAAAAATCCTTCCACCCGCTGCAATAATACGGCGATTAAACTCATAATCTTGAGCGCGAACAAGTCTTTCATCGAGCCAACCAATTTGATCAAACAATTTCCGGCGGTAGAAACCGTAGGGAACGGTGTCGGCCCAATCCTCTTCTGCCCCTGTTCGAAAGCCAGAGTCACCAACGCCAAATTTGTGTGTGGTTAGTGCTTGAACTAGATAAGCTTGGTAGCGGCATCCACCTGCTTCAGTAATAAAAATGCCACCCGTATTATCCGCTTTAGTCCGCTTTGACGTCTCAATGCAATGAAGTAAGTAGTCTGATGGATACCTAGCGTGTGCGTCAAGCCTGAGGATCCATTCTCCTTTAGACCTTTTTACCCCTAAGTTGATAGCTGTAGATTGAATACCATGAATATTTTGAAAAGTCTTTATTATTTTATATTTTTTTGTATATTGTTTAAGAATAGAATGCGTTTTATCCGTTGACAATCCATCCAAAACAAGAACTTCGAATTGCACATTCTTAGGCCTTTGAAATGAAATTACAGAATCAAGACAATTTGCTATGTATCTCTCTTCATTTTTAACAGGAATTAATATACTAACCAGTGGCATACTTTTAAAATAAACTGACTTTTTTTTTCGAAATAAACAAAAAAAGAAAAATCGAAAATATAACTGGTTCGAAAGGGTTTAAACAGATTAATGGATCATCTGTGAAGATTCGCAATGGACCGTAAGCAAAAGCGAACGCCATTAACCAGCTACAATGCGGATATTTATAAAAAACTTTGACCAAGCATTTTTTGATTACTAGGAAAAAAAAGAAGGTTGCAAAAAAACCAATTTTCAACGGAAAGATTAGGAACAGTGTCGCGAAAAGCCCAATCGAGCTTCCACCACGTCCCGGTGGCCCTAATGCCTCGTTCCAAAAATGATGATTAAAATAGCCGGCGATTGATTTATCACGATCATCTTTAAAAGATCTATGATTATACATTAACAATTTATATCTGTCAATAATACTTAAAAGATAAACCTGGTGAATTTCTTCTATCTCTTGATTTCGTTCTGAGGCGCGCAACCAAATGACGCTACTAAAATGATAGAGATGGGTACTAAACCGGTCCACCAAATACTCCTTTGAAAAATAATTTTTAAAAGAAAGCAAGCCATCTTGGCCGCTTTTGATGAAGAGTCCAAAAACAAATAAAGCAGAAAATAATAAAATACTTAACAAAACTAATACAATATTTTTAAAAGTTTTATTAAATTTTTTTTTGATCGTTCTTTGAGAAAACAAGCTTTTTAAAATCGGATAAATTAAAGAAACGGCTGAGTTAATTCCATTTATGGTTGATATAGTTAAAAAGGCTAAAATATTTTGTAATTTAACTAAACGGCTTTTTGCAAGGAAAAGGGCCCAAATTAGAAGCATGTTACAATAATAAAATATCTCAAATAAAATTTGAGCAACTACTTTTTGTAAATTAAAACTAGGCAACTCTGACATTTTTCCGAAGTAGCGACTACCTGCTAACCCAAGCGAATAATAAGTAAAAATAACACAACAAAAAGAAACGATAAAAAATACTAAATAATTTTTCCGTATTTCTAAGTGAGACTGGTCTATTACGATTTTTCTGTTACAAAGAAATAAGGGTAAAATCGCTGTTAAAATCATGCAAAAAAACAAAAATGAAAAGTTTTCACTTTCAAAATACATGTACGAGGGCTCTTTGACGTAAAAATGAGAAAAGTAAGGAAATAAATATTCTATAAGTAAAAAAGCTATGATAACCTTATTGGCTGAGTTTATTTTTATAAAAGGCATTGCGAATGACCTCTGTTATGATGAGTAAAATTAAGCCGCAAGTAAGGTTTTTCGGAATAAAAAAAGCGAGTCCGCAAAAGAAACACAAAATTAGTATGTCTGTTTTTAAAAGATTGGTTTCTTTTTTTTGATAAAAAAGTATATCTCTTTTTGTACTGTTTACATTAAGCAGAAATTCGCTAGCTATGATAAGCGGGAAATAAAAAAATACGGATTCACCTACTAAATTTATTTTGAATAAAATTAACCCACCTATAAAAACAGAAAAGCTAGATAAAGCAAGATTTATATAAAAACTACTGTCTATTATTGAATAGCCACCAGTGTCCTGTAAAATTTTCCAGCGCTTTTTTATTAAAAAAAAGCTAAAAATGTATAGCGATTGTAACGCACAAACACTAAAAAGAAGATGTAGGTTGTTTATATTTTCATTCCCGAATTCAATTAAAAGTATGTTTTTGGGAAGCGCAAGGGAAGAACCGACTAAACCAATTAAGCAAGGTTTCCAGTTTAACTGTAGTTGCGAAAAAACTTTTTGAAAATTGTTTTTTAAATTATTTACTGTTTTAAAAATATAACACTTATCGAATATGATGATATATAGCAATATTAAGGCTGTCGGCGTTAGTAAAATAATGAAAAGTATAAGGTCTTTATTATTGCTGTTGCCTAAAAATACTAAAGGCGAAAATGCGAGATAAAGTAAAGACCGAGAAATTTGGATTATGGACCATTTATTATAACTTTTATTTGAAACTAAAAATCTTTGAACTTCATCGTATGTTCTTTCAACAACTAAAATAAGTAAGCATGGAATGAGGACATATACACTTATATTTTTTTGATATGAAACAAAGCAGAGGCTTACTCCTCCTAAAAACAATCCGACAAGTAATCGTAAAAAATATTCTTCTTTAAAAACCGAGTTAACGGACCTGCTAAAGTAATAATTATAAAAAATTTTACCACTGTCTAGCGCGCTTATGATCATCCCTATACTTAGGGCAATTAAAATCTCGCTTGCAAAATTTGCTTGGGATTTTGTCCATATTTTACTGATTAAAAAAAGAATCCCAGTCTTTGTAAGTGCTGCAAGAATCCTGGCGAAAAAAAACAAGGATTTAAATCAAGGGAATTGTTATGAACCCCTAAGGCAAGTTGATAATTTAGGCTAGCTTTTCAGTTATCTTGGGATCCCCGCAGTAAAGAGTGAGTGCATATCGCGCACCTGCACCAATAGGCCTACCACGGTGCAGAGCTGAAACATCGGCCATAACAAGATCTCCTGGTCTCGCAAGAAAAACATGCGATTGACCACAAAATGATTGGATATCTTTTCCTTCATTAGCCGTAAACCGGTATTGGCCTGGTTTCTTTAACCCATTAAGCTCCAGCTTTAACCGCGTCAAGTTTTTTCTTGTTTGCAAAATAATCTCAAGAGGACCATTACACTCATTAACTTCTGTTAAAAAAATAAAAGCCTTAAATTGAAGGGAAAATGGTGAATCCATATGCCATCCCCCGCCAGATCCTTCGTTATTTTCTTTGTGTAGAAGCTTTGCAGCGAGAACACACTTATCAGCTTTCAATCGACCCGTATATATTTTCCTTACTTCATCAATAAAAGGATCGTTATAAAATTTATTAAATATAGAATTATGCGTTTCTGCACGGAAAAACCTGTGATCCGAGCCAACTGAATCAACCCAAGAATTTCTGATATGCTTCCCTTGACACAGAATATCAATTTCTTTGATAGCCTGATTAACTTTTTCCAAATCCCAATACTTTTCTCGGGAAAAAAAACCACTCTTATTAATTTCCTTCGCGGCTTTAAGGGCATCAATGCAAGAACTCTGCGTTTGCGCTCTTAACAAGGCCCTCCTTGGAATTTCGACAAGGGATTTTGCTATTGCGAACATGTCGAATTTATAAATGTAAGAAGCTCATCAGTCAACACTTCTTCATTTTTACCCATGTCCCATAATTTAGCCATCTTACGTTTTACTTCTTGACTAAACATTAAGGGCGCGTGATGACGACACCAAAATAAGGACTTAATGCCGAAATCCGATGCCTCGTGAACTACTGACGAATTTTCTGTTATGTGTAAATTAGCTTTACTTAGGATCTTGGAAAGGGGGCAGGAGCCTTTTTGTATAGAAATAAATCTATTTTTTTTTGCGTAATCAAAAAATGAGTGGTCAGAAAACTTTTGATAAATATTTTCTTTATCCATTGGATGCATTCTTATGACAAGTTTTGTATTTTTCAGTTTTTTCATTATATTCGTCACTTTAATTGGAACTTTTGTAGCCCACTGTAAGGTCAATAAGATAATTGGCCTTTCGTTGTTCTTAAATATTCTTTTCTTAATAGGACGACCTATTTTTATAATTTTAAACTTTTTTCGAAAGTGAAATTTTAAATATTGCAAAACAGCCTCCGAATAAACTATGAACCCAGTTGGTATGAACTGCGAATTAAGCTTTAGGCAGTTTTTTTTGTATGCAAAATGATGGCAAGTAATCGACCCATGCTGAACATCCCATACTTTTTTTTGTTGAGTACGAAAGGAAAGAACAAAAGGCAAAATTGTTCTGTCGTAGTAGCAAACTGTAATCAACTCAGAATAGCCTTGGATGTATTGACTAATTATGCTCGATGCAATCTTAGTATAAATAAATAAATATAGAAAGCGTATAATACTTGGATATTTCATATAACTGCCAAGCACTTTTGAGTAGCGTGTTTCGATGGAACCATAGTTTTTGCATTGCGTTAACAGGAAGAATAAATTTTTGGAGTCGTTTTTATTCCATAAGATGCATGACTTTAATGCGGCATGTAGATATGATTTTCTATTTAGATTGAATAAAACTTTTGTTTTCTTATTATAAGTTAGATAGTCATATTTTTTTTTAGGCCTATTTTTTAGGAAACATTCTATTTCTTCGTTGATGTAGCGGCCTTTTACCTTTGTTTTTCGATGTGCCGGATTTATTAGGATTAACGCTTTTTGCATTTTTTAATGTATTTTAGCATGAAAGGCGTGCCTTTTTTTAAGTCTCGGTTTACTCTCTTTCCTATACATTCGAAATAATGTTTTGGCTTAATTCCGAGACCTGGACGTATGCTTCGGATATTTTTTTCTGTTAGCCTATCTCCTTTTTTAATATCTGTGATCACATATATAGATCTCCGAAAAATTATGGAAGACCTTTCGGCTTCAGTCGGACCAACAAAGACTTTTCCTAGAGATTGCCAAGCCCGACCTGTTTCTTCAACAAGTTGTTTCATTTCCTCAGGTTCCATTGAAAAAGCGCTGTCCACTCCTCCATCCGAACGCTTCAGGGTGAAATGCTTCTCGATCACGGTAGCCCCGAGGGCAACGCTGGAAATGGCTGCTCCAATTCCAAGAGTATGATCGGAAAGTCCAATTTCACACCCATATCGATCCCGAAGATAGGGTATCGTGAGAAGGTTGCTATTTTCAGGGGTAGCGGGATACGTACTCGTGCATTTGAGCAGGGTCAAATCCTTACAGCCCGCTTTCCGAGCCACATCCACAGATTCATCCAACTCTTTCTCAGTGGCCATCCCGGTCGAAATAATTAGCGGCTTACCAGTCGCCGCCACACGCTGGATCAAGGGAATGTCAGTATTTTCGAAAGAGGCGATTTTATAGGCCGGTGATCCCAATTTTTCTAAAAAGTCCACCGATGTTTCATCAAAAGGGGTGGAAAATAGCGTTATACCCTCTTTCTTTGCATGCTCGAAAAGGGGCTTATGCCATTCATACGGTGTTTGAGCCTCTTTATAGAGGTCATAAAGCTTATACCCATTCCATAACCCGCCTTTGATGATGAAATCAGGCAGTTCGCAGTCAATTGTCATGGTATCAGCGGTATAAGTTTGGATTTTGACTGCATCCGCCCCACACTTCTTTGCAGCCGTAATTGTTGCTAAAGCACGATCTAAAGAACCGTTATGATTAGCAGAGATTTCTGCGATTATAAAAGGAGGCTTATTTGGGTTGCCTAATTTCAATATATACCTCAAAGATAATTATTGTAAAAATATAAAATAGCTTTTTTTTACCGAGCGGACAGGCGAAGATGTATAAGGTCTGATTTGCAAGTTCCAATTTTTTGTTGTGCAAAACCAAGAGATATTAAAACATTCAATGACTTTAAATTATCTTTTTTGACCCTGGCAATGACAATCTGGTTGTGATGGTCTCGACGAAACCATCTTAGTGCTTTTTCAAGCATGGCTTTTGCAAGGCCCATACCACGGTATCGGGGTGCTACCGTAAAATGAATTTCCCATTTGTTTTTTAGCTTTGGTAGACGGGTGAATCTTATAATACCTATACGAACTTTACCTTTTTTTAAGCAGATAAGTGCAGGATTTTTATATCGACTATTTAAGATTCCACTGAACCATAATTTGTGTCGCCAGTATTTTATAAGTCTTGGATTTAAAGAACTACCCCTCGTTTCACGATCATTTGTCCATTTAAACAAAATGGACTGATCGAGTCTTTGAATCGATCTTATGTAGAGTTTATTCTTTATCGGCAAAGCATTTCCACTAAACGACTGACTTTTTTATCTTGAGCGTTAATTTTTCGAAAGCACTTTTTTGCAGCTTCAGGATCAGCCTGAAATGCGATTCTTAAAATATTCATCCAGTTCAGATTATTTTTTGTGCGCACTTTTTCAATCTTGTCTATTATTTTTATATAATTTTTAATATTTTTCATTTTTTAAGAAAAACCTTGCGATTTTTATCTATATTCTTGGTTAGGATGTCTTACAACTATGCTGCTTTGCTCTAGTGCTTTTTTTGCTTCATTAGGTGTACATTCAGTGAAATGAAATATACTCGCTGCTGCCACCGCTGATGCCCTTCCATTTTGTATAACATCAATCATATGCTGATAATTGCCAGCTCCGCCTGAGGCAATGACGGGAATTTTTACTTCATCCACGACACAGCGAGTCAACTCTACATCGTATCCGGTGAAGGTTCCGTCGCGATCAATTGAGGTCAGAAGGATTTCGCCCGCCCCTAAGGCCTCGACCTCTCGAGCGAATTCCACCGGATCTAGTCCTGTAGGTTTTGTCCCGGAATGCGTGTAAACCTCGTAACGACCATCGGTCCGCTTTTTGAAATCGATAGAAACTACAATACACTGAGAGCCAAATAGGCGTGCGCCTTCTGCAATTAAATTGGGCTTTGCAACAGCCGCAGAGTTTATCGCAACTTTGTCAGCACCTACCTGTAACAGTAGGCGGATGTCATCGATCTTTGTGATGCCCCCTCCAACCGTTAGTGGCATAAAGCACTCGTCGGCGAAATCGTCTACAAGCCGGAAGTCGGGTGTGCGTTCCTCCTGCGTAGCTGTAATATCCAACACGACGAGTTCATCAACCTCGCGTAAATTGTATACCTTTACCTGTTGCATTATGCTGCCTACACGACGCCAACTATCGAATCCCACTCCTTTGACAAGAGTTAGGTTTTTGTAAAGCATCGTTGGCATAACTCGAAGTTTGAGCATGAATATCACCCCTCAGAAGGCCAAGAAGTTCTTAAGAATCTGGAAACCAGCCTTCTGACTTTTCTCGGGGTGAAACTGGACCCCAAAAATATTTTCTCTAGCGACTGCAGAGGCGAATCCTCCACAGTATGGCGTTGTCATCAAGATGTCTGCCGGGTTATTTGCGGCAAAGTGATAACTGTGGACAAAGTAAAAGTCCTTACCCGCTTCGATTCCGTTTAACAACGTTGAGGCTTTAACTGGCTCCACACTATTCCACCCCATGTGAGGAACCTTTTCGTCTGAGGAAGAAGTGATGAACCGGATGACCTTACCATTGATCCAACCAAGGCCTGGGGTATCGACAGGTTCTGTACCAAGCGTCGCCAGAAACTGCATTCCAAGGCAAATGCCCAGAAATGGCACCTTTTTTACTCTTACCTGCTCGTTAAGCTCATCTTCATAACCTCGCATCCGAAGGTTTTTCATTCCGACCGCGAAGGAGCCAACTCCTGGGAGAATTATATGAGTTGCAGTCCGAAGATCCTTTGGAGTCTCCGTCACGAGTGGTTTTCCGCCGCAGTATTCTACGGCTCGTGCAACAGAGTCTAAATTGCCAGCTCCATAATCAACGATTCCTACCAAAGGCATAATGACTAATCCGGATATTTAGTCGATGTTATCATCATTGACTTTAGACAAATTTCCATTTCGATCCTTGACTAAGTTGCCACGCGAGTCGCATTTAAAAATTTTTTTGTTTGTGAAACGGTCGCAGATGCGAATAAATTCGTCGAGTTCGAGGTCTATCTTCTTTAGCACGTCTTGTATCGGGCACCCAAGGTAAGTCCATGGGAACTTTCCATCTCTTTGTTTGACGATAACGATCGCCTGTTCTCGAGTCAGTCGACCCCGTCGCAGATGGAGACAAGCTAGGTCCGTCACCCGGCAAAACCCAAATTTCAGATACTTGAAGTAATCGTGGATACCGGTTTGGATATTATCGATGTTCTCATAGTTGACCAGCGAGCCCTCGATCGCTTTTGGAAAAGTCTCAAAGCCATAAGCTTGAGCAACGAGAGCGTTTTGATAGCCGTCCCAAGGAAAATAATGCCCCATAAAGATCCCTGTTACACCAACGCGCTTGAGGTCATCGTCCGTGGGATAAGCAAACTGAATTAGATCTTTTGCGGTGAGCCCCTCCTGCCCAATCATGTCAGTTACCCGAAGACCGAGGAGGCCACCGAATTCCTCGAGCCAGCGCCGCGTTAGGACGTTATTTTCAGCGTCAGCGGCCGGGCCTCCGTATTCGTTCTGAGAGTTCTCGCCCCAGATCATCAAAGGAATTTGGAATTGAACGGCAATTCGCGGAGGAATTGTAAAAATAGTCAAGTGCTCCGGCCAAGAAATATCACCCACCTCTCGCAAACCAATCCTGTTGGCCTTGGCGCGGACGATTGGGTTAATAGTAACTTCGACAT
>Ga0247843_1010214_pt1 | contig 10077 bp, 10 predicted proteins | sample LaCruzMarch2017__FD_192420 | JGI IMG/M metagenome (GOLD analysis project Ga0247843, IMG submission 192420) | Freshwater microbial communities from meromictic Lake La Cruz, Castile-La Mancha, Spain - LaCruzMarch2017_8m | ecosystem: Environmental > Aquatic > Freshwater > Lake | place: Spain...
TGACCCAAGTAGAACTAAAAGCAGGATTACAATAACTGCATGCAAACTGACATGTTCTATCAAAAGCAATCTCCAGTGTTTTAAGGTCGATGTCTTCATAGTCTTGGGTGGCGGCTGCTCTTTTTAGATCCTCAATCTTATATATGCGACTCTTGTAAACCCTGTCTGACACAGCATTCCGGCCCATGTCCTCGATCTTCCAACAGTATTCGCAGCCAGGAGGACGCTGGCCCTGCTTCATGAGATGGCGATCCATCTTTTTGGTCATGGTGTTATGCAAGGCCTTGGGATTGTGTTCCACATCTTCAACTGCAACCTTGTGTGCAGGAGGATGATGGCACGAAGTAGTCATGCCTGAACCCAACCAGATGGTGGCGTTGTACCATTTGGCACCACAGTAACTAGCAGAGATGGGATCCAGCACCTGCTGGCGATATTCAAGGTCGTTCACGATTGATATTTTTGTAAAAACTGAAAAAATCTTTCAGGGAATTCTCGATTGGTTTTTTTCCGCAATTCGGCAAGATGTTGTTGATTGTATTTACATATAGCCTGGCATGCAGATAGGAAACTGCCAAGATCTTGACGGCATAGATCATGCACGATATCGATAATGCGATCCATCCTTTGTTGTGCATTTTCTATACTATCAAAACTTTCATCTATGATTCCTTCAAATGTGTGAAATCCTAGATTATGTAAATCTCTATAAAAACCCGGGGTAGAAGCCACGATGAACGGATGTCCCATGGCCAATGGTTTTGCCATCTTTTCAGTTCTAAAACTATAAGTGCTTTCTGCGCAAACAGTTTCTGTTATGAGACTAAAATAGGTATCTATGTACGGTGCTGGCTCGAGATAAATCTCTCCCCATTCCAATCTAAATAGTTCTTGCTTTAAAAAACTACGGTCTTCAACAATGGGTCCAAATACCGGATTTCTATATCTTTCAACTTCGTAGTGATCTGGTAAATGCCGTAAAGTACTGGGAGTAGCCATTATGTTAATGTCGTCCTCGACAAAGTTAAAATGCCTTACCACTGTAGGTTTTGCATCTAGCATAGTCCATAATGCATGATCTAACACTCCATTACGTTTGAATCGCTCATAGAGATATTTTCTGTGTGGTCGGGCACGCCCATTCAAAAAAAAGAGTTTATAAGGTTTGTCACGCTCGGTAAAAATATGATCCGAGTATTGTTGTGCTTCAATGTTTTCTGGATAGCCCAATATAGTAGACAAGAAGTATTCGTGAGTCAAACAAGGATATTGCTGATCCACTTCTGCACCACCAATCAACAATAGTTTTCCCTCTCTCACAAGATCATCAATGTGCAATTGTTTGATTTGGCTTTCAAGTGTCCATGATCCTTCTGCACTGTTTGCAAATACCATAGTATATTGTCCAGTTTCGGCTGCTGTTCTGATCCGTTGCATGTGATCCAGTAAATGCTGCCGACCAATCACATATACTGATCCTGGATGTAATGCAACAGATCCAAAATCCCAGAATACTTCATTGGCATATGGTTTGAGCAAGTCAAATACCTCGCTCATGGTGTCGATCACCAGTCTAGGTTTGTCTAGCATGATGTTCACATTCCATCCACCATTGACGCATAGTAGGGAAAGTTGCTATGAAATCAGTATTTCGACGTCGATCATGTTCACTGAAGAATCTATAAAAGTCGGCCTTGGTTTGGCTGTGATCCTTGGATTGTCCTTCTCTCATCCAGGCTATGTCTCGGCGAAGGCGTTGTACTTCGTAGTCTTTGAATCCGTGTAACGGATTGTCTTCGGTGACCAAGTTCAATTCCATCCAGTCAGCGGTGCGTTCTAAGATACCAGCATAACTTTCTGGTAATATCTGCAGGCTCTGCCAGGCCGGTTGGCGCAACACCGGGGTATCAAACCATACACGCTGATAGGTAGTGCTGAAAGTCTGTCGTAATTCCAAGATCATTTCCAACAATTTCTGCAGACCCAACACTGAAAGATTGTTCATAGTGATGATAAATGTGAGACTATTACGGCCAGGTATTTCATGCAACCATTCAGCCACACGGCCCATGCAACGATGTGCATCCAGACCATGGCGTATGTACTGGGCATGAGCAAACAATCCCGAATCAATGCTGACATACTGCATGAAATGCTCAATGTTGGTAGCACACAATTTTTTGGTGTAATCTAAATACTTGACCCATAACTCTTCTTCTACTGAAAAGTTTGATGTGACATTGAGATGTAGATCGGGTTTAGGTAGAGCCAGCACATAATCAAATACCCGATAGGTATTCCGATCCATCAGAGGTTCGCCACCGGTCATGCGGAAATGTCGCAGTTGTGGATAAAGTGTGGGCCACCATGCCCAGAATGCCTCTACATAAGGATTGTGCTCTCGATTGGGTATGACCCGACGATCACCAGTGAAATGATCAGAATGGTTATGAATAACTTGGGTTGGATATCCTCCATACCGCTTGATTTCTTGAGCCCATGTAGATGAGTATTGTGGACTACAATAAGAACAGGCAAGATTACAAGCATTATTAAAATTGACTTCAACATAGCTAGGGATGACATCATCTTCGTTGCCCGTGGAGTTAGCGATACGATCAAAATCTATGGCAGCCCAGGGTTCACCTGAACGATAGTGACGATCACTCATCTGCCCGAGATCTTCCATGTTCCAACAATACTGACATTCCGCGGGTCGCTCGCCACGCAACATCATCTGGCGTTGCAGTTTTTTATGTTCGGTGTTATGCAAGGCCCCGGGTTTTTTTTGTATTTCATCCACAGAAATACGATGCAACGGTGGATGATAACATGAATTGTTCATGCCTGTGGTTAGATGCAAACTAACCTGTTTCCATTTGGCCAGGCACAGGCTAGGACTCACTTCGTCCAGGCGTTGCTTCATTACCTCAGCATCATTGAGAAATTTAGATTTCAAATTCTGCACTTCTTCGTTATTATGCGACATTGAATGTATCTTTTATATTTCAATCACAGCCTATTTTATAAAATTATACACATCAGTGATGTAAAATTCAGCATATGGCAATGAAAATTTTTTATTCAAAAAAGAATTCTGTTGATAAGATTTTTTGATCTGTTAAATCTTGTAGGCATCGCACATTATGTTCCAACACCGGTTGCATGTCGTCGTACCATTTCTTTATGGTTTGATTTGATTGTCCAGCGATGTAATCTATACCATCACACAGTGTGTCATATCTGGCATCAGCCGGATCTTGATCATAGCCTTCGTCCCACCAGGTGTCAAAGGTCTTGAATCCCAATGATTTGAGATTTTTCAAGTAGTTGGTGGGTCCTTGCACGATAAAGGGCCTGCGGTTGATAATACAACGCAGTGTTTTTTCTGTGATAAAAAATGTTCGACCGGTGAAATAAGTTTCACACACGATTTCTATAAACATAGAGCGATATTGTTGGGTCAAGTCAAACCCTTGTTCATGCCATAGTATAGGATAAGTTTGCTCATCGTGCTTGATGGGCAAATGTTTGAGAAACTCGTACACTTGTTGACTTCTATTCCAGTGCTTGTGTACAAACTCTTCCAAGCCGAGATTGTTGCGATAATAATCAAGCCTGTGGTCATAATGGAAGGACATCACAGTTCGATCTCTGTGTTTTTGGTGGAGATGCGCAGCCAGTCCTAATCTCTGCCAATTACTACGCCCTATGAATATGCCAAACAAGTGTTCAAGTGTGCTGGTCACCGGTTGCGATCGTCGGGCAAGATCCCGAGCAAGATCCAGTTCGACAAACTTGGTCCTGATCTCTGGATATGCACTGGACCGGATTTGATTGCTAGTCCGTATCAGAAAATGTTCTCTGGAAAGATCCAACAATGCACAGACCTGGTCGATAAGAGCATCAATGCCTGCAACCACGCAATCTGGTCCTTCATGTAGTAGATCTATGACCACGGGCCCTTGTTGTGCAGCGGAAATCATGTCAAACACAAACTGTTGCTTGTTCCACAACAGGCAATCACTGGTTATAGCCTCAATCTTCATCAACTAACCAATCCAAGGAGGGCTTGCCTCGCTCGGGAAAATAATCTGGGCAAGAACCAGATCTGCGGATATCATTGGTCAGACAGTGCATGCCCCCATCCCAAAAATTTCTACATCTAAAATCAAAAGCGTGAACATTGTAACCTTGACGGTACAAGAATTCGAAGGTATCATCGTCGTCGCCTATGCTAAGAATGTTTTTGTCATCTACTATCAATAAGTTTACATCAAACACAGTTTCTTGATAACTGCCCACCCAGTCCTGTGCCTTGGTTTGTACATGCTGTTGGAATTCTTTGTTGGCACCAATTTTTAGATCTGGCACCTCCCATTGGTGAAAGCCACCTCCCATGTTAAGAGGTTTTTTGCGGTTTCGGTGATTGATATTGTATATTTCCCATCCAGGAAATGTTGTGTTGTAAGATTTTTTGTAGTCTGTGGTTATAATCAGACCTTCTCTTACCGGACAAAACACACAATCGCTGTGCCCGTCAATCATGCTGACATGCACGCGATAATGCTTGGCTAACTCTACCAAAGGTTCTGTGACCATACCCCAGACATGTTCATGATAAACCCAATCAATGTATAAGTCTCGTCCAATACGAACCATACAAGGCGGACTCAAACAGGCCCAGGGTGTGCCTTCGTTGTGCTCTAATACTGTGGCGCCGCTGTGTCTGTAGTCGTCAATGGCATGTTGCCAAGGATTGCGTCGGAATTGGTTTCTTAGATGATACATAGTTGATCCCAATACCAAGGTATCGTCGCGAGCAGCTACCACTGGTTTTAACAAATTGTCGTTGGCATTCAAACAGTCATCTATACTGTGGTACTCAGGTCTGCGGACACTGACTCCCAGTTCTGTTAATTTATTGTGTATCTTGGTTAGATCCTGTTTTGTCCATGCGGTAATGGTATGGAATGCGTCCCGTATTGGAGCCGACAAATGATCATAAAAATGTTCAGGATAGACATCTCCCAACCATACTTCCTGCAACGGAGTGAACCCACAATGGCTATTGACCAAACTCATATCACCACCCTTCTTGCCTGCGTATTACATCAATCTCTCGCATCATTACACCTTGGTTGTGCCAATTTGATCTATAATGATGTTTAAAAAATCTACTCTCTATGGTATCCATGCTACACATGGGTAAATCCAATTGCGTCTTCAATGCATCTTCGTAATCATGAACCAGACTGTCGGGGTCGCTGCTTTCTATTTCTTGCCATAACGCATCTAAGGAATCAAACCACTGCACTTCTCTATAGTCCCAATTAGTGAGCATGGTCATATGTGTACCTTGCCGTGAACCGGCCATGGCCCAGGCTCCATGTTCTACATCTCGGCCCACATTGTGCCAAACAGTGAGATTATCCAAATTGCGTTGGTGAACTCGATCTCGGAACTCCTGTACTGTGGGTCGGGCTCCTTTGTTCAGACACATTTTTACTCCTTCTCGGAACCCAGCACGCCATGCATGTTTGGCTGATCCATTGGGATAAGTGGTTGAATAACAATCGTGCATGGGCCAATACAATGGATCAAAACAGAACTCTATCTGAGTCTCATCTCTGCCATCGGTATTCTCATGAGTTTTCATGTTGTTGACAAAAGTCCGTGTCCATGAACTTAGTCCACCATTGCCATACATCAATCCATTGATGTGATTACGGGCCCGCCAACGGAACACAGCCTGCTCCCAGGATTCATCAACAAATTCCAGAGTGAGATTGAAAAACTTTTCATCGGGTATATTATCCCCGTCGATCAGGATGAATCGTTCAGTATCGCTGGCTGCTGCTGCGGCCTTGTGGGCAGCATCGCTACCTTGGACTCCATCCACTCTTTTTGCCCATGGAACCATGTTACGAATGCGTACCCAGAACTCTTCTTTCTGGGGTTCGTCATAGGTGAGATAGATACAGTCTAAATCGGCTACGTCAACGTATTTCATTGGTGATGATGTTCCATTTTTGATGTTTCGCACTGTGATCGACCACTACACACACATCTCTTGGATCACATGCGGTACCTTGATCCTGTGATGGCTGTAACTTTTTTGCTGTAATTGCAGGTTTAATTATCACTAGTTTGCCATCTACAACCTTCACACCAAATGATCCGTATATGTAAGTGGCTTGATCAACTTCTATATATGTACCAGGCAGATCTTCCATGGTGTATATTATAGGCCTGCCTTCGTCATCGTGATACAGCCGATAGATCACAGGTTGGATTTCTGGCCACTGGAAACTCTGCCAGAATTCCAAGAAATTTTCAGTGTTGTCTTGATCACTCATCCAGAACCCAATCTTTGACGTGATAATGTACAAAACCCCATTGTGCCACTGTATTGATACGGAAAGGACTGTTTTCCCAAACCAACTCTTTGGTCCAATCATGGCTTTGAATAGGAATGATGTACTTTTTCATATGCACGATGTGAGGTCCCAGTCCCTGAGGCAATGTGACCGACTCTGGGCCCATTATCTTGGCTGCCATGGCATATACCACGTCAGTGGACGGTGATTCTTCCGGGAATTTCAACAGAGTTTTATACTCCGTCCAGTGCTCAAAAATCGATCGCACTAGACCAAAAAATTCTTTGGCTGTGGAACTTAGTCTCCAGTAAGTAATGGCATTGTAAACATCGGGCAGATCATTCTGATCGAAAATTTTCCTGTAATATCTAGATTCAGCGGGTTGATCATAGAAATCTCTCGCACCCTGACTTATTACCACGTCGCGACGTTCAAACAATGTCCACCAATGATCTATAGGACCAGCAGCAATCATGTCGGCTTCTAGTTTGATAGTCTGTCTATAAGGACTGGCATGGAACACCTGCCAATCATTGCAATATCCACCCAGGTCACCATGTGGCAAAGGTATCACATGATCAAACACCGGATCACTGCACCGTTTCACAGTAAGTGCTGTGATATTAGCATCAGGATGCCAGTGCCGTATGGATCTAGCCAATTGCACAGCACACCTCAAATAATCCACACTGTCCGAATCTATAGCAGGAATCAAATATCCGCGTTCATACGTGACTGGCAACTATTTCTCCTAGATGTTTCTTGCCCATGGCATGGAAATCCTGATCGCATATTTCAATCCAACGAGATCGATTTTCCTGATCGACGAAATTCACACGATATCTATCCACGCTCACACAGGTCAATTGATGTTCGGGTACGACACTGGCCAGAGACCATGGGATGCCGGCATGATCCAGAGAGTGACCATTGACCACTCCCAATGCGATGCTTAGGGAGTGATCGTTTCGATAACTCGCACTGTTGTTTTTGTAAAGATTCCTATAGTGTGTCCAATGATCTCTGACCATGGCCATGGTATCAAAAATCAATTCTGCGTGCTGGCATTTACGAAACATGATCACTGTGGCCCACCACATGGGCATGCGGTTGTCGCCAAAATAGTTTAATCCGGAAAAATCATTTTTGCCAGTGACATCCGTGGCCCATCTATGTGCAAGGAAATCTTGTGGGAAATCTAGCACACACCGTAACTGATCAGATGCCACCACGTAGTCTGCATCTAACAACAAAGTTTGATCCCATGGACTTAATGCATAGGCATCTGCCCGGGTGCGGTTATGCCATGGCATCTGTGTTTTAAAATCACCGAACCAGCGATGATTTTCGCCGCCTCGATCGCAGTGTATTATGCGATCAAATCCTGCAACATCTTCACGGTCCGTGATCACTGCCACTGGTATGTCAAGATGTCGTCGTATGTTAGCAGCAGACCATGCTGCCATTCTCACATAATCTATATGATCATTGTCAAAGGCGAATATCAACGCACCTGCGTTCATCTATTTTTACACAGTTGATCATGTTCTATCAGCCAGGCCGTCATTTGTTCTTGCCATCTCTGCTGAACAAGATCCTTTAGTTCTTTCACTGTGATCCGCACTGGATTTTCATAGAGATCCATGATCACAGAGTTGTCATCTGGACACACTGCTAACACGGTCAGCAGTTCCGGACCGGCTCGCCACATGCCTCCGGCATGGGCAAATGTCAATTTGGCTTGATATTTTTCTCGGAGCAGGCGTCGGGCGGCCGCATGTTCAAAACGGGCTCGCCCGTGGGTGATCAGTTGTTCAGTATCCATAGTGATATTGTACAGGAGAATCCGGATAAGGTAAAGGGCCCAGAGGCCCTTTTGGTGAACTAGTCAATGACGGAATTTATGCCACTGAAGCTGCGATGGTGGGTGTGCCCCAGCTGGCCGACAGGTAGGTGGTGCTGGGCGGAATGTATGTAACCAAAGTAGTGGGTGCTGTGCCTGTGATCGTGGTCGAAGGGCTGCTGGTTGCAGTGCCACCCGAGATGTTGGCCGTGGTACCTGGATCAGATGTACCGTCATCCACCCAGGTGGTGACTAAAGTTAACACTGTGCTTGACGTGGCTGTGGCGGTTGTACGTATGAATTCCGGTGTGTATGGCGATGTGGCATTGTTAAGTTGGAATATGGTAGTGGGTGAGCCTGTGAGATTATACCAGCCCGTGGTAGTGGCCAATGTGGTCTGTGTGCCGCCACTGCCGCTGAGTCGTGTAGTGCCTGTGTAGGCCTGACCTGCGATGGTATTGGTGGTGGCATTCACACGACCTGTGAGATTGATGGTACCTACTTGTCCGGCCAAGGTATTCCAGTCTGGATCATGATCAGTTCCGGTGGAACTCTTGCCATATTTGATTCGTACTATGCCTCCAGCATTGAAAAAATATCTCAAGGCATCCGCTGATGCAAAGGTCACAGTATGAGTGAATGTAATGGTCCAGGCTGCCTGACCAGATCCAGTGGCCGTGGTCTTGGAAGTAGTTCCAGTAAAAATGCCATATTCAGTGCCCGATGCTGCTGCGTTGCCTCGCGAGCCCGTGAGTGTGTTGATGTCTGTGGCCACGGCATTGAGGATGGTGATAGTGTTGCCGGCCACCGGTGCTGTGCGTGCAGTGATGGCAGTGCCTTGATGACTGCCAAGATTGGCTAGATTGTTGACCAAGGTAGCCCATTGTGTGGCTGTCACAGTGCCTGCTACAGAAACGTTGGAGATGGCAGTCTGGCCGTAGCCTTTGTCCGTGCTACCTGTTGACCAAATATTCCCAACGTTATTGGCTGAGTCATTGGCAAACCCGTTGTAGTCTGCTGCCTGTATTAATCCGCCTACTGTGTACGTCATGTTCGATATCCTAGTTTATTGTGACTATGGCTTCCACTGTGCCTTCATCTGTTTCTGTGCGATCATCAAGAGCACGGCCAATCACATTGAATGCTGTGGCTTCGCCTGGCTGTGCTGCACGTGCCAGCCCATTGCCCGCGGAAACCAGTCGATCTCCTTTGCGTATCATACCTGTTACTCGGACCGGAACACGTCCCGTCATTGCGATGGGAGGATGCGTTTCGTCTGTGCCGGCTCCGGAATTCATCAGGTATGCTGCACGAGTACTTATCACTCCAAACACGTTTGCACTTAATTCTTCCACGGATCTAGTGATTTCTGCCACACCACCTAGTTCTACCACTGTGCCAGGAACGTATATCTCATCTGCAGCAAAGCGTTCTGCCACGTCAGCGTAGTTGGCATTGATCTGGGTACCGCTGATCACACCGTTGGCACCAAATATGGTCATGGCCGTGGTGGGTGTGCCTGCCACATTGACCTGGAAGACTAAATTAGCGTTTGAGGTTTGGTTTGCTATGGTAACCGCTGATGTGGCTGTGGTCACTGAAATCCTAGCGTCTTGATCCGCACCCACTGTGAGTCCGGTATCGTTGAGCACGCCCAAAGTTCCAGATGTGGTATCATTGGCATCGCTGCGTAGGAACTGTGTGCTGGCCAAACCGTCCAGTGCGTCAGCATCAGTGGCTGTGCCACCAAATACCGCACCTGACACTGAACTACTGAGTTGTATGCCAGGACCGATGGTGGCAAAGCCTGTGACACCAGCACCACCTGGAGTGAATGTTGCGTCTTTGCTGACG
>Ga0247843_1010215_pt1 | contig 10076 bp, 5 predicted proteins | sample LaCruzMarch2017__FD_192420 | JGI IMG/M metagenome (GOLD analysis project Ga0247843, IMG submission 192420) | Freshwater microbial communities from meromictic Lake La Cruz, Castile-La Mancha, Spain - LaCruzMarch2017_8m | ecosystem: Environmental > Aquatic > Freshwater > Lake | place: Spain...
CAATTGAACAACCTATTAGAAAAATGGACCGATGCCATGCGTTCTGTTTTCAGAGATCCATCGGTGCAAGAAAACATGGATATTTTACAAGCCAATGACAAACAATTGGTGGAGGATTTTAGAAATGACACAGTTGAACTTAGGGTTGACAATGCGTCAAAGCTTAGAAATTTAATTGCCCAATTTGCTCAGGGTATCGATAAAGTGGAAATAACTATGGAAGAAATACGAAGGCACTTGAACAAACCATTGACGCCACAAGAGGCCATTGACACACTCACCCGATATATAGATGGTTTGTGTATGGGTAAAGAAAGAAACAAAGTTCGTATTATCATTAAGTAACTCACTTCCATGGCACAAGAAAATTTATTTACCGACATATCAGAAAATCTTGATAAAGGACCTGTTATTTGTCTGGGAAAAACATTCAACTCTGAGGAAGAACGCAGAGCATACTTCCGTAATGAACTGCGAACCAAACTACCGGAGTTAAAAACCATAGAAGGATTTCCAATTGGGGAAGATGAGGATATTATTAATCTAAGCGACCCTCCTTATTATACTGCCTGCCCCAACCCTTGGTTGAATGATTTTATTGATGAATGGGAAAAAGAAAAGGAAAATATAAAAGGGAGGTTTGATGAATTTTATGTGGAAGAACCTTACGCTACAGATGTTAGTGAAGGGAAGAAAAATCCGATATATGGTATGCATACCTATCATACTAAGGTTCCTCATCCAGCCATAATGCGATATATCTTGCATTACACACAGCCAGGTGATATAATACTAGATGGAGTTGCAGGTACAGGAATGACTGCTGTTGCAGCACAAATATGTGATAATCCAGACCCAACAATTAAATATAAAATAGAACAAGAATTTCGTTCATTATCACTTAAATCGCCTATTTGGGGTCATAGAAAATCTATAAATGGTGATTTGTCTCCAATTGCATCATTCATTGAACATAACTACAATTTACCAGTTGATGCAATTGACTATGGAAATAAAATAGAAAAAATATTACTTGAAGTTGAAAAAGAAACCGATTGGGCTTTTTTAACCAAGCATTCAGATGGTAAATATTACAGAATTAATTACACTGTGTGGAGCGAAGTTTTTACTTGTCCCACGTGTTCTTCTGACATAATTTTCTATGACTATGCCGCAAACGAAGAAGAAGGGACAATAGAATCTACTTTCAATTGTAAAAAATGTAATGCTGAACTTTCTAAGAAAAAACTGAATAAAAAAATATTGACATATTATGATGATAAACTAGGAAAGTCAGTCCAGACATCTTTATATGAGCCAGTATTAATAAATTATTCTAATGGGAAAAATGAATTTGAAAAAACTCCCGATAAAGAAGATTTAGATATTATTAGTAAAATTATGGAAACTTCAATTGACAATTGGTATCCAGCAGATTTGATGATGTTTAAAGAAGGGAATTGGGGTGATATATTTCGTTCTGGCTACCATTTTGGAATATCTAATATTCACCAATTTTTCCAGAAAAGGGTATTATGGGTTCTTTCCAAAATTTACTCGAAAATGGGCGATGACCATTTCTTAAAATTTACATTTACCGGAAGTATTTTAGGCTTAACTAAGATGCAGCGGTATAGACCAAATTCGGGCTTTCCAAATATGTTGCTTTCAGGAACCTTATACATGGGTTCATTACAAAGAGAATGGAATGTTATAAATTGGTTCAGAGGCAAAGCTAAAGCTTTACAAAAGGCAAAAGCTAATTTCAAAGGTCAATTAAACTGGTACTCAATTTATACTTCATCGGCCACTCAAATTGGTTTAAATGAAAATTCAATCGATTATATTTTTACTGACCCTCCCTTTGGTTCAAATTTAATGTATTCTGAACTGAATTTTGTATGGGAATCTTGGTTGAAAACATGGACTCAAAATTCAAAGGAAGCTATTGAAAATAAGAGTCAAGGAAAAAGTACACTTGAATACCAAGGATTAATGACTGAAATATTCAAAGAATATTTTAGAGTTCTAAAATATGATAGATGGATGACTGTTGAATTTAGTAATACAAGTGCTGCTGTTTGGAATGGTATACAAACTGCTTTACAAAAAGCTGGTTTTATTTTAGCTAATGTTGCAGCTTTGGATAAAAAGCAAGGGAGTTTTAAAGCAATAAATAATGCAGTGTCAGTTAAACAAGATCTTGTAATAAGTTGCTATAAACCATCTTCAGATTTTGAAAACAGATTTAAAAACTCACAAGGCGATTTGGCTATATGGGATTTTGTTTTACAACATCTTAATCACTTGCCTGTTCATGTAAAAATAGGTAATAGTACTTCAATCGTTATTGAACGTAATCCCAAAATATTATTCGATAGATTGATCACATTTTACTTAATGAGGGGGTTGCCTGTACCCATTGATGCAAGAGATTTTCAAGAAGGTTTAAAGCAAAGATTTATCGAAAGAGATGGTATGTACTTCACTTCAGAACAAGCAGCTGAGTACGATGAGAAAAAAGCCCAAACTCCCATTTTTGTGCAGCTCTCATTAATCGTAACCAATGAAAGTGATGCCATAGAATGGTTAAAAGAGAGGTTACGTAAGGAGGCACAAAAATATCAGGACATCATGCCTGATTTCCGTATTGCTACCCAGTCCCTTCGAAAAGGAGATACTTTGCCGGAATTACAGGATATACTCAATGAAAGCTTTATTCAAGAAACCGATGGTCGTTGGCGTACACCAGACCCAAATGAAGCCAAAGACAGAGAGGCCTTACGCACTAAAGTATTATTGAAAGAGTTTACAGGGTATGTTACCGCCATCAACCAGCCCAAGGCTAAAAAACTCAAAGAAGTTCGGGTTGAAGCCTTACGTGCAGGGTTCAAAAACAGTTGGGAGCAAAAAGATTTCAAAACCATCGTAACGCTGGGTGATAAAATTCCCCAAAATATTTTGTTGGAAGACGAGCAATTATTGATGTATTACGATATAGCAAAAGACCGGGAATAAAATTTTATATGAGAATAGATAAACTACGCATAAGAAATTTCAGAGGCATTGAAGATTTAGAAATAAATCTTCATAAGCAATTTAACTTGTTCATCGGCGAAAATGGTGTGGGAAAAACGGCTATTTTGGAAGCATTGGCAGTAGCTGTAGGTTCATTTTTTTCAGGTATGCCGGGTGTACAAAATCGACATATAAGAACTGCAGACATAAGGTATTTCAAAACACCAGAAGGTTCTTACGAATACACTGCAAACACTAAAATAGAAGTATTAAATGCCCAAATTATTGGCAAAGAAATAAGTTGGTACAAAGAGAGAAATGGTCCTCAGGGTTCAAATATAATGGGCAAAGGAAGTCCTGTTCGCTTATTATCAGAGGAACTTAATAACACCTTAAAAGACTCTAAAAGAACCACTTCAATGGACTTGCCCGTAATAGCCTATTATTCAACAGCACGCTTATGGAAGGTTCATAATGAGAATAAAAAAGAAGAAGGTGTTAACGATACAACAGTAAAGAGGCTGCCAACACGTTATAGGGGTTACAAGGATGCATTGGAAATCAGGTCAACCTTTAAAATAATGTTAGACTGGTTTAAAAGTAAGTTTAGCGAAATTATTGTTAATCAAAATTCAACGTTTCAGCTAGATTGTGTGAGAGATGTCATCACAAATAATATACCCGGAGCAACAAAAGTAAAATGGGTTTTTGATAAGGATCAAATACAAACGCTTTATATAGTATTTGACAATGGAAAAGAAATTCCCTTTCATTTTTTAAGTGATGGGTATAGAAACCTCCTGGCTATTTTCGCAGATTTAGCCTATCGTTGTGTCACATTAAATCCACATTTCGGTAAAGAAGCCAATCTAAACTCAGAGGGTGTTGTTTTAATTGACGAGCTTGATTTGCATCTGCATCCTGCCTGGCAAAAGAATATCATTAACCAACTCAAAGAAGCGTTCCCTAAAATACAATTTGTTGCAACCACACACTCTCCTTTTATTATACAAGAAACAAACGAAGGAGAATTATTCAAACTTCAAAATAATGGGCAAATAAATATTGGTGGGGCAAATGAATACAGTTTGGAAGATATTGCTGAGTACTTGCAAAAAGTCAAAGATCCTGCTTGGAGTATCCGAAAAAAGGAAATGTATGATGCTGCAAAGGAATATTTTGATTTATTACAAAAACTTTCTCCAAACACTTCCCCCGAAGAACTCAATCAAATAAGAGAAAGACTAAATATTCTTGGCAAGCCATATTCTGGTAACGTTGCCTACACCGCGTTTTTAGAGCAAAAAAGATTTTTGGCTGAAGAAAAATTAAAATAGGAAAATATGCGATCAGTACAAAGAGGACCAGCCCCTAATACTTATACAAATTATCAGTCAGCAAGAAATGATTTGACAGAAAGATTAGGTTGGTTTTGCTCTTATTGCGAAATGCCTGTAAAAAATATGATTGAAGTAGAACATATTCAGCCTGTTGCAAATGGGGGTAATGAACTTGACTGGGATAATTTCCTTTTAGCCTGTAGATATTGCAACGGAGTTAAAAGTAATAGTAATGCAGATAGGGCAGGTTATTTTTGGCCTGATGTGGACAATACACCTCTAGCATTTTTATATTCGGAATTGAATATTATTGAACCTGCCATTGGTCTGCAAAATCATGAAACTATATTTGCCAATGCTACTATAATGCTTACTGGATTAAATCGCACGCCACATTCAGGTAATGAGCCTACTGATGCAGATTCAAGGTGGATTAACAGGCTTATTGCTTTGGGACTTATCAACGAATCATACAATGATTGGCTAACAAATCAAAACGAAGCATTTGCAAGACAAATTGCCAGAACAGCAACAGGGCAAGGCTTTTATTCATTTTGGCTAATGAAATTTGCAGGGATTCCCCTTGTTATTGATGCCATTAATGCAGCATTTTCAGGAACATATATTACCCAATACAATACTTTAAGGGTTAAAACCATAAGACCAACTGGAACATTTTAAAATATGCTTTACCAAGGAAAAGAAATAGAGATACTATCCAGAAAATCGGTATTTGGAAAACAAATAGCTGATATAAAAATACTGTCAACAGGAGAAATAAAATCTGTTCCGTTTTCCGAGTTAACAGACGAAACAAAATTCCCCACAGATGCAGATATAACATTTAAGGCCATTGCGGCAAAAATTAAAAATGAGGTTTTTAAGCAAGCTATGTTAGCTCCCATAGAGAGTAACATTATTCCATTACCTCATCAGATATTAGCATTAGAAAAGGTCATGGCAGGTCAGTTTCTAAGATTTCTTATAGCGGACGAAGTCGGTATGGGCAAAACCATAGAAACTGGTTTGATTCTTAAAGAATTGAAACTAAGAGGGATTGCAAAAAGAATTTTAATTGTCGTTCCTAAATCGGCCATGGGACAATGGCAGCAAGAGATGAAAAAACATTTTAATGAATTGTTCCATATCTATGATACCGATTACATCAATACCTTAAGTAAAACATTTGCAAGGCTTGAAGTTGATAACGAGATTAATCTGTTCACACAGCATAATCAAATCATCGTTTCTATGGATGCCTTAAAACCTATCGAAACCCGTCAAGGCTGGAATAAACAAAAAATCGAGGAATACAATAAATACCGCATTCAAAGTGTCATAGAAGCAGAGTTTGACCTCCTGGTGATTGACGAATGCCACAAAGTTGGTGGTAGTAGTACGCAGGTTGGCCGTTTTCAAATGGCAGATATTTTATGCAATGCCATACCCAATGTATTGCTACTTTCAGCGACGCCTCACAGAGGCAAAAGTGATCATTTCAGGCGGTTATTACAATTACTAAATAGTGATGCCTTTGCCGGAGAAGGAATGCCTACCATACCTGAATTAGAACCTTACGTTGTAAGAACTGAAAAGAGACAAGCCATAGATTATAACGGTAAACCATTATTTAATAAAAGGCATACCAAAAAAATAGAAGTAATACTGCATGAAGTAAACCACCGTAAACAGAAAGCCCTTTATGACAACGTAACAGACTATGTAGTAAGTGGTTTTAACTTGGCACAACAGACTAAAAATACCTCTTATGGGTTTGTGATGATACTTTTTCAACGTATGATGAGTAGTTCAACACAAGCCATTTTGGATGCTATGCAAAAACGAGCTGACAGACTTTCAGGGGAAAGACAGGAGGTAAATAAGGATCATTTCATTCATAATATGGAAGATTTTGGCTACGAAGGCCAGTTGGAATTAGATTTCGAGCAAAAGCTATTTTCACTCGTTGAAGAAGCTAAGGCAAACTATGACACAGAACTAAGTATATTACAAGGTCTGATTCGGGATGCCAAAGACTGTTTAGATAAGGAAACGGACGCCAAAGTAGAGTTTTTGATGACCAAACTTTCCGAACTAAAACGTTCTGAACAAAATCCAGATGTCAAGTTCCTGATTTTTACAGAATTTACCAGCACTCAATTCATGCTTAAAAAGGTATTGGAACAAAAAGGTGGTTATATCTGCGATGCCATTAATGGTTCCATGGATTTTGATCAAAGGGTAAATGCTTTAAGACAATTTAAAGAAGGTTCACAAATTTTAATTTGTACAGATGCTGCTGGTGAATCCCTGAATATGCAGTTTGCACATATTGTCATTAATTATGATATGCCTTGGAATCCCATGGTATTGGAGCAAAGAATTGGCAGAGTTGACCGTATTGGACAATCATTTGAAGTACTTGCTCTAAATATGATGCTGGACAATTCAGTGGATAAACGTGTGTATGAAGTAGTTGAAACCAAACTGAGTCAGATTATGAATGAACTTGGTATTGATAAAACGTCCGATGTATTAGATAGCACCTTAGAAAGAGATCAACTAAACCGTTTATACCTTACTTCTTTATTAAATCCTACGAAATTTGAACAAGAGAGTAATGACTGGTTAGAAGAGATAAAAATTAAATTACAATCCTATAAGAGTACAGAAGGAGCATTACCCACATTAGCTTCCAAGGACATAAGTGTCGATAAGGTGGATAGCATTAAACATAGTCCATTACCCGCTTGGTTAGAAAACCTAACCAAACAGTATCTGACGACAAAAGGTATCACCTACCAACATTTAATAGATGGAATGAAGTTCAGATTCCCTGGTCATAAAGAGGGGATTTATACTTTCAATGTAAAAGAAAGTGTGATTAATCCCATTCCTGAACCGGTGTCTTTACAGCACGAATTTATTCAAACCATGTTGAGAGAAGCGATACCCTACACAACTTCTCAGCCCATTCCAATGGTGAAAATAAAACAAAATAGCGCTACTACAGGATATTGGTCTTTGTGGCATTTAGAGGTAAAAAATCAGTTTGAGTCAGGTCAGATTATTCAACCCATTTTTATTTCATCTGAAGGTGAAAATTTCTCTGCATTTGCACAAAGTATTTGGGATAAAGTAATTCAGGAAAACGATTATTTTATTTGTACTGGCGCACTATCCCTGGAGGAGTCTAAAAAAGTATTTGAAGATATTTCAGAAAAGTCAGAGGAACTGATGCAAAAGAAATACGAAGCCTTTGAAAGTAGTATCCTGCTGAATGCAGATAAAATTAAAGCGAATAAAGAAAAGTCATTCGTGTTTCAAGAAAAACAAATGAACCGAATTGGAATTGAAAACATAAAGCAATCGAGACTAACCAGACTACATAAAGAAAAAGAGCTTTGGGAAGATAGCTTTCAATCTTCTATCCAAATAGTGCCTGCGCTTTCTTGTCTATTAATCGTAAAAATCATAAATGAGTAACTGGATTGATAAATATAAAAATTTGGTCATTTCAAGTCACAAACAGCACCTCATTATTGCTGATCAAGATCATTTATTTGATTATAACGAGTTACATCAGGCTTTCTTAAGTGATGGATACACCTTATTGAATTGTAAAACTGCCTTGTCAGTAAGGCTTGAATTTGAACTAAAAGTAAGAGAATCTTCTAATAGATATTTAATTATTGCCCCAGATAATTATTTTCCTCCTCCAGATATTGAAACATTGGTCCATTTTCAAGCAGTAGGCTTACCCTCTTTATTTCCCAATTTAGATGCTAAAGCCATCAAAGGATTAAGCTTCAATGCCCTATGTGTTTTAAGTAATATAAAACCATACGAAGAATTAAGCCATGATAAAACTTTAAAATTCTTGTTGGAGAACTTATACAATGTTGATTTTGAAACATTGACCATTAATAAGAGTAAGGAAAGAATAATGAATGCACTTATTACCGTTTTTCTTGAAAAAAATGGAATAAATGAACCTTTAACCAAATTTTTATCCCATATCACAAAGCCTTTTTTCCCTTTGCTTGTTTCAAAAGGATTAACTAAAGTTAGTCTTACCAAATACATTCAAGAGCAATGGGCATCGTATGTAAACCATTCGATTTCAGAACTTGATTTCAATGAATCCATTTTAATTAAAAGTTTGGGCTACCTATTTACTTTTGAATATTTAAAACCAGTACAAGTATCTCCGGAACAATACGCTTTATTCTCCAAACCTCTGAAAATAGGCATATTTATTGATGAAAATGGACATAACGATAATGAACTTGAAGGCTTGATTGAGTATCTCAAACAACAAGTTAAAATTATTGAAGATATAGCCGACCAATGGTTCAAAATTATTATGGTGTTGGCGAATGCAAAATTAAAGTATTTATTGTCTGAAAATGAGCATTTAAAGAAGGAATATATAATAATTGAGGATAATTTAAATCTTCGATTTCAACGGTTTATTGACAACAACTATGGCAGTTTGTTCTCTTTAAGTGGTGTAAGGAAACCAGTTGTTGTTTCTAGAATATTGGAACATTTAAAATCAAGACCGGCCAAAAAAAAAGCGTTAGTGGTCATTGACGGTATGAATTACTGGCAATGGAATATCATTGGAAAAGCATTATCCGATGCAGATATAGGTTATACATCCAATGCTACCTTAGCCTATATACCAACCATTACAGCATGGTCAAGACAAGCCATATTTAAAGGAGATAAACCCGACTTGTCCGCGGATAATTCGAAAGAAATGAAACTTTTTGAGACCTATTGGCAACAACATGGTTTATCTGGTTTTCAAATTACCTACAAAAAATTCGGCATAAAAGAACCAATAATCCTGGAGGATATTTCACCAGACACCGTTATGCTTGGCTTGGTTTGTAATGATTTAGATGATATCATGCATGGTTCTATACTTGGTAACACGCAATTAAAGACTTCAACAGAGCAATGGATTACAGAATCTAAAATTATTGAATCTATTGCAGGTTTAAAAAACAAAGGATTTCAGGTTTACATAACAGCCGACCATGGAAATATAGAAGCAACCGGTTTAAAAAACTTAACAATAAAAGACAAGTTAGGCGCACTAAGTCGTGGAAAAAGGCATTTATATTTTACTAACGAAATGTTGATGGAAAATTTCATATCGTTGAATTCAAGCATTGAAGTTGGCAAAAAAGGTCTATCTCTTTACCTTAAGAAACAAGAGGCATTTACAAACGAGAATACCAAAGTAATTACGCATGGAGGTTCTCATATATGGGAGGTTATAGTCCCTTTTATAAGTATCAATGAGCAGTAAAGGAAAATACATAGGTATCAGTAATCGAATTCCATTTGTTGTTTTGGAATATGCAATAGCTGATTTCATCAGTACTGGACAGGTGAATACACCTTCCTACTTGAAGTACATACTTGAATTTACTAAAGGTGAGAATAGGGCAAAAAAAACCTTGAGTCACTTAGTTTCAATAATTAATAAAAATACTTCTTTAATAAATCTGTTGGCAAAACAAACCAAAGGAGACTTTCATACTTTAAGTCTTTCCGATAGAAGGGCCTTCTTGATATGTTTATATTCCTTAACTTTTCCCATTGTGTATGATATTTTGAACGCTTTCTCCATTGGATTTAAAGTACAGGAAAAAATAAGTAAACGAGTAATTATTGAAAAAATAGGTGCCATATATGGGTCAA
>Ga0247843_1010219_pt1 | contig 10074 bp, 5 predicted proteins | sample LaCruzMarch2017__FD_192420 | JGI IMG/M metagenome (GOLD analysis project Ga0247843, IMG submission 192420) | Freshwater microbial communities from meromictic Lake La Cruz, Castile-La Mancha, Spain - LaCruzMarch2017_8m | ecosystem: Environmental > Aquatic > Freshwater > Lake | place: Spain...
TTACGAGAAGCCTTACGAGCAGGTGAAGCCTTACGAGCAGGTGAAGCCTTACGAGCAGGGGAAGCCTTAGGGGAACTCTTACGAGCCTTAGGTGAACTCTTACGAGAGGAACTCTTACGAGCCTTAGGTGAACTCTTACGAGAGGAACTCTTACGAGCCTTAGGTGAACTCTTACGAGAACTCTTACGAGAGGAACTCTTACGAGCCTTAGGTGAACTCTTACGAGCCTTAGGTGAACTCTTACGAGAACTCTTACGAGAACTCTTACGAGAAGATCTTCTCATCTTTTCGGAAAATCTTCCATCAATTGTGTAACCAGAATTTTCAAGATATTTCTTGCACGATGTGATTCTCTTTGGTGGCATTTGCGATTAATATATAAAACGAAAAAAGTTTATCAAATAAAACTTTTTTCGTTTAAAGTAAAGTCTTTTCTAAAAAGTTTAATGTAAAAAGTTTAATGTAAATTTACAACCTTTGCATTTCTTTTTGGTCGATATTTATTCCGCAATAATTTGTAACAAGAGATTTATGTGGATCGTATATACCTAGACGATAAGCTTTTGTTAAAAGATTTTCAAACATTCCCTTAAATTCTGGAGTTGAGTGATCTAAATCAATAACATCGGTCAATGCGTGGCTACATTCGTGAATTGCTACATATATCAACATATTATAATCATAATATTTACCCTTTTCGTCCCGAATACATAAAAATATCTTCTTTTTATCTTCTGTGTAACTTTCGTCGGATGAAAAAAATTCTATAGATGATATTCTAGGATCTAGTTTAGACACATCATACTTAATTTTTCTAATGAGAGGATCTTGGCGATTTTTAGGTTTGATACATAGATTGTAAAAACAAATAGTAAAAATAATTAATAAAGAGAGAAGGAGAACAAAATCCATAGTATTATTAAAATCTCTCAATAAAATAAAAGACTTTATTTTCAGAAATTCATTTTATTAAATTTCTGAAATTATAATTTTCTTTCTTTCTCTAACAGTAAAGGATATGAACAATTCTAGAACTATTTTAATCTCTCTGCTACTAATTCTTGTGGCATTTTTAATTTATTGTAATTGTACAAAGAAGAAGGAAAATTACGCTGATATGTATTACAACAACGGATTGGATTCGTCAATTTCGTCTCGTCCAACTTTTAACTCAAATCTTGATCCAAATAACATGAACTTGAGATTTGATCCAAATGTATATGGAGGTTTTATTAGAGGAAATTCTCCAGAAATTGGAAATCTTTCTTCTCAAAATAAAATGTCGACAGTTAGAAATACCTCTAGAGAGGGTTTTTCACACGACGCTCTAGGAACTACTGACGCTCCAGGAAGTCACGACGCTCCAGGAACTACTGACGCCGCACAATTCGTCGCTTACCAAGATACAGATTATAATGGAGGAATTGATTCGGTCGCTCAAAAAACTCAAACCAAAGGAGGATATGAAACTGTGTCAAATGATTTCGCATCACTCGCTGGAGATGGAACTTTTCAATCCTCAAAGGTAAAAGAAGATGCTATGATTTACAAGTCCTCTCTATCAAACAACTACAATCCAAATACTCTTAAATACACTGTACCAAAGGATATCCTACCCGTTCCAGATATGCGTCAACCTTTATCTCGTGATCCATCAGATCCTTCTAATTTCATGTACGATCGTACCGTTTTTGCTCCTCTAAAGAAGCGTAATCATAACGAAGCTGATCGTATTAGAGGAGATCTTGATATTGAACCGGTAAAGACCGGATGGTTTGATATCGCTACTGTTCCTACTGTTGATCTCGTAAAAGGTTATTTTGGATATTTCAATGATATTCAAGAATATCAAGATCTTCAGGATATTGCTTATTCTAGAGTCAGAAGTCAATCAACTGGTCAGAAGACCGATGAAGAATCGTCAACAACTGCTCTCTCAGATTTAACTGGAATGATCAATAAAGATATGTTAAGACCTCGTCTTGCTTACGCTACTCAACCAGATCTTCAGATGCCTTCCGGAAATGCATGGGGGCAAAAACGTTCTTTTGCGTTATAAAGTTAGGGGGGAGATAGTCTTTTTATTTTATTTTTGAAAAAATAAAATAAATTCATAATATAAATATGTCATTTAGAATATCAAATATTATAAATAGTAGATGTGACCAACGAAGTATACTTGGCATTATATTATCTGAAATCAGAATATATGGAGAATCACTTATCGGACCGACTGGTCCTACTGGTCATACTGGTGCTAGCGGTACTGGCAGCGGAGGAGGGGGTGGTGCTACTGGTGCTACTGGTCCTACTGGTGCTACTGGTGCTACTGGTGCTACTGGTGCTACTGGATTTACTGGCGCTACTGGACCTACTGGCGCTACTGGCGCTACTGGACCTATTGCTGGAACAGATACTCAGATTATATATAACCAGACGGGGGCTGCGGCTGGTAGTAATAATCTTGTTTGGAAATATACAACAAATGTACTTGGTATATCTGGTGATATTAATTGTTCAGGTAATGTCGGTATTGGTACAAGCGCACCTGCTTTATCTCTTGATGTTTCAGGTGGATCTATTGGAAATTCTGCTGGAGATTTAACGCTAAATGTCAGCACAGGAGCAACAGGAGGAACTGGTGGAGCATTAAAAATTCAAGGAGGAACTGGTATACTTTCATCAACATCAGGTTATACATCAGGGCAACATTTAGTTATTACAATTAACGGCACACCTTATAAAATTAAACTGGAAACTGCATAGAAAAATGGTTATTTTATTTTAAAGATCTTATACTATATTAAATAAAAAATGAGTGAAGAGAAAAAGATGTATGAAACTAACGATGAAACTTTGTACTAATAAGAATTATTGAGTGTATATACAAGAACTTTAGATTTGACAATTTTTATTAAGATAGTCGTGTCGTGACGGAGTGAGTTTCTCACCTCTATACATCTGTTAATAAGAGAAGTAAGATACTTTAGTCAGACATTATCAACTCTTTCAAACTTTTTAATTTTATTATAAGTTGAGATAATAAAATTCATTATTCTTCATAATTACAATTATAAGTGGTTTAATATATCCTATAAGTTGTAGGCAGAAATCAAGTCATCTCTTATCGGGACCAAACAAATAGGGATTTAAAGTTTATTAGAGATAATCCAATTAATATAGATTTCAATTATATAACGATATAAACCGATATAAACTGATATAAAGTGTTGAGTGAGTGATATATGACTAGTTTTTATTTTATTTTATTTTATTTGTGAATAAAATAAAATAAAATAAAATAAAATAAAATAAAAACTAGTCATATATTAAATATGGGATTTAAACTCTATTCTTCTCTCGCTAGTAGAATAGATCAACGAAGTCTAAGTGGTGTTGTAGTATCTGAACTCGCAATATCTGGAGAATCACTTATCGGACCGACTGGTCCTACTGGTCCTACAGGACCTAGCGGTACTGGCAGCGGAGGAGGGGGTGGCGGCATTGGACCTACTGGTGCTACTGGTGCTACTGGTCCTACTGGTGCTACTGGTGCTACTGGTCCTACTGGTGCTACTGGTGCTACTGGTGCTACTGGTGGCATTGGACCTACTGGACCTACTGGTGCTACTGGAACGTTTAGCGAGAACCCAACTTGTGTAAATATAACAACCCAAACAATTACTGGTTCAACTGGAACCTTTACAAATCTTTTAGTTCAGAATTTATCTTCTGATTCTATAGGATGTAATAATGGGTCGTTTATTAACATAACGACTGGAAAAATAGATTCTCTCCTCTCAACTTTAGATGTAGGTTGTAATAGTAGTAGTGAGAGTATTAATATAGGTTGTAGTACAGGAGTTCAGAGTGTTAATATAGGAACTAATGGAGGAGGAAAGACAACAATTAATCTTGGAGGCGTAGGAGATACAGTGGTTGTACAAGGAACAATGGTTACTGTAAACACTACAAATCTAGATGTAACAGACAAGACAATAACATTAAATGTTGGAGGAGTAACGGGTTCATCTTTTGGTGCTGGAATTGATATAAATGAAAATGGAATCACTGGAGCTGGTTATATTAGAGTATCCGCAGATAGAACTAAATTTTTATTTAAAGCTCCAGCTGGTCTTGAATTCGACTTATCTCCGGGTGCTACTGGTGCTACTGGTGGCATTGGACCTACTGGTGACATTGGTGCTACTGGTGCTACTGGGCCTGTTGCTGGAACAGATACTCAGATTATATATAACCAGACGGGGGCTGCGGCTGGTAGTGATAATCTTGTTTGGAAATATACAACAAATGTACTTGACGTATCTGGTGATATTGAATGTAATACACTGAAATACACAGCCTTGAATCCTCGTGTAGTTGATGTAATTATCGATGCACCGACAAACATCCCTGTAGATAAACGTACGACATATGTTAAGCAGGACGGTAAGATTTATGGATACGAACCACCATATATTGATGTTCCTGTATTACGTAGTATACCTATTTACTCTGGAACAGTCTATAATGTAGCCAACAGTTCTCAGTTTACTGGCGCTATCCCCTCATTAAACGATGGGGACATTATCATGGTGAATGCAAACATCGACTTAGGAACTTCTTCTGTCACGATCCCCAAAGGTGTGAAACTGAAAGCATCTGATCCCGCAATTTTTATTACTTCAGCGAGTACGGAAGGTACAACAGTTATCTTCAACGGTGATAATGTTTTGGTGTCTGATATTACTATCCGCACCACGGGTATGGGTAGTAATGCTAAGGCTCTCGACTTTACTTCCACAGGGGCTACGAACAACTATGTACAAACCTTAACGATCAACACAAACGAATTTGGTATCTCATCAAGTAACTCCCAGATACAAATTGATGATGTAACATTCAGTTTTACTGGCGCATCAGACGCACACCGATACATTAATCTCGTACGAACAACTGGTACAACGATTATCTCGAACTGTAAGTTTCAGGGTAACAGTATTAACAGTACAGATTGTATTTATACAGCCTCTCCTGCGCAAAACTTTTCTAATGGTAAAATCTGTATTCTTAACTGCCAATCCACTGGACCTCAGGTACGTCGTCTAGTGGATTGGCAGGGTAGTCAAGCCACCGGTACCAACTCGGAACTGTATCTAGTCGGTAACACCTTGACGACTTTCAACGGATGGGCTTTGTTTGTAACGAGTCCTTATCTGGCTAACTTCTCAAAGATTGTGGCATACAACAATACGGAGAACGTGGGTTTGTTGTCATTGGGATCTAAGGGTCTTATTGGCTTGGACGTCGGAGGTGGTATTCTACCACCTCCATTGAGTAATCCTATATGCTACTTTGCTGACAATCAGGTCGCAGTAGGTGGGGTATTACGGACGGATTATACAGATTGGACGTTCGAACAGGACCGATGTATTGCTTACGGTGTTACTACCACTGCGCCTACTGGTCCTAAGAAGTATTATAGTCCAGGTCTTATATCTGCACCGTTTGGTATTTCAACTGGCTCGTCATGGAATTCGTTGACACAAACACTCAACATTCCAAATATGGGTATTACGGGTTCTCTGACTGTTGGGAGAATTGATAGTGTAAATATAACAACCCAAACAATTACTGGTTCAACTGGAACCTTTACAAATCTTTTAGTTCAGAATTTATCTTCAGATTCTATTACTGGAAATACTGGTACATTCAATAAGTTAACGACATCTACAATCGAAACCCAAAATCTAAATGTAAAGGACAAGACAGTAACATTAAATGTTGGAGGGGCGACTGGGACAGCTGGAGATGCAGGAATTAATTTTAACGAAGGAGGATTGACTGGATCTGGTTATATAAAGGTGTCTCCAGACAGAAATAATATAGTAGTTAAAGCTCCTCTAGGAAATCCTTTCTCTTTGGTACCTATTCAAAAAGGAAAAATACAAACTATAGGTAGTGTGTTTGATACATCAGATATTACAGGAACCTATCAATTTGGAACTTCTTTTCAATCAACGCCAACGGTAGTTGTTAGTTTAGTTGGAGGAACTAATCCAATTGATTTTTCAGGAATAGTATCTGCAAGCGCAGTGTCCACGAATGACTTCTCTTATAAAATTTCAAACATTTCTTCTAATTCAACGGCACAAACTATCGACGGTAATGGTAACGTTGGAATATACTCGTCTCTTCAGGTTGTTGACGGAAATCCAGCAATATCTTATTTCGAAGCTACAAATTCAGATTTGATGTTTATTCGAGCTCTTGATTCAACAGGAGGAACATGGGGTGTGGGGAGAAGAATAGATAGTAGTGTAGATGTTGGAAGGAACACATCTCTTCAAGTCGTGGGAGGAAATCCAGCCGTCTCTTATATGGATTCTACAAATGGGGATTTAAAGTTTATTCGTGCTCTTGATTCAACAGGAGGAAGATGGGGCGCGGGACAAACAATTGACGGTACTGGTGGTGTACAAGTTGGACAGTTTACATCTCTTCAGGTTGTGGGAGGAAATCCAGCCATCTCTTATATGGATTCTACAAATGGGGATTTAAAGTTTATTCGTGCTCTTGATTCAACAGGAGGAAGATGGGGCGCGGGACAAACAATTGACGGTACTGGTGGTGTACCAGTTGGACTGTATACATCTCTTCAGGTTGTGGGAGGAAATCCAGCCATCTCTTATATGGATTCTACAAATGGGGATTTAAAGTTTATTCGTGCTCTTGATTCAACGGGAGGAACATGGGGTGTGGGACAAACGATTGATGTACCTGGAACAGTTGGATCGTGGACATCTCTTCAGGTCGTGGACGGAGTTCCAGCAATTTCTTATATTGATATCACAACATCCTCAACCCGTTTGAAGTTTATTCGTGCTCTTGATTCAACAGGAGGAACATGGGGCGTGGGACAAACACTTGTATCATCTGATGGAAGTTTACTTTACACGTCTCTTCAAGTTGTGGAAGGAAGAGCAGCCGTCTCTTATTACGACCAAACAAATGCGGATTTAAAGTTTATTAGAGATAGTCCAATTAATATAGATTTCAATTATATAGCGATATAAAGTGTTGAGTGAGGGATGGATGGATGGAGATAGTTTTATTTTATTTTATTCACAAATAAAATAAAATAAATTGTTATATTAAATATGGGATTTAAACTCTTTTCTTCTCTCGCTAGCAGAATCGATCAACGATCTTTAAGTGGTCTTGTCTTATCTGAAATCTCAATATCTGGAGGGTCACTTATTGGTCCTACTGGTCCTACTGGTCCAACTGGTCCGGGTTTTAGTGGACCATCAGGAACTTTTGATGGAATAAAGACAAGCGAAATAAATTCTCTCCTTTCTACTTTAGATATAGGTTGTAATACACAGACTGAGACTATTAATATAGCTTGTAGCACAGGTGTTCAGACTGTTAATATAGGAACAAATGGAACAAATAGTGGAACGACAACAATTAATCTTGGAGGAGAGGGGGATACAGTGGTTGTACAAGGAACAATTGTTACTGTAAACACTACAAATCTAGATGTAACAGACAAGACTATAACGTTAAATGTCGGAGGAGGAACTGGTTCGTCTGCTGGAGCCGGAATTGATATAAACGAGAATGGAATCACTGGAGCTGGTTTTATTAGAGTATCCCTAGATAGAACTAAATTTTTATGTAAAGCTCCCGATGGCGATGTATTCGACTTATCTCTAGGGCTTACTGGACCTACTGGTGATAGTGGAAGTGTTGGTCCTACCGGTGCTACTGGTGCTAGTGGTGCTACTGGTGCTACTGGAGACATTGGTCCTACAGGACCTACTGGAAGTGTTGGTGTTACTGGAAGTGTTGGTGATACCGGTGCTACTGGAAGCGTTGGTCATACTGGACCATTTACTGAGAATCCAACTTGTGTAAATATAACAACCCAAACCATTACTGGCTCAACTGGTACCTTTACAAATCTTTTAGTTCAAAATTTATTTTCTAATTCTATAACGGGAAATACTGGGACATTCAATACCATAACAACATCTAAACTAGATTCTCTCCTTTCGACTTTAGATGTCGGTTGTAATAATAAGACTGAGACTATTAATATAGGTTGTAGTACAGGAGTTCAGAGTGTTAATATAGGAACTAATGGAGGAGGAAAGACAACAATTAATCTTGGAGGAGGAGGGGATAAAGTGGTTGTAAAAGGAACAATAGTTAGTGTAAACACTGAAAACCTAGATGTAACAGACAAGACTATAACATTAAATTCAACTGGTGGTGTAAATTCTGCTTCTGGCTGTGGAATTTATATAAACGAAGGAGGATCAACTGGATCTGGTTATATCAGAGTAGCTCTAGATAGAAACAATATAGAAGTTAAAGCTCCTCTAGGTGACCCTGTATCGTTAACCCCATCGGTATCTATTCAAAAAGGAAAAGTACAACTTGTATCCAGTACAACTTTTGGTACATCAGATATTACAGGAACAAATCAATTCGGAACCGCCTTTCTATCTACACCAACTGTAGTTCTTAGTTTAGATGGAGGAACTTCTGCGATTAATGTTTCAGCACTATTGTCAACAAACTCAGTATCTACTAATAATTTCTCTTATAAAATTTCAAATATCTCTTCGAATAATCCAAATGGACTGTGGAATGAAGGACAAAAGATTGGATCTACTGGAGTAAATCTAGTAAATACATCGCTTCAAGTTGTGGGAGGAAATCCAGCAGTCTCTTATTACGACTCTACAAATGGAGATTTGATGTTTATTCGAGCTCTTGATTCAACAGGAGGGAGATGGGGTATGGTACAAACGATCGACAACGGTGGTACTGGAGATGTTGGACATTCTCCTTCCCTTCAAGTTATCGGAGGAAATCCGGCCGTTTCTTATATAGACCATACAAGTGGAAGTTTGAAGTTTATTAGAGCTCTTAATTCAACAGGAGGGACATGGGGTACGGGACGGACAATTGGAGATGTTGGATTAAATCTAATGTTCACTTCTCTTCAAGTTGTGGGAGGAAATCCAGCAGTCTCTTATACTGAATCTAGTCTTGGAATAGGAAGTTTGAAGTTTATTCGAGCTCTTGATTCAACAGGAGGAACATGGGGAGCGGGACAAACGATTGACGATAATGGAAACGTTGGACAGTTTACATCTCTTCAGGTTGTAGGTGGAAATCCAGCCGTCTCTTATTACGATGCTACAAATGCGGATTTAAAGTTTATTCGTGCTCTTGATTCAACAGGAGGAAGCTGGGGCGCGGGACAAACGATTGACGGTACTGGTGGTGTATTCGTTGGACTGTATACATCTCTTCAGGTTGTGGGAGGAAATCCAGCCGTCTCTTATATGGATTCTACAAATGGGGATTTAAAGTTTATTCGTTCTCTTGATTCAATGGGAGGAACGTGGGGTGAGGGGCAAAGAATAGATACGAGTCCAGATGTTGGGTTGTATACATCTCTTCAAGTTGTGGGAGGAAATCCAGCCGTCTCTTATTACGACTCTACAAATGGAGATTTGATGTTTATTCGAGCTCTTGATTCAACAGGAGGAACATGGGGTGTGGGAAAAAGAATAGATAGTAGTGGAGATGTTGGAAGGTATACATCTCTTCAAGTTGTGGGAGGTAATCCTGCAATCTCTTATTACGATGACACAAATAGTTCATCACGAGGTTTGAAATTTATTCGAGCTAAACCACTTAGTATTGATTTCAATTATATAGCTATATAATAATTATGGGGTTGTCTCAGTTGATAGATGTTTATTTTATTCGTACAAATAAAATAAAATAAATAAAATAAATTCATATATTAAATATGGGATTTAAACTCTTTTCTTCTCTCGCTAGTAGAATAGATCAACGAACTTTAAGTGGTCTTGTCTTATCTGAAATCTCAATATCTGGAGGGTCACTTATTGGACCTACTGGACCTACTGGACCTACTGGACCTACTGGACCTACTGGTGCTAGTGGGGGTGGAAGTAGTCACTGTAGTGTAAGTAGTGGAGGGCTTGGTGCTACCGGACCTACTGGACCTACTGGACCGACTGG
>Ga0247843_1010220_pt1 | contig 10073 bp, 9 predicted proteins | sample LaCruzMarch2017__FD_192420 | JGI IMG/M metagenome (GOLD analysis project Ga0247843, IMG submission 192420) | Freshwater microbial communities from meromictic Lake La Cruz, Castile-La Mancha, Spain - LaCruzMarch2017_8m | ecosystem: Environmental > Aquatic > Freshwater > Lake | place: Spain...
CGGTGCTGTATTAACAAATTTGCCTGATCCCAATCAATTTTAATCCGATTGATAGATTAACCTTTTTGTTTTGTGTGAATGGAGGAACGAGAGAAAATGAGGGAGGTCGTCACCGAGCGAGAGCAATTTCTAACGATGGGGTGGAGGGGGTGTGTGGGGGGGGGGGGGGTAGAGATCAACAATTATTTATGAGTCGATCTGCGGAAATGTGGATGATTGGAAGTTTGTATCTAGTCTGGGGAGATTGGTCGTATTCAGGGATATCTTTGTGTTTCTATCATTCGCATGATTAATAGTGTTTGCTAAGCTAAATGAAGAAGGGGAGTTTTCGTGTCCTCCTGTTACGTATTCACCTAATTACTCTTCCCTGCTGTCTCTCTACCATTATTTATATGGTAAGTAGCTAGTCGAGGCTTCGCATTCCTTACTGGCATACAGGTGCATCCTTCATGGCTGCATTGCTTCCCACGCTTCAACTCCTCCTTTGCTCTAATCCTCCAAAACACCTCGAATAGCAATGCAAAGCTAGACGAATAAAACGCTTTCTTTTACTTTTACTCGTCAAGGAGGCATCCTAAGTGCTCCATCCAAACGTATCACCTCTCCATTAAGATATGGATTTTGGATTATACTCCCGCATAGCTTTGCATATTCAATCGGAGCACCGAGACGGTTAGGACACGGTATATTCTTCGTCAGTTGCCGTATTGCCCCATCGGGCAAGGCCGCCAGTAGCGGCGTCGAGAACAACCCCGGCGCGATGGTCATTACGCGTATGCCCAACGGTGCCAGATCTCGTGCCATTGGCAATGTCATCCCCACGATCCCCCCCTTCGACGATGCGTATGCCACCTGACCCACCTGGCCATCGTATGCGGCGACGCTGGCGGTGTTTATTATGCAACCCCGCATTCCATCGACGTCGGCGAGTCTACATGCCATGCGATCTGCCGAGAGACGCGCGAGGTTGAACGATCCGACGACGTTGACATTCATCGTTTTTGCAAACTCGTCGAGCGAATGAATACGATGGGTGGTAGCAGTCCTTCCGTCCTTCTCGTCGGTTTTTACGGATAGGGTCTTCCTCGCTGGTGCAATTCCAGCGCAATTGACTGCGACGTTGACTGAAACGAATACGCATAATGGACCGAGAGTAGGTTAAAACGGAAGAAAAATAATGGAAGGAAAAAAATAACGATACATTAACTCACCTTGTTCTCCGAACAATTCCGCCGCCTTATCGAGTGCCGATGAAATCTCATCTTCGTTCGTAACATTGGCGGCGGCAAATTCGAGCGAGCCCGCCACGACGTTGTCGTCGTCGATATTATTAGAGTGCATGTTCATTGTTTCTTCTTTCAATTTCAGGAACCCGTCGTGAGCGTTTGGCAAGTCCACGACGATTACGCGAGCACCATGTCGAACGAGGTAGGATGATGTCGCTGCACCAAGGCCGGACGCGCCGCCTGAGACAATGGCGAGAACGTGCTGAAACATACACACTAACGCCTACTGTCAATCACACGCCATGGTCCACAGTCCAGGAAACACGCGAATGAGCCCCCGCCAATTCGCGTCTCTCCCTTCCCGCTGTGGTTTTCCTCGGTCTGTCCCTCACCGCAAGGTCGCCGCGTCACAGAACAACAATATGCCGGAGCTCGTAGACGTAATCTTCCTTGACATCGATGGCGTCCTTCTCCCGTTTGGCGATGCTACCGCCAAGACGAAGAACGACGACGACTGTTTCGTCGACGGATGTCTTTTTCCTAATCGAACGATGAAGGCATTTACGGCATTGCTGTCCCATCTCGCTTCCTCGTGCGTTGTTACCGACGTCGTCAATGATGACAATAAAATAATACAGTCGTACGCGTACAATCCTAAAATTGTACTATCATCGACATGGCGGACGCGATCCGATTTTATACAGGATATATTATCCAGCTTTCGTGCGTACGCCGCGGCGGCGTCCAATTGCAGTGCGGCGATTCGAGGATCATCGTGGAATGCACGACATTTATTAAATAACGGTCGTTCCTTCTTCGATATTACCGATCCAAAGTATTTTGCCACACGGCATGAAGAGATATATAAATGGGTACAGTCCAATGCATACAATAGACGTAGTCGTGCACAGTATAAAAATATCATTTTTAGATCGTGGATTGCATTAGATGATGAAGATATAGTACATGTTGAAGACTATGGTGGTGGTGGTGGTGGAGTTACGATAATTGAGGATGCCAAGAAACACGCAGTAAAAACTATAAGTTCGATTGGTCTAACAGTAACAGATGTGGAATTGGGAATAGCTTTATTAGAAAAGCAAATTTTGGATTATCATTCTCATCATCCTACTACTACAAAAGAATGATAATAAGAGATGTGAAAAGTTGATCTAAATAAGCTTCATTTTTATATACTGCTCAGAGTTTTTTTGTCTTAATGTCAATAAATGAAGGATGACAATCTATCGTACAATTACATCTCCCGAGGTAGATTTTGGAAATTCAATTTTATATTGCCAAGTGTGTTTTTGAATGTCAAAATTCAAAGCTATCCATTACCTTCGTACGTAATTCAATAGTATCCAACTCACTTTGTAAATAGGTTGCAATATATGCAGCACTTGGACGTAAGGTGGCATTATTCCTATAACATTTATTCATGGCTGATAGTATAGCCTTGATACTGCTACTACTACTACTACTGCTTAAACTTGCAGTAGAATTGTTGTTGTTGTTACCACTAGCTGCGAGTATAACATCCGGTGGGACCTTGGGTTTTTGTCCACGTAACTTGGCCCTAGCAATACGTGGCTTCTCTTCACTGGTGATTTTACTAACCTTATAATTATACTTCCATGGACTATTCCCCACGGCTATTTTGTATAGTATATTCCCCAGAGCATATATATCAATCTTTTCATCTAATTTGCCTATCGATAATTCATCTTCTTCACGTTCCATTTGCTCCGGTGACATCCACTGTGGATTAGCAAACCGGCCATGGAATAAACATGGTACTCTGGTATGTACATTCCATTTTCGGAATACGGCAATATTAAAATCATTTATCAACGGTGTTTTTATACCATTACGATATCCCAGTAATATGTTATCCATGTTGATATCATTGTGAATAAGTGATGCCACTGCAGATGACGTAGTTGCCATTGACGTAGTGGTCCTCGCAGTAGTCTTGTTGTCATTGTTGCTGTTTACATACATTTCATTACTGTTACCAGTAGCGGTAGCATCATCATCCGAGGAATCGTTTAACAGCTGTTTGTCATCGTTATCGACAACATAGCCGTAACTCGCTGTTTTATTACTACTATTATTGTTCAATAACGACGAATCGACAGCATGTATATCAGCCACACCCGTGGCTACCCAAGTTGCCATACGTAACTTGTCAATAGGGTCCAGTACCGGCAGCAATCCCTTCAAGTCACCCCCGGCATACTCCTGTACAGACGACGAACCGCAGTATCCGTATATATTAATAACATATTTACTTTTCGTTAACACGTCAAGTGATATAGCATCGACACGACTTAGTTCGAATATTTCTTCATTTGGTTCATGTATATATTTGATTGATTTTAATACCACGTGCTGTTTGGTGTCTTGGTCATTTGCGACGTACTCGTCATCATCGTCATCATCATCATTGTATCTAACATGTTGTTGCTGTTGCGGTCCCTGTTTCAGCTTTAAACCGCTTTTCTTCTTACTAGTAGTATGATGAGATGAAATGGTAGAGTCGTCTCGGGCATCACCACCACCACCGCCAAACAACGCTCGTCTACCATCATCAACATCAATAATATCCACTTTCCATGCATTCCTCCAAAATCCTTTACTACTAACTAATGCAAATCCATTAGCGTGTAATAATTGTGTAATATCCATTTCATGTATTACATTACATGTTGGATGTATATTCATTTGCCAAGTCGACATGGGCACACATTCATTATTAACAGTATCATCCCAAACTACCGTTTGTGCACGTTGTGCTGTCAAATCATTGTCATCAGAATTGCTTGCTACTTGTTGTTGCTGTTGCTGCTGTTGCTGTTGTAGAAGAGTGAAATTCTCCTCGAGACTATTGTTGATTGTTTGTGCTTGATTCTGATTAGTAGTATTGTCATAACATCCATCGTGGTCTAAACATACCACCAATCGATTAAGCTTGATTGATGAAGTAGATTTTGGCATTGTAACAGTTGCAAACAATGATGGTGAAAATCGTCTTGCGTGTATTGTTGGATTTGGTCTAAATAGTAGATATTGCGGTTGCCCCTCCCTCATCATTGCTATACGTTGTAATGAGACAATATTATACTGATTATTCCTCTCCTCCTTCTGAAAAGTACTTTCTTCGTGGTGGTCTAGCCTTTTCTTCTTCGTATCCTTCTTCTCCGTTTTTGAGACAACATTATCTATTGTTGGTACATCCAATGCTTCATCATGATCATCATCATCATCATCATTTGTCCTTTCATGAATATGTTTGCTTGATAACTTTTTCTTCTTCTCCTTCTCCTTCTCATGACGTCGGATAGAAGAAGATGATGATGATGGTTGAACAATGTCAATCGGTGGATCCAACGATGCAACTTCTCCGCTCCTTATATTAACTCCTCCATTATTAATAGTTGACCACCTATATGGATATATATTCGTCGTGGTACACCAAACTATTAGCATCCCCAGCATCATGGGTAAGAAAGTCGTCTTTGTATATACAAATAAGAATGCCCGATTATTATTATTATTACTCCGTTGTTGCTGTTGTTGTTGTTGTTTTGACTGCAATGATGGAGTTGACAACAAAGTCTGCTGTTGAGATGATAATGCCGATGGAGACGGACGTCGATGGATCCGTGGGACAGTTGGCGACGATGAACGCGAATGACGCATATTAATAGTGGGTTAGATTGATGTTGTTGTTGTTGCTGCTGCGCTGCATTTTGTTCGAGTCTTCAAGACTTTTTGGCCCCCGATGCCTGTTCGCACAACTGAAATGAAATAACGATATTATCCCTCAATATTTTTCGAGTAGTTGATTAATTCCAATATTTGCACCTTAAGTATGGCCCACGTTTTGAAATCGTTCCGCACCGTCAAACAAAGTCTGTTTCATTTTGTGAGTAAAAGGGCACGGACAAAGGCGGGAAGCACATGGCGGGACGACCTCCCTCACGTTCGTGTCCACACAACATCATGCTTGCCAACATACGTGTCGTACCATGATATCACATACCATGACACACGGCTGTTCGCCGGCATTGCTCCTCTCCTCCACCGCCGCTACTGGGGCGGGGCCATCATCGGCTGCCGCTGCAGTAGTGGCTGGCGGAGTCGCCGTGCCCGCGATAACGTCCATCATTGATAATGGCGCATCGAACGTTATCGTACATCCGATAGTGCTATTAAGTGTACTAGATCATCATACCCGTAGACAGGAGGGGGGGGGTCGTGTTATTGGTACCTTGTTGGGTAAAAGGGAGGGTGATCGGGTGAGTAAGAATATTAGTAATAATATTCACACACACAGTGGAGGAGTATGGTGTTTGTTGTGGACGGGGTGTTTTCATTACAGAAAAAAAACAATGGTTCTCTCTAATCGACGTGATATATTCACACACTGAAATTCCCATTTTCGTTTCTGCTTCTTAATTACAATTTTGGTAGGTTGAAATCACAAACGCCTTTGCAGTACCTCACGCCGAACGTGGCGATGAGGTTGCCATCGGGAAGGACTTTAATCGACAAATGTTGGCATTACATTTACGTGCAAATCCACGTGAGGTTGTGGTCGGGTGGTATGCTACCGCGTTACCCTTTACTACTACTGCAACAACCTCACCCTCCTCGTCCTCAAACGACAATGGTGGTAATGAGGAGGAGGATCCTACCGCCACCAATGGTGGTGTCATCACAACACACACGGAAAGTAAATGCATCGTCGACACCTCCTCATTGATACATGAATTCTACGCTGGAGAATGTGAAGATGATCCTATCCATCTTGTCGTGGATACAGGATTGACCACTAATTCATTGCCCATACATGCATACAAATCTATACCCGTTTGTGTCAAGAATGAAACATTGGCAAACATGTTTCATGAATTACGATGTACAATAAAGAGTACTGATTCAGAACGTATATGCGTGGATCGGATGATCAAGTCAACATTTGTCGAAGAGGAAGATGATACTACTGGTGATGGAGGGGGTGCATTAGCAACTCAAGATGAGGGATTGGCATTACAACAATCAATGGAAAAATTACTCACCATGCTCACAACGTGCTCGACCTATGTCGATAATGTCGTTGCTGGTGCACTATCCCCCAATGATACGATTGGACGTGACCTATCTGAAACATTAAACTCCGTACCACGTATCCAACCAGAAGTATTTGATAAAATGTTTGATGATAATTTACAGGACTTGTTAATGGTAACATACTTGTCGAATATTACAAAGACACAGCTTATGATTGCTGAGAAGTTGAATGAAACATTGGGGAAGTAAGGAAGTTTTTAGGTCGAATATCAACGCCTGCTTTGGATTAGTAACCCAAAGAGTTAATAAAATTAAAAGCAATACACAACACCATTTATCATTATATATATTGAGGGAGTGAAAGAGAGACCCAAAAACATATATTATTGAGATACCGAGGAGGGAGAAGACGACGACGTAGCGAAGCGGAGTAGCTATAGTAACACAACCTTAGTAATGGAAGAAGAAGAAAGAATACGACGAGTGACCCACTGAGGCTTTGTTATGTTATACATTTGGGGGCAAGGGAATAACCTAATAATCTAAGACCTTTTTGATTGAGATATTTGAATAACTCCTTCCTAATGTCTTGAGTGTAAAACTAACCCTAACCCTAACCCTACCATTTCTTGTCTCTCTTCTACTTCATCTTATACTATTGCATTTACATACTTTAGAAAATACTACCCCTCCTTGGTATATTGAGTCTGAAACTCTTGCGCATGCGTTTACCTTCGTTCCCTTGTGGCTTCATGTGTTCTTCTTTAGCAAATTGCTCAGCAATATCCAATACACTAGACGCCACATGATGCATATCTGGCCGATCCTTGGCCGATTCGGACCAGCAATTACCCATGATGGCAAGTAAATCAGCTGGCCATCGAGGGCTCAACTTCGGCCGTAATCCCTTCAAGAATACAACCTTCTCGAATTCTTCAGTCGACTTGATATTCCTGAACGGTTTCTTGAGTGACCATATCTCCCATAGAAGGATGCCAAAGGAGTACACATCGGCGGGGAGGCTATACCCCATATTCAATCCATTCTCTGGTGACATGTATCTTGGTGTTCCACAGATATCGTACAGCGTCCGCGGTTTAGTTGTTTCCGGTAACAACGGAGCAACGCTGAGAGCAAAGCCAAAGTCGAATAGCTTTACTGTACCAGTCGAGTCAAAGCCAATGTTCATAGGCTTGAGGTCACGAAAGATAATCATCTTCGAGTGCAGGTATGACAGGGCATCGGCAATCGAACACGCGACTTTGATCCGTGCCAATGACAGCGTGTCATTCTTCCCTCCTTGTCTCAAGTTCTTCCAACGAATCATACGATCATGGAGAGTTTCCGTCAATCTATCCAATAAGATAAAGATACCATCGGTGATACGATCGGACTTGCCACCGGCTCGACCATGGATCTTGATGATGTTGGGATGAGCGAGGGATGCAAGCATCACGGTCTCGTGGATCAAGTCCTCAACGCCAATCATGAACTGTTCACGACCAGATCGGACATATGGACGAAGACGCTTCATTGCTAACACAAGTCGACGCTCTTTCGATTTTTGGTAGGCTTGGGGATGCTTGAGGTGGACAATGTTCACAGAACTTGCAATGGATGGGCGATTCGTCTTGACTTGCTGCACATTCTTGGTCGGTGGAGGATCGGGATGTGAACCACCGACGTATACAGAGCTAGCCTCGTTGATAGACGAATGGAGCTGTTTCACATAGTTGCGTTGAGGTCGATATGTTATCGGTTTGATCTCCCTCTTTTCTTCACCGCTGTCATCATTACTCATCCTCTCGTCACTACTTCTCTCTCCGCATTTGGATAGACGGGAGAAGGGCGTGGAAGTTGAGCCGCCGAACATGGCCTCGATGGCCCTGTCCATATCATCACTATTATCTGGTTCAACTCTTTTACCACTCGGAAACTTGGCTTCAATGAGTCTATCGAGATCATCCCTATCCTTCTCGAACGTAAGTCTGTCCTTCTTCTCCTCAAATACGACAGCCGTAACCTCGAAGACGTCAGAGAATGTTCCCTTCCCCAAGTGCCGACCAACAGTTAAATCCATCTTACGAAATTGTGGAATACTATCCCACAATTCACGGTCTGCTTCAGTTACTTCAGTCGTTAGATATTCTTTCACGCGTAGTGCCGTAACGCTATCCAGATCATGCGATGATGGATTTTCCCCTAAACTCTCAAGTAATGTCATTGAATCCATGAGATTCGGCGATGAAGTTGGATTATTGTCCCCTACATCTTCCCCTTCTAATATTGTCATCGACTCCACCATCACCATTGTCGTCGGATCACTCGACTCTGTCTCTGGCTCGCTGTCGATAATACTAAGATCTGACTCATCTTCCATGCCATCTCCGGAGAATTCACGTAAACCCGCTTCCATTGATTTCCGACTAATGTCGGTAAGACTCGACGACGATGAGGAGAGTGAGCCAAAACGATAGGGGGGCTTCGGTAGTTGATTGATGGAGGAGGATCCTGTTGATTCACGTTCATGCGATGGTGGGTTGGGAATTATACTCCCAATATTATCAGACTGGAGCATCTGTGCAACCTCGGTAGCAGACAGTGCACGATTGCCGCTATTCCTCTCAATAACAGTCGTTAACGATGGGTTGTGATAGGAGTTGGGGTAGAGAACCTGCGGTGATGAAGGAGTACCTTGATGAATATTGGACGGATGGCTAGAGTGGTTCGTGTAGTTTTCCGTCGTCTCCGCCGACGGTGTTGCGAACTTTAGGTTTTTCTTGTCTCTAATAATACCCCCAGTGAAGCTACCACTCAACAGACTAGAAGTTTTGCGGAGGAAGTTAGTCCGCGACCTCCTCGGTGTTGGAGTGTCCAAGGTCCCATGGTCATCATCCGGCAATGTTGAGTCTTCGTTTTTTTTTCCGGTGAGACTATCGATCTCGTCGATGGGCAACTTGGCGGCCATGGCCTCCATCCTGAACACTAAAAGATGGTCAAGCGCGGCCTTTGCCTTGATGTGAATGTTGCTCAATCCACTGCTGCCATTATCCTGACCCTGACCATTGAGCAGCATCCTCCTCTCATCCACCACTTTCACGGAAAGAATTTGATCCTAATAGTAAGTAAGAGAAGTGCAATTATTGATGGTAAGATTGGTTCATATGTAATGGATAATAACAAACAGAAGAGTGAGTGTCACCCAGTGACAATTAGCAGTGCACGTACCGTTGTTGTTGCCGCCTTGATGGGAATTTTGTCGTTCAATCCACCATCACCACTAACTTGCACCTGCTGAGCCTGGACAACACGAAGCGTCCCCTCATTATCCACCACATCGATGGGACGGATCGATTCCTAGTGGTATTGGCAAATATAAACAATATTATAGATTGGTGAGACCAGTGGCAGTAGAGAATAGAGATAATAGACGTGATTTGAACAATGTGACGAGTGAAAGGATAATTGGCAGAACAGAACGATAAAATTAGTCATCAGACTGGGTCAATTTTTTAACACAACCCACGTCGTACCTTCTCTGCCGCCGCCGATGCTGCCGCATTGAAGTGTTCAGGGATGATGATGCCACCATTGGCAGGAGATCCTGTGACCAGTTGCATAGCACCGACCGTTCGCGATGACGTAAGTGGGTAACACTTAGTTAATTAGGTAGTACGTAAACATAAGTTTTTGTTACCCTTTACTATTCCATGACCATGGTGCTAGTTCGGGTGACGAAGACGATAGGCTATGACCCCCTTCCTTCCG
>Ga0247843_1010221_pt1 | contig 10073 bp, 10 predicted proteins | sample LaCruzMarch2017__FD_192420 | JGI IMG/M metagenome (GOLD analysis project Ga0247843, IMG submission 192420) | Freshwater microbial communities from meromictic Lake La Cruz, Castile-La Mancha, Spain - LaCruzMarch2017_8m | ecosystem: Environmental > Aquatic > Freshwater > Lake | place: Spain...
TGCTGTGCGATTTCTAGAGAGCCGAGGTATGAGTCGTACCTTCGCTATCCTTCCACCTATGTTGCTGCTAATGGCCGTAGTGACAGGGTTTTTAATTCTGATCATTTGGATACTGGATGATATCAGCACGGGTCTTCCTGCGCTTTGGCCCCTCATTGAAAGTGCATTGAGCAAGATTAGTGTACAACTTGAGCGTGAATTGGGTGTTTCTAGTGCTGATCAACTTGATTTTATGTATAAACAGTTGGCAATTATAAAAGAAAAGGCTGGGTCTTTGGTTTTGAGCTCTTTAACCAAAACAGCAGAGGCTTTTATTATGTTAATTTTAATACCCATTTTAGTGTATTTGCTACTCTTTAATCGCCATAAACTCATACAATTTGTCATTCAAATTTTGGATGTTAAGTGGTCGCATGTTATCAGACCTGCAGCCCATAAGGCGGTATATACTTTTTTTCGCTACCTGCAGGGATTGTTGATTGTTTATACTTTAGTGGGTCTATTGAACTCACTAGGTCTTTGGGCGCTCGGTATTCCCAATCCTTGGCTTTTTGGCTTTATGGCAGCGGTGTTGACCGCGATCCCATTTGTAGGTATAATGATTGGTAGTATACCTCCGCTGATGCTATCTATCGTTATGTTTGATTCATGGATGTATCCAGCAGGGGTGATTGCCATATTTATGGTAGTGCAATATCTTGAGGCAAATTTAATTTTCCCACTTGCCGTTGGAAATCGATTACATTTGAATATTCTGATGGTAATCATTGTGATGTTAGCAGGCACCCTGCTGTGGGGTGCTTCTGGATTGGTGATTTTTCTGCCGGCACTCGCTATTTTTAGAGTGGTTGCAGAAGAGATACCATCCTTGCAGAATTGGTCTGATTTACTAGGCAATAAATAGTATTACGGATGGGATTCCTCAGGTTTTTGCAAAAAGACAGAGCCAATGATGCTGATAGCGTATTATTGAAAAGATACTATGCTGAGGGCAATGAAAAAGACTTTACAGAGTTGTTTTCACGATATACTCCTTTGGTATATGGTGTGTGTGTTAAATACCTAAAGGATTCTGATATTGCACAGGATGCAGTCATGCAGATTTTCACCCGATTATTAGCGGTATTGCGGAAAGAACAGCCGGATCATTTTAAGGCATGGTTATATACCTTGAGTAAAAACCATTGTCTGTCTGAGTTGCGCAAACAGAGGCATACACCATTTGATGCACAACTACATGAGCCGTTTATGGAAACGGACGATGAGTTGCGTCTAGAAGATGAAGAACGCTTGATGGAAGGGTTAGCAGCTGCGACTCAGGCATTACCCGAGGGGCAACGAATATGTATTGAATTATTTTTTATGGAAAGTAAGAGCTACCAAGAAATTGTAGATCATTCTGGATATACATATAATGAGGTAAAAAGCTTTATACAAAACGGCAAGCGCAATCTGCGGAACCTGCTGGAGAAAGGAGGATATAGATGAAAAAAGAAGGTATACATTGGGATCAGATTTCGGCATACATTGAAGGTCGCATGACGCCGGCTGAAGCGCATGCTTTTGAGTTGGAAATGCAAGGTGATGCCTTTCTTTCGGATGCCGTAGATGGTTTGATGCAGCAGAATGACGCTTCCCGCAAACAGGCATTACAAGCATTGAAGGTTAAAATAGCCGGAAAGTCGGCCCCTAGAAATACTGTATTTTACAGGGCCGCAGCTGTGATATTATTGATGTTAGGTACCGCATTGGTTTTTTGGCTACGGTTTCAAAATGCTGATTCTCCATCTCAGGTAGCAATGGATAATGCACAAGTACAAGAACTCTTAGAAGACAGTGTATCAGCGCAATTATCACCGGATCCTGCAGAGACTACAGTTTCGAAGTTTGTGGAAGCGAATATCCCCACACCTGCAAATTCGGAGTATGAATCTGTAACACAAGTTCAGGATGCAGTACCAGAGGATACGCCACTGCAAAGTGATGGTAGTATTGCCAATATTGCGGATGCAGGGTTTGAGAGCGCAGCAGAAACTAGAAGTATGAAAGCAAAGTCAGAGGTTTTGGATGCACCTAAATCGGTATTTGATAATGCCATGCCAGCGTCCACAGATCAAGAAGATATGTCTCTATTATATAATCCAGATGTGGTAGAAGAGCTACTTTCTTTTGCTTCCTCTTTTACTGAGCCAGAGCTGGAGTCGAAAGAAAGCTATCAATCGAAAGTACAGCGCAAGAAAACCGTTGCTGAAAATAAAGATAGACAGAATGATGCGACCCTGCCTCCACCGTCGAGAAGTATCATTGTAAAGTTAATACGAGATGGTCGTTATGAATTAGCAGATCAAGAAATTCAGCGTATGCAAATCTATTATCCCAATACCCCGGTTGTAAGCGTGTTGCATGCTGCTCTGTTAATACGGCTGAATAAGCGACAAGATGCGATTGCACGAATGGAGTCGCTCAAGAAAACATCGTATCGTAAGGATGCGGAACGATTAATATTGCGAATACAGCAGTAGTTGTTTCGGAATGGATAATTTGCCAGAAGGGCAGTCGGGCGAATTTTAAGTGTAAGGAAATATGACTACATAGCTCAAAAAGTGTGCGTGTCATTCTCTTTGATATATGTTACGGTTGTAATCATGCCCATACTCGTTTCTGTTTTTGTGCCTAAACTATTTCTAACGCAAGCCAATCATCAAACTGCTGTGGCATGCGGGGCTGCAGTCCCCTCCCCGAGGAAAAGAACGCGATTGAGAATGAAAACGAGTATGAAAAGACGCATGAAGTCATACTCGTTTTCATACTCGTTCTCGTTTTGCGCCCCCCCCTCCCTAACCCTCCCCTGAAAAAAATGGGGAGGGGATTGCAGAATTGCAGGCATAGGTACTGCATACATATTTCTAATATATTGAAAGATACACATGTAATCATAAGCATCTTTGCGATCTTTGCGTGGAAGAAATGACAATAGATTTACGCGTATCTTACAACGTAAATACCACCCCGCCCGTTGGGCATCCCCCAAAAGGATGGGAATTGCAAAGTGAAGCTATCAGCTTAATTTACAAGATATTAATTATTGACGATTATCCATTAACAATTAAAAACTCCCTAGAAAAATAAGGGGATGGATTTCAGAATTGCAGACCTACGCAATGCATGTTATATGATGATAGGCTTTTATCGAAAGGTTGAAGTACGCCTGCAGCTTGAAAGCTAGAAATACCTCTATTTTATTTTAGCTTTTAATTCTGCAGGGATTGCATCTTTATGCACCATAATACAAGTTGTTTTATAGAGGACATAACTTTCTGAAGCATATACATATCCTCCACAGTCATTGCTATCAGCGCCATATGAGTTTTTAACGATGTAGAATGTATTGCCATTTTGGTCTTTGACTAAACCGGTAATATGCATGCCATGATCATCTTGTGTTTCATAATTATCAAATGCTTTCTGCCGCATTTCTTGAGTTATAATTCGCTGTGAAATAGGTTTTGCAAATATGGAATCTAGCTCTGCCTTTTTCATTTCATTGAATTCATTCTGCGGGACAATCGCCAAGCCATTTTTATGCGAAAATCCTTTATCTGAAACATCCGTCGCCCAGGCTACTGGATATCCTTCTGTTACTGCTTTTTCAAGGAGTTTGGCAAATTCATCTAGGGGGATATTTAATACTAGACTGTTCGTCCAATTATCGGGTACTTCGAGTGCAAATTTCGAATAAAAAGGATGATGTGTGTATGAACCCACTTGAATATAATCTTCAGGCTGAATGCCTGTGTATTGCAGAAAGGTTTTAGGGGTATAGTTTTTTCCTTCCCAATTGAAAGATTCGGGTACTTCACCCAAGTAAGCATCTAAAATGCCTTCTATCACCTGAGGCCAAGCGGAACTGAGTCTGCCATTAGGGTTTGTTACAAGCGCTTTTATGGACGCTTCTAATACGGCATCCATTTCAGTATGTATATGTTTTTTTTCACCATAATCTTTGCCTGCGTACACGTCTTCTGGAACGATACCGTGGGAAGTGAAAATATTTATGGCATCATAAAATGCCCCACCGGGAGCGAATGTGCTGTTGCCATGCATGCGAATGTAACGCCTTGCTTTAGCAGCGTATGTGTTGCGCACAACATACATTTCAGAAAGATTGACTGTAGGTTTTCCTAACCTTTTGAGTTCGGATTCAAAGAATGAAAGTGAGGAGAAACTCCAGCAGGTATAGGTCCGGAATTGGTTGTCAACGGGAGATGCCTCGTTATTTTTGATGGTGGAGAATTGGTAAGGACCCACTGTGGTTTGTGCAAAGCTCCAGGATATCAGAATCAATAGGGTAAGTGAGAATCTTTTTAGCATGTACAAATTTAGGTTATGCGCTTGAACTATGCAAGGGCTTTGTTTTTGTGAATGGTAATTGGCAGGAGACGAAAAGAACGAATGTTATGGTGTGATTGGATTATGAGAAATATGTTAATGCAATATCCTTTTCTGTATAATTTATATACGTATGGATTATATTTTTCCAATAATTACATATTTATATAATAGTTCTATTTAGGGCTTTCTCAGAAAGAGTCAGTCCCTGCTGTTGTTGAGTTTCAACGGTATTTATTATTTCTATGAGCAAGGAAATTTGACTAATGTGCTCAGAAAGCATGCATGTTATTCTCGTGGATTTCTATATTTTTAGAACTCCATTTAGATAGTGCCTGATGTCAAGCACATACTTGTTCTCAATCTCGTTCTCGTTTTGCGTACCACCCCGCCCGTTGGGCACCCCTCCAATGGAGGGGAATTTAAAAATCGATGCTAATGGCTTAATATACATGGAATTAACAATTAACCATTAACCATTAACCATTAACAATTAATTGGTGCGGCATATCTTAGCGAGGCGGTAAAGCCCCTCGCAAAATGCTTTCTGAGGAAGCCCTATTTATAGTTTTATCATTTACCATTATGGTTCAGGAAAGTAGATTCGTTTATTTGCTAATGCTTCTTGCATACCCATAGTATTTCCGGCTGCTTGGTGTATTTGAATAGCCATATCAAAATCTAGCATAGCCGCATCGGATTTTCCTTGTGAGGCACGCGCCAAGGCTCTATTGTTGTAGGCATAGGCATTCTCTGGTTGGTATTCAATCGATTTTCCAAAAGCAAATTCCGCTTCTTTGTGCATGCCTTTTACGCCATATACATTTCCCAGATTAGTCCATGCTTCGGCATAGCTCGGATCGAGTTGCAGCGTACGTTCGTAATTCATCTGTGCTGAATCCATTTTTCCTAATGATGCATATGAATTTGCGCGATTGTAAAAAGCGAGTTTGAAATTTCCATCTAATTGAATTGCGCGTGATAAGTCTGATATCGCAGCGGAGTGGTTTTGCAAATCAGCATATAGTGAGCCTCGATTATACCAAGCATCACGATAGGGCTCAAACATCGTAATTGCGCGGCTGTAATCTTGCAATGCTTCCTTTGTTCTGCCTAGTTTTTGTAAGGCAATTGCCCTATTATTGTAAGCAACAAAATATCCATCAGGGTATTGTTGAATCATATTATTCCATAAGGTCAAACTGTCTTTCCATACATGCGTGCGTAGTTTTGCGCCATAGGTTAATCCGCCGGCCCAAAGCATGAAAAGTAGCATTTTTATTGTCTGGTTGGCAATGCGTTGTTCTGCAAAATTGAATATCAGGATGCTGATTCCAATACCGGCAATATAGCTATACCTATCAGCTAAAATGGCTTCACCGACAGGTAGTAATTGCAAAACTGGGAGTAGATGCCAAAGAAAAAATAAGCATCCCCATGTCATTGCCCAGTTCCATTTTTGCATGCGCCATAAGGAAATTAATAATACCGGAGTTATGGTAATCATTAACCAAGTAAGCGGAGCGCTCAGGTCAGGGTAGGGGTAGAAATTGGATAGTGAAATGGGTAGAATCCAATTGGCAATATATCCGCTAAGGGCATACAGTGCATATACAGGTCTTAGTAAGATTGCATGATCTGTTAGAGCTTTTATGGAATCGGTAGATTGCTGAGCTTGTATAGCAATCACACCAAAAAGTATAGCAATTATCAAGAGGGCGCCATACAGAATCCAAACTTTTATTTGCTTAGGTTTCGTATGCAGAAAATGCATGCCAATGAGCGTAATGGGAAGCGTAACAGCCATGCCCTTTGATAATGCTGACAATATAAACAGCAATAGGATTGCAGGGGCTGCGATATTGAATTTGATTTTGCCTGTAAGCCAATGCGCATGCATCAACAGGGCAGCAAAGTAGAACAAGGTGTATAGTACATCTTTACGTTCACTCACCCATGCCACGCTTTCTACATGCATAGGATGTATGGCAAATAAAATCGCCACCGGAAGTGCCCAGGATTTTAATTTAGGTACTGCCTGTAGCCATACTAGTAGTAAAAGGGTATTGATGCCGTGCAAGATAATATTGGTTAAGTGCCAACCCTGCACATGATCTTCCCAGAGCTGCATATCCAGATGCAGAGAGAAAGTAGTGAGGGGATGGTAATTCCCCATAAGAAAAGTGGTGAAGTGGGCTTTCCAGGCAGGGAAAGGCAGTTTCAGAAGTGCATTATTGAGGATATACCCCTCATCATCCCAATTCGTTAAGCCATATCCGGGGACCGCTGAATATACCCAGGCAATGAGTAGAATGAGTATGGGAATGCGTATAAATACAGGTTCTAGGTAGGCAATTCCAGATGCCCTGTGTGTTTTTTGATTTTTTTTCATGTGTTTAGAATCACTATAATCCTTTGCCACTTTCATATTTGTTTAAATATTCTAATCCTCGTTTTTTAAGATGGAGCATGTACATAAAGGTAAATTTCTGATAAACACGTATGCAAAGTATGGAAAATTAAAATTATGTTTGCACTAAATACGATGACGGCATGAACATCCATCTGATAGCGATTGGCGGAAGCGCAATGCACAACCTTGCTTTGGCGTTGGCACAAAACGGTCACCGGGTGAGCGGTTCTGATGATGAAATCTTCGAGCCGTCACGCTCTCGGCTTGTTCAGGCTGGGCTTTTGCCTGAGGAAGCGGGCTGGTTTCCTGAAAAACTTTACCCCGAGCTCGATGTGGTTATTCTCGGCATGCATGCCAAAGAAGATAATCCGGAGTTATTGCGTGCCAGGCAGTTACAGCTAAAAGTATTGTCATACCCTGAATTTATTTACGAGCATTCTAAGCATAAGCACCGCATTGTAATTTGTGGCAGTCATGGCAAGACAACCATTACCTCCATGATTATGCATGCCCTTTCAGCAGCAGGTCGGAAATTCGATTATTTGGTAGGGGCACAAGTAGAGGGCTTTGATACGATGGTTCGCTTATCAGATGATGCGCCCACAATCGTTGTTGAGGGAGATGAATATTTGGCATCTGCAATTCGGCGTACCCCCAAATTTTTACTGTATAAACCTCATATGATTGTAATCTCAGGAATTGCCTGGGATCATATTAATGTGTTTCCAACGGAGAAGTTGTACAACGACCAGTTTATTCAATTGATTCGCAGTATGGATAAGGCGGGGATGATAATTTATAACGAAGATGATGCGCTTGTGCGGGCAATGGTCAAGAAGTATTCAGACCCTGAGTTGCATTATCTTTATCCCTACTCCTTGCCGGTACATAAGTTGAAGGGTGAAGTATATGAAGTAAAAATAGGCGCTGAAAAAGGCATGGTACCTGTTTTTGGCAAACATAATTTTTCCAATTTGGCTGCTGCAGCTCAAGTGGTTAAGTTATTGGCTATGGAGAATCGACAGTTTCTCAATCATATAGCTTCTTTCAGAGGCGCTGCTTTTCGCTTAGAAAAGATATATGAAGACGATAAAACGATTGTCATTAAAGATTTTGCCCATTCTCCCAGCAAAGTGCGGGCTTCAGTGGCCGCAGTGGCAGAAATGTATGATAAAAAGCAAATTATCGCCTGCCTTGAATTGCATACCTTTAGCAGTTTAAACAAGGAATTTTTACGTCAGTATAAGAAAACCTTAAAGCTGCTGCGTAAGAAAATCGTCTTTGTCAATGCCCATACCCTGAAAATGAAAAACATGGTACCCATTACCCGTGAAGAGATTATTCAGGCGTTTGATGACAAGGATATTCAGTTTGTCACCAGCAAAGAGGAACTTCTCAAAGCGCTGGTTCTGTTAAAAGGCATACGCAATGTGTTTTTAATGATGTCTTCAGGTAATTTTGGCAACCTGGATCTCAAGCAGTTAGGCACACATGCTGGCGTCACAAAAGGAAATGCATAATAATATTGGTGATTTCAAAAAAATGCTGTAGTTTTGCAATCCAATCTTAAACACCTGTTTTATGGCAAAGAGCAAAGGTAATCGCATTCAGGTTATATTAGAATGCACAGAACATAAGGATAGCGGCAAGTCCGGCACTTCCAGATATATTACGACCAAAAACCGTAAGAATACGCCTGAACGTATCGAATTGAAAAAATACAATCCGATCCTCAGAAAAGTTACTGTTCACAAAGAAATTAAATAAGTTAAAGTCTTATGGCAAAGAAAGTAGTTGCAACCCTGAAAGATAAAACGAAAGCAGTATCACTTACCAAAGTGATTCGTGCCGTTAAAAACGAAAAGTCTGGTGCCTATTCTTTTAAAGAGGATATCGTACCTACAGACTCTGTAGCTGACCTTATTGATGGTAAATTCGTAAGATAATCAGTCAGAATTACATTTGAAAACTCTGCTCAACAGCAGAGTTTTTTTTTGCCCTATTCAATTTTGCCCTAACGGTGGTAGTTCAGTTTACATGCAGGCAAGGCTGCATATCTGCGTGAGGGGGCGCAGTGTAAAGCCCGCATCCCGAGAGGCGTATGCCGATTCGGGAGAGGCGTTTGCCGATTCGGGAGAGGACTTGAAACGTAGCACCCGACCCCGATAGGCGTATGCCTATTCGGGGGCACGCCCCAATTTTTAATGCACGAGTTGAATATAGATTTCGTTATATTTTAGTAAACTGTATCAGCGCATTTTAAATTAAAGTCTAAATTGCTTGTAATCTATGCTCTATACTTTGCGCATACATTTCCTCATCATTCTCATCCTCCATTGCCTGTTGGTATTGCCAAATTTTATTTTTGCGCAACCGACAAATACTGATATCCATAATTTTATGGCTTTTCAGGATGATCGGTATGTGTATTTGCAGTGGACTATTCGCTCTGGCAGAACTTGTGATGGCATACGAATTATGAAAGCAGATGCGCAACAAGGGCCTTATCATGAAATTGGGTATATACCTGGTATTTGTGGGCAAGTTGGTTTTGCTGAAACTTACAACTGGACTGATTCTATGCCTCAACAAAATAGCACCACATGGTATAAACTTGTGCCTGGTGGCTTTGATGATTACATCATTTCGTATCAATTTAGGAATGATCAAGATGTATCATACGCTTGGTATTCGGAAGAAGGTAAATATATTGGCATTCGCTTTTTACAGCTACAAACTGAGGCATTGACGTTGCAGGTATATACTCATGCAGGGAACCGTTTATATACCGAGACATCCTCTTCTGGCGTATGGCACATTCCTCAGGAGATACTCTCTTCAGGGATTTATTATTATTGGATTCTGGATACACATTCAGAGATTCGCACGATTGGAAAAACAATGTATCACAAACAGTAATACTTTATATTATGTATAAATTTATCATTTTGTTGAGCTGTGCTTTAGCTCTATTTTCAGCCTCTGTGTATGGGCAAGGTTGCAGTGATGCAGGCGTTTGTTCTATTTATCACACAGAGCCTGATAGCGATGTTGCCGTACATTATTTTCGCAATGGGCTGCAATATAGTCTAGGTGAGCGTTTAGCGCATCAGTTTACTTGGTCTGTCGAATTGGGTTTGGCGCTAACTGCAAAAAATAGATTTACGGTACGCATGCCCTTGAGTTTAACTACCGGTAACCTTGGTACTTACACAGCACCGGGAGATCTGATGCTACTGATGAGTCATACCGAGCAAAATAGTAAGGGGCT
>Ga0247843_1010222_pt1 | contig 10072 bp, 7 predicted proteins | sample LaCruzMarch2017__FD_192420 | JGI IMG/M metagenome (GOLD analysis project Ga0247843, IMG submission 192420) | Freshwater microbial communities from meromictic Lake La Cruz, Castile-La Mancha, Spain - LaCruzMarch2017_8m | ecosystem: Environmental > Aquatic > Freshwater > Lake | place: Spain...
GCGAACTTTCCGACCGTTGCGGGGCTACTCACGCAGCAATCGCGCCGATGTTGCGGGCGCGCCAAAGGAACAAACTCTCCCAATTTGCCGCCTGGGCGCAACGGCGTGGCATGCCGCTGACCACCACGGAATCCTGGGCCTCCTGGTTTTACTTTGATTCTCCGCATCTCGACTGGGGCTGGCTGCTCGATTGGGCCTCCTGGTCGGTGGAAGATGCGCTGGATCACGGCATGTGGGGTTGGACCCCGCACAACTACGTGCAACCGCAATTTGCCAACTGGAAGGATGTCCAATGGCACCGCACGCTGACGGACAAGTTTCTCAAGGGGTGAGAAGGGGGCAGGGCAACCGCGTGAATTCAAGCTTGATCAATTTTGACACCAAAATCCGATCGCAAATGGACTTCTGGAATGTGGGTCAGGCGTCCCGAATGGTATCGAACGATAGTCAAACGTGGGTGGGACGAGCGCGATTCATTCAGGAAATCCAAAAGGACACGGTGTGTGAATTAAGTTTTAAAATGCAGAACTTAAATTATTCAATCTATTTCAATAATGAACTCAGGTTGGCTCCGAGGTTGTTGGGTTTCACACGCTCATGGACCGATTCTCGATCTCCAATCCGTTCATAAGTCTCGAGGTTCTGCCCGCTGTTGGCGGCAAAATCGCGAGTCTTTTCGACAAGACGCACGGCGAGGAATGGCTTTGGACGAATCATTGGATTCCAGTGCGCGAGCCGTCCTATGGCGAAAGCTATGTGGGTTGTCTGGATTTTGGCGGATGGGACGAAATTTTTCCATCGGTTGATCCCTGTCGGATTCCGGTCCCGGGCGGTGAGGTGGCGGTTCCCGACCATGGCGATCTGGTTCAAATGCCGTGGCGCGTGGTTTCAATCGGTGCGGAGCATCTGGAAATGTGGGTGGAGGGCCGCAGCTTGCCTTTTGTATTTTGTCGCAGATTGGAGTTGGCGGGTCGGAGGGTGCGATGCCTTTACAGCCTTGAAAGCCTTGCTTCGTTTTCTTTCCCGTGGCTCTGGTGCGCGCATCCGCTGGTGCCGTTGGATACAGGCCTTGGTTTGGAGGCTGGTGCGCCATTCCGCGTCCTCCATGCTTCCGGCGCGGCTTCGGATTTGCAAGGCCTCGGGGTGGATTGGAGCCAGCTTCCGCCACGCAGTGAACGCTGGGCGGCGAAACTTTTTTCCGATGAGGGGGCGGTGGATGCGGTGCGGCTTCGAAAGGCCAATGGCGCGTCAATGTCGCTTGAGTGGAATCCCGCAGAAATTCCCTTCCTCGGCCTCTGGGTGAACAACGGCGGTTGGTCGGGGTGCGGCTCCGAGCCGTATTTCAATCTCGGAATCGAACCGGCCACTCTTCCTGTCGATACTCTCTCACTTGCGAAAAATCCCCCCCTCCTGCAGCCCCGGGAAATCCGCCGTTGGAGCCTCGAAATCTTTTTTTCATCCGACAACACGCCATGAACTCCGTCACCGCACGCATCGAAAAACTCACCATCCCCACCCATGGCCTCGGCAAGCCCGAGAAAAACCCGGTTTTCTTTGAGAAGCGTGTTTACCAAGGATCCTGCGGCAAGGTTTATCCCGTGCCTTTCATCGACAAGGTGTATCAAGACGAGGCGCCGAAGCCGGTGGACTATGTTTCCGCACGGTTGGAAAATGAATTTGTGAGGCTCGTCATGCTGCCTGAAATCGGCGGGCGTATCTTCCTCGGCCAAGACAAGGCGAACAGCGACTACGATTTTTTCTATCGTCAGGATGTGATCAAACCCGCGCTGGTGGGTCTCGCCGGGCCGTGGATTTCCGGCGGCGTGGAGTTCAACTGGCCGCAACACCACCGCCCCGGCACCTACTTGCCGGCGGATGTCGAGATCGAGGACGAGGGCCACGGAGTTTTCACCGTGTGGCAGTCCGAGCATGATCCGCTGAACCGCCTGAAGGGCATGCATGGCATTCGCCTGTGCCCCGGCAGTGCGCTTGTGGAGTTGCGGGGGCGCCTGTTCAACCGCACTCCGTTCACACAAACCTTCCTCTGGTGGGCAAATGTGGCCGCCCGGGTGCATGGGCACTACGAGAGTTTTTTCCCGGCGGATGTGCATTATGTCGCCGACCACGCCGTGCGGGCGATGTCATCGTTTCCGCTGGCGGAGAATTTCTACTATGGCGTGGACTATGCCACCCGACCGGGTGCGAACAACCTGGCCTGGTATCGAAACATTCCGGTGCCGACGAGCTACATGGTTTGCCAGACGGAATTTGATTTCTTCGGCGGCTACGACCACCAAGCCCGGGGGGGCTTCGTGCATGTCGCCAACAAACACATCAGCCCGGGCAAAAAGCAATGGACCTGGGGCAACCATGAATTCGGCTGGGCGTGGGATCGCGAACTCACCGACAACGCCGGGCCGTATGTGGAGTTGATGGCTGGCGTTTACACGGACAATCAGCCGGATTTCAGCTATCTCGCGCCTTACGAGACCAAGACATTTTCGCAATTCTGGTGGCCCTACCAGCAGCTTGGTCCCGTGCAGCAGGCCAACACGCTGGCCGCTGTGCGCCTCGTGGTGCGCGCCGATCGCAGGCTCGATTTCGGGCTCGCCGTCTCGCGGCCGATGCAGGGATTGCGCGTGATTTTGAAGGATGGTGACAAAACCCTCTTGGACACCACCGCCCAGGCCTCGCCCGAAATTCCTTGGAAACACGACGGGCTCCGCTTCGAGGGGGACCACGCGGCCTCACTGTGCGTGTGGGTTTTCAATGCCGATGGCGAGGCCGTGATCGGCTACCGTCCACCGGACTTGGAAAATGCCAGACGGGAACGCGAGCTGGCCACCGAGCCGCCGGCACCGGAGGACATCGCCTCGGTCGACGAATTGTATCTCACCGGCGAACATCTGGACCAATATCGGCACCCGACCCGGTATCCGGAGGCGTATTGGGAGGCTGGCCTGAAACGCGATGCCAGGGACTCGCGTTGCAACATCGCGCTGGGCCGCCTCAAACTCTTGTGGGGTCGATTTGAAGATGCCGCACGGCATTTCGAAACGGCTATTTCCCGGCTCACCTTCCGGCATCCGAATCCCGAAACCGGCGAGGCACACTATTTTCTGGGGCTTGTGAGGCGCCTCCAAGGCAACGAATCGGCCGCCTATCGCCTCCTCGCAAAAGCCACATGGAATTTCGCATGGCGTGCGGCGGCTTCGTATGAGCTCGCCTGCCTCGACCTGAAAAAAGGCGACATCGCCACGGCCTTGCGGAATGCCGGGGAATCGCTCGAAACCAATGCCACAAACAACAAGGCCCATGTGGTGAAGGCCATCTGCCTCCGGAGGCTCGGACGCGCTGCGGAAGCCCTGCATGCACTCGATGCCCTGCTGGCCGTCGATCGACTGGACCACTGGGCGCTTGCCGAGAGGGAGTTTCACCGCCAGGGGGTGTCGTGCCTTTCTCCGCTCAGCCGCAATGATGCGCAGACGGCGCTCGATGTCGCCTTCGACTATGCGGACTGCGGTTGTCTTGCCGAAGCCGCATCGGTTTTGGATGCCCACCATGCCAGCGTGGTCCAGCCGGTCGCTGTTCCCAACCCGCTTGAGCGCTCGGCATCGACCCGCTACGCGCTGGCTTGGATTCAAGCGGTGCTCGGGAAAGCCGAAGAATCCTTGAAATCCTTGCAGGCTGCCCGCGACGCGTCGCCGGACTACTTCTGTCCCTCGCGCCTCCACGAAGCCGCCGTGCTTCAATGGGCCCTTGCCCAGCCCGGCCCCGATCGCAACGCCGCCTACGGACTTGGGAATTTCCTCTACGACAAAAAACGGCACCTCGAAGCAATTGCCGCCTGGGAAGCAGCCCGCTCGGCGGACGACAGTTTCTCGACCGTGCACCGCAATCTAGGGATCGCGTATTGGAATGCCCGGCGCGATGCCCCGGCCGCCCGGGCGAGTTACGAAAAGGCCCTCGACTGCCGTCCCGGGGATTCACGCCTTGTTTCGGAATTCGTCCAGCTTCGCGCGAAGCTCGGCGACAGCGCCTCCGACCGTCTGGCGTTTCTGGAAGGCCATCTTGCGCTCGTGCTGGACCGCGACGATGCGACCGTGGAACTCGCCGGTCTTTACAACGAAACCGCCCAGCCGCAAAAGGCGCTCGATCTGCTGGAGTCCCGGAGTTTCCACCCTTGGGAAGGCGGTGAAGGCAAGGTTCTTCGTCAATATACCACTGCCCGCCTCCTTTTGGGACAAGACGCGCTGGCCGCAGGCGATGCCACAACCGCCCTCAAGCATTTCAACCTTGCCATGGAAACGCCCGACCGCCTCGGCGAGAAATACCATCTCCTCCAAGCAAAGGCCGATGTCACCTATTGGCAAGGCAAGGCGCTTCGTGCCCTCGGCCGTGATGCCGAGGCCAGCGCGAAATTCGAGTCTGCCGCAGCCGAGTCCGGCGACTTTCAAGGCATGGCTGTGACCGCGTTTTCCGAATTGACAGTCTTCAAGGCTCTCGCACTTCGCGAACTGGGCCGCGAGGCGGTGGCGAGGGAGGTGCTGGAAGCCATGGTGGCCCACGCCAAGGCGGAATCGGGAATTCCAGCCGTCATCGACTATTTCGCCACCTCTCTGCCAAACCTGCTCGTCTTCGAAGAGGACATTCAGGAGGCCAAAAAATCCCGCATGCTCAAGTTCCTTCAACTTGCCACAGACACCCTCAATCCATGACTCCAAATCCTCCACACGAAGCGCGGGGCTGAGCGCTCAAGGCGGTGGTGCTACACCCCGGGAACTTGGCGTCAATCGCAGTCCTTCCTCCAAAAGTCCACAAGGAACCAGCTGGTAGTTTAAGAAAAATGAAATCACCCATCGCCACAATCGCCCTTCTGGCTTTATCCTGCACTGCATTTTCCGCAGGTGATGCGAGTCAGACCAAGCCGAACGTCCTGTTCATTGCTGTCGATGATTTGCGGCCGGAGCTCGGCTGCTACGGGGTTGAGGATATCATAACTCCGAATTTGGACCGTCTCGCGGCCGAGGGATTGCTGTTCAACCGGGCCTACTGTCAGGTTCCCATCTGCATGCCGTCCCGCGCCAGCACGCTGTCGGGCTATCGCCCCGAAAGTATCGGCAATGCCGGTCAGGTTCTCAATGCATTGCCTCCAGATTCGGCAACCTTGCCTCAACTCTTCAGAAATCACGGATACCGCACGGTCGCCACCGGCAAAGTGTATCACGCGAATTATGATGATCCGGCCGGTTGGGTGAAGCGCTACACCGACACTTTTACCGAACCGGAGACGGCTGGCGGATCGCAGTATGGTGCGGACGGGTTTGTTTCGGGATATCAGCACCAGGAAAACCATTTATTGCTGGTGAAGAATTACTTCCAATCTTTTTCAGACAAGGGAATCAGCCCGTTGCCGCCGTCCTTTGAAATCTCGGAAACCAACGATGAGGTCCACCCGGACGCCATCATAGCCCGGCGAGCGATCGAGGAACTGCAACGCGCAAAAAAGACCGGCGAACCCTTTTTTCTGGCCGCTGGTTTTTACCGTCCACACCTGCCGTTTGTGGCTCCGAAAAAATACTGGGATCTTTACGATCGTTCCACCCTGCCGCTGCCGGCAAACATCGAACCGGTGCAAGACGGGATCAAGCGTTACAACTGGGAGGAATTCCGTCTCTACAGCGATATTCCGGATGAGGGGCCTCTGACCGAAGCCAAGGCGCGCGAGATGATCCACGGCTACTATGCCAGCGTCAGCTTCGTGGATGCCCAGATCGGCAAGGTTCTGGATGAGCTGAAACGCCTCGGCTTGGATCGCAACACCATCGTCGTTCTCTGGGGGGACAACGGGTTTTCCCTGAGCGAGCATGGCCTGTGGGGCAAAAATACCAACTACGAAACCAGTGCCAGGGTGGCGATGATGATCGCAGCGCCGGGGATGCCGAAAGGCGAGATTACGCAAGCTCTTTTGGAACTGGTTGATATTTATCCGACTCTGGCCGAGCTTTGTGACTTGCCGCTCCCCGGCCATCTGGAGGGAACAAGCTTTGTGCCGGTGATGCGTCAACCCGCGCGTGCATGGAAAACGGCGGCCTTCAGCCATCTGTTGAACGGTTCCCGCACGATCCGCACGGATCAATTCCGGCTGATTGTTCACCCGGAAGGGCAGTTGGAGCTTTATGATCACCGGACGGATCCGGCGGAAGACAAAAACCTGGCGGCGGATCCCGCGCATGGGGAAACGGTGAAAACCCTGCGCGCCGCGTTGGAGGCTGGTTGGAAAGCGGCGTTGCCCGCATCAGGAGGCCTGCGATGAAAAAAATGACTATTGATGGCGGCAGGCAGCGAGCATGTTTTGGAGCAATCCTGGAGATGGCCGGCCTCGGGTTCGCCGTTGTCTTCGCTGTGCTTGCGGGGCTGGGCAATGCCGCCGCCGGGACGGAAGCGCAGAAATTGCCGCTGATATCCGGTGTGTTCACCGATCACATGGTATTGCAACGGGAGAAGCCCGTGCCTGTTTGGGGTTGGGCCCGGGCAGGAGAAAGCATCACGGTGGAATTCGGCCCGCAAAAGAAAACCGTCGTTGCCGGTCCGGATGGCAAGTGGATGGCCAAGCTCGATCCGATGCCAGCAAGCGACGAGTCCCGTGAAATGGTTGTGACGACATCCGATCCGAAAATCACCACTCGGATCGCCGATGTGGTGGTGGGCGAAGTCTGGTTGGCTTCAGGCCAGTCCAACATGGCGTGGTCATTCAAACCGGAGAACGGCGTTTTGAACAACGCTGCGGAACTTGCCTCCGCCACCGACCCTCTGGTGCGGCAGTTCACCCTCCTGCCGAAGCGTGGCTTGAATGAACCCGCGATCTCCCCGGCACAGGGCCGGTGGCATCCATGCAACGGCGAGACAATGCTCAAAAATGAAGACTCCGCTGTCGCCTACTTTTTCGCCCGGGACTTGAGGCAGCGGCTCAATGTCCCGGTTGGGATGATCAACGCCTCCTGTGGCGGCACATCAATCGAGACTTGGACCAGCTCGGAAGCGCAGGCGAGAGTGCCGGAACTTCGGGAAATGGCCGCCGGTTGGGCGGAAAAACTTCCGGAATGGGAAGCCTACGAACAACAGTTTGCCCAATGGCGGCAGGCGTCAGAAAAAGCCCGCGCTGCCGGTGAGGTTGCTCCCGATAAACCGCAACGCCCGGCTGGGCAGATGGCGACCCATTACATTCCCGGCCACTTTTTCAACGGAATGATTGCTCCACTCATCCCGTATGGCCTGCGCGGCGTGATCTGGTATCAGGGCGAAGCCAACTCGTTCGAGGCGCGCCAGGCGTTGCTGTATCGCCGGCAGATGGAACTCCTCATCGGCGACTGGCGCAGCCGGTGGGGCGAGGAATTGCCTTTTGCCTGGGTGCAATTGCCCAATTGCCGCCGAGGCGCTGGCTGGCCGCTGTTGCGGGAAGCCCAGTTGCAGGCGCTCGCGATTCCCCAAACTGGCATGGCCATTGCCATTGATGTGGGCGAATCCAAGGATGTGCACCCGAAAAACAAACAGGAGGTGGCCCGGCGGCTGGGACTCTGGGCGCTCGGCAACATCTACAGCTTGAAGGGCGCTCCGACGAGCGGCCCGCTGCCCGCACGCCACGAGATACGGGACGATACCGTCGCGATCGTCTTCACCCATGCCGACGGAGGGTTGCAGGCCAACGGCGGCGACCTGACGGGATTTCTGATCGCTGGCGCGGACCGGAAATGGAAGCCTGGCACAGCCCGGATCGAGGGGGACAAGGTTCTGGTTTCCAGCCCCGAGGTCAAAACGCCCGTGGCGGTCCGGTATGCCTGGGAGGACGATCCCAAGTGCAACCTCCAAAATAGCGCTGGCCTGCCGGCATCACCCTTCCGGACCGACGACTGGGACGATCATTTCGCGAAACAACAGAATCAGAAGAGAACCGAGCAATAAATCATGAAACACCCGTTCCTACTCACTTTGCTGCTGCTGGTTTCGGCACCAGGGCTGCATGCGACTGCCGATGCCGTGGCGGTTCCAACGGGCCCCAAGCCAAAGCTCAAGGTCGTGCAATGCTGGGATGACAGTCTCTCGACCGATATTCCCTTGACCGATCTCTTCAGGAAATATGGGGCCAAGGCGACCTTCAACATCATCCCCCGCGAGACCCGCCAGACTTTTCATGTCAGAAAGATCAAAGAGGGGGAACGCGTGCTGTTTTCCTTTCCCAACCGGGCCCCCGGCGAGGGCGGCTTTCCGGTCGAGCGGTTGACCACCAGCGAGATGCCCGCCATTTACAAAGGATTCAAGGTAGCGGCGCACTGCTTCGTCCCGCAGGGCGACACGCCGGAGGACTCCGCCAAGCGGCTCGCCATTCTGGAGGAGATGAAAAACCGGATCCGGGATGACTTCGGGCAACCGGTCTGCGGCTACACCTATCCCGGTGGCGCCTACAACCCAGCGGTGATCGAGGATCTGCGCAAGGCCGGCTATGTCTACGCCCGCACCACGCGGCGGGCGGACGCGCCGCTGCCGCTGGATGAACCGTTGGTTTTACACCCGAGCACGAGCTGGGCAACGTCGGATTTCTGGAAACGCTACGAGGACGCGAAGGCGAAGGGTGGTGTGTTTTACTTTTGGGGCCACTCGTGCGAATTGGGGGATGACCCGGAACTCTGGGCCTGGCTGGAATCGATCATAGCAAGGATCTCGGCCGATCCGGATGTGGAATGGGCCGATGTGGCGGACTTGTTCGAGCCCGGCGGCTCTCCGGACCCGGCCCAGGCGGTCAGGTAGGGAAAAAGTGCAGAATGAATCAGGAAAATGGTAGCGAGGTTGAAATCCCGCGGGTTCCTTATTCGCGCATGGCGAAATTTTTCTCGGCCAGATTTCGGGATTCCGACGGGGTTATGCCGTGCTTTTTTTTAAAAATCCGCGAGAAGTAGAAGATTGATTCGAAGCCAAGTTGCTCGGCGATTTCACCGATTTTCAGAGAGCTTGTTTGGAGAAGTTGCTGCGCTTTGATGAGACGGATGTGCAGATGGTATTGCGAGGGGGCGAATCCGGTTTGTTCCTTGAAAATGCGGCGGAAGGTGGAATAGCCGACGCCGAGAGTCCTGGCCAGCAGATGAAAATCCACGCTCTCTCCCGCATGGTCGATCAGGTGGCAGCTTGCTTGGTGAACCAGGTCGTCGGCTTCCTTGGAGCGCCCCGGCTGGCTTTGCATCAATGCGTGGACTCGGGCGATGATTTCGGAGGCTTGGGCCGCGATGATGTAGCGGTAGCCGACGGGTTGGCTCTCCATCATTTCCTCGATGCTGACAAAAAGGTGCAGCAACGGCCCGTGAAACCCAATCGGAAGCACCGGTCGGCCCGGATCGAAACACCCAAGCATCAACCGCTCGGCATACGGTCCCTTGAATCCGACCCAATGCTCGTCCCAACCCGTGGCGGAATCCGGGCTGTATTTGTGCCAGACTCCGGGAAACAATAGAATAATCGATCCTGCTTGGACTTTGAGCTTTCCGGATTCCTTCGACTCAAATGTTCCGCCGCCCCGGGTGATGTAGATGATCTCGTATTCCTCAAAGATTCTGCCTTTGTTCCAATTCAACGGCTTTTTCTCCGGGCGCTCCTTCCATGGAGGATATGCGTCCCCCTGATCGACGCGGGTGTATCCGCTATTGATTACATAGAGTTCCCAGAGCTTGACATCCGGTGTGATCGGGAGGTATCGCGAGTAGGCTTTTTTACCACTGGGCATGGGTTGCGTTTCTTGAAATGGTTTATTGGGTTCTTGAGCAAAAAAAGCCGACACTTTCGCCAGCAACGAACACATTTTCCGAAATTAAATTTTTGGCAAGTTGGAACATTGCTTCTGAGCATTAAGTGCAAAATAAAAATCATCGCGTGTATTGGAATCTTCAAAAAGGAACGGTAGTTTGATTATGCATCTCATTCCCCATCCTTCATGAATTCCAAAACCCGTCGGCTCGAAATTGCTTCCATTCCCGTCCTTGGAACAGTCAAACAACCCCGAACAACCGGACGATCGAGGTCGCCC
>Ga0247843_1010223_pt1 | contig 10072 bp, 3 predicted proteins | sample LaCruzMarch2017__FD_192420 | JGI IMG/M metagenome (GOLD analysis project Ga0247843, IMG submission 192420) | Freshwater microbial communities from meromictic Lake La Cruz, Castile-La Mancha, Spain - LaCruzMarch2017_8m | ecosystem: Environmental > Aquatic > Freshwater > Lake | place: Spain...
CGGCTGGCTGGATGTTCTCCGGCACCCAGATCGATGACGACCCGTGGCACGTCGCCACCCAGATAAGCGCGACCAATCTCGTGATCGAGCCTCCCGAGGGGTCTCCCAGCAGTACCCTGCGGGTCGACCTGCACGCAGTTTCGTTCCAGCTCCAACCGTGGGCCTGGGCGGATGGTGAGACCTTCGACATCCTGATTCGAATGACCGCGACGCAGGGCGCCATCACTTGGGTCGACACCCAGACGCAGAGGATTACCGTCACCGCCACGTCGGACCTGGAAGTCGTGGCCTTCAGGCAAGGTGGCTCCGTGGCTCGGGTGGCGGACGCAGGCGCGCCTGGCGGCTATCGGGAGGGTCGGACCTTCGTCACCTGCGCTCTGGCTCAGACCAATGGCCAGGTCAAGGTCTCCGACGTCCAGCTCACCGTCGACCTGCCGGCACATGCCACCTATGTGCGCAGCTATCCAGTCAACCGGAACAGTCAAGAGGTCAGCTGGGTCGGGAGCCAGCTCAGCCTCGATGTCCAGCCGACGCCGCTCTCGCAGGGTGGCAATGTCACCGTCACACAGCTCGCGGACCTCGGAAGGAGCTACGGTCTCTATCCGGACAGCTGGAGCCTCGCACCGCAGGATTACTATTCGAACGTTTCGCAGGTGGTCTGTGTCGAGTACCTCGTCGAGTGTAGCGATCTCGGAGCAACCTACCCGGCTCCTGTCGAGCTGATTCACATCGAGGCCGATGGCGACGCGCTCGGTGCTCCGGTGAACGACGAGACGGACGTGGCTTCGGAGCGCGCGCAAGGCTTGGAAACGACCGCGTGCTCCGAGATCGGGGACACCCCACGCCCGGCCAAGACGTCGTCGTGCGACTACGACCAACCTCCCGGCAATCCCCCCTGCGTGCTCGGCCCAGGCGACCGCTCGGGCTGGCGGATCAACCTGCGGCCACCCAACGGGGTCTTTGAGCTGCCCCACACGACCGTCTATGACGCTGTGCCCCCGTATCAGGAAATCGATCGCATCGGCGCCGCCCAGCCCCACCTCAACGGCGGTTCCCTCCTCGACACCGACACCCCTCCTGGCCTATCGGCCGTGGACGATACGGCGACCTGGACCGCCTACTACTGCCGCTTCGACGCGACCTATTTCACGACCACCGAACCCGTGGCCAGCGACCCGCTATTGGGTGGAGAGATCGGTGCCTACACGCGCCGCTTCAACCTCGACCCGGCTGACTTCGACCCGTCCGTCGCGCCGTTCCTGCCGGTGTGGATCGGCTCGCCTCCGACGGCGGAACTCGCCTCTGGCTGCGTGACCCACGACAAGATCTGGAATCGGACCTCTGGAACGGGGAACTACGACCCCCCTGCCCCCACCGAGTCGCTCAAGGTCGGCGACATCAACCTCATCGTGTTCACGACCAAGGGCAACGGCCGCGATGGCTGGAATGCCGCGCCTGATCCGCAGAGTGGTGTCGTCCTCGGAACGCCGCCAGCACTCGACTACTACTATCTGATGCGCACGCTCGAGCTGACTCCATCGCCCGACATCCCGTCGGTCGTCCTCAACGATGATCCGGTCGCCGCCAACATCGCCAACATCGCCAATGTGCAGGCCACTGGCGGTACGGAGGCCGAATACGATGATTGGGTCCGTGTCAGCGATGCGTCCCACGCCGTCACGAGCTGTGTGGCCTGGGGGCCCTCGTTCGTGAATGGATATGATTCGGTTGCCACGCAAGACGAGGTGATTGGCATCACTCTCAGCGTCAGCCGCCACGGCGCGACGCCCAGGAACCAGACGTGGACCATGGACCTGCCGCCGGGCTGGTCGTTTACGCAGAATCCGCAGCCCATGATTATGGCCGCCGGCTATGCACACTTTGATAGGGCCGGCAACACGGGCGTGCTGGCCGTGTCTCAGATCCACCAATGGGCCACTATCCCGGCATACTTATTCAGCCCGGCCGTGGCTCCGAGCGACTTCGCCTTCATCTGGTCGACCGTCGCAGGTCGCCAACGGGTCACCGTCACACTGACGGGTACGCCGTCGATCGCATCCGAGATGTTGGGGGCTGAGAGCTCGGTCTTCTTGTGGGTCACACCCGATGTCGGCTATCCGCACGTCAACCTCGAACCCGAGCCGGTGCGCACCTCCGTCAACGCCGCGAACCATACGTTGTCCGTAACGGGCGGCGCGATCAACGAGACGGGTTGCAACCTTCAGGTGCTCGTCCCAGCATCTCTGGAAGGCGGCCTCGAGCCGGCCTGCATCGCGGGTACGACCGACCCCGCGGTCGATCTCGTCTTCTCCAACAGCGGCGGCACCAACCTCTATGGCGGTCGCGCCATCATGCGGCTGCCCGCGGGAATGACCTTCGACTCGATGGAGCTGGTCGGCCATCCGCCGGCGGCTACACCGGCCCTCGCCACGACCGACGACGCGAACCCGTTTACGGCCGACGACAGCGCTTGGACGCCATATCTGGGTGGACCTGTCGCTTCGGTCACGGCCGTCCGGCTGCGTTACCCCGACACGGGTCCGGCCGGGCTCGTGCCGGCCTACGACGTCTCGACGCGACTGCGCGTGCGGCTCAACACCTCGCTTGGGCTCGGAATCGCGGCGACGGGCACGTTCTCGATAGGATCCTACGAGCTCAATATGAGCCCGGAGCGGTTGGGTACGCCGGTCATAGTCGGGACCTGCCCGGCCACGCTCATCCTGAACAAGTTCCATGACGTCAATGGCAACAACGCGGCCGACCCCGGTGAGCCTCCGCTGGCAGACTGGGACCTGAAGGCGGAGATTTTTACCCGTGGCGCAGCAGTGCATGACCGCATCACCTATCCCGCGGTCGTCCGAGGGCTGACGGATGGCTCCGGCCGGACGCTCGCGCTCGAGGTCTACCCCGGCGAGTCGCTGAGCTTCAGCGAGACGATCCCGGCGCCGGCCGCCAACGGTGGCGGCCTGATCAGCTGGGCCCCCACCCTCACGCCGACGGGGCTCACCGTGCCGATGACCGACGCGCCGATCGAGCGGGCCTTCGGCAACACCTGTTCTTGCACGGACCCGATCGACGGGAGCCCGTCGTCGGACAATCTCTGCACAACCAACGCGTGTGATGCCGGCGGCGTCTGTGCTTTCGAGGAACTGCTCCTGGCCTGCGACGGCTTCCCGACGGCCGAGTGCACGCTGGCGACCGGCCTGTGCGACCCGGCGACCGGCGAATGCGGCTTCAATGACCAGCCCTGCTTTGGCGACGCTGGCGTGACCGAGACCCTCATCATCCAGTGTGCCAAGAATGCCGGCGGCGCGATCGTCGGTGAGTTCCACTGCTTCTACAACCACGCGGCCCAGACCATCCGCTGCGACAACACCAACGGAGAGCTCACCCGGTACGACGCCGGCCCGAGCTGCAGCCCGTGATGCGAGGAGAACCCAACATGAAAGCAGTCATCAGCACCGCAATACTCAGTCTCCTCCTCGGCACGGCCGCATGCAGCGAAGATGCCCCGTCCAACAAGGGTGAAGGGGCTCGCCTCGAGCTCGACGTCGCGGCACTCACGTTGCCGGGCATCGTCGGTGCCGTCTACCGAATCACCGTGCGCAACGGCGACCCTGCGCCCAACAACATCGTGTGGCAGAAGACGGTCGACTCGCGCGACTACGGCACGCCGCAAGGCGACGTGACCTACATCGGGCCGTGTGACGCTGCCTTCGACCAGAACACCGTCGAGCTCGAGCTCATCGATCTCTACGTGCTCGACGACGCTGACCTCCCGGTCGCGCTGCTCACCACCGACTATGTCAATCCCGCCCCGCTCGGCCAGCCGATCCGACGCGCCTTCGATTGCGACGAGAACCGGGACACGCTGGTCGAGCTGAATCTCGCGATCATGCGCGATGCCGACCAGGGCTTCTTCGACATCGCCGTCAACTTCGACGACATCTTCTGTTCGGCGAAGGTGGACTGCGCGTACCCGACTGGCCCTATCGAGCTGCTGCACGATCCCGAAACGGGTGAACGGGGCCCGACGATGGTCGTGGCCTTCGCCTGCACGACCGGCACCGATGAGGAGAACACCTACATGTACCTGTCGACCGCCGTCATCAGCTGCGCAGACGGGACGACCTACACGCTGCGCCCCAACCGCGGCCCCGGCAACGCCGGTCCGCGCCCGGACCTCGTCTACCAGCACGGGATCTACAGCGGACGCGAGCTCTTTCCCGATATGGACAAGTGCTTCTGGAATCTCGCGATCGGCATCGATGTCGCGGAGCTCGCCGAGCGCGACGACTGCACGCTGTCGATGACCGGCACGGCGTCCGAGGAGCTCTGGACCGATGGCCAGACGCCCACGAGCGCGATCTGGCCCGTGATCGACTTCGACGTCGACTTCCGTGCGGTCGCAGGAGCCCTCAGCTGCAACCCGGCGCAGAATCCCCTCGATGGCGAAGGTTCCGGCGTCACGACGAGCTACACGACCGCCGGACCCGAGGCCTTCCGCTACGCCCTCGACTGCGCGAACGAAGAGGTCATCGAGGTCGGCGGCAACCTGTGCGAGGGGCACTTGCCGACGCTCGCCGGCGAGGACATCACCTTCCTGCGCGGTCCGGGCGGCACGGTGCGGGTCGAGGTCGGCGAGGTCCGCTCCGCCGCGAGCTACACGCTGCCTGCAGGTACATTGCTCGGCGACACGTGCCTGCCGGATCCCTGCTGCGATATCCCTTGAGCCGTTTGCCCTGAACGGCCGGAGGCCGGTGGCGCCCAGTCGACTTGATGCGGGTCAAGTCGACTGGGCTTTCGTCGTTCTCCCGCCGGGCATCCGCAAGACGGCGCGCCCGCGAGGCGATAGTCGCTCGATGCACCCCCAACCGGGGCAGTCCTCCGAAGTGCCTGACCCCAGGGTGCCGTGGCGCAGATGCGCCGCCCGCGCCACGAGGCTCCGGCCGTTCACATGAGCTGCGCCATGCTGCGACCCCACCACGCGATAGCCCGTGCCCTCAAGTCGGGGGGCGCGCCGACGAGCACCGAGAGATCGAGAAGGCGCACGGTGCCATCCCAGCTACCGCTGGCCAGGAAGCGCCCTGCCGGGTCGAATGCCAGTGTCGGGACCCGCTCTCGGTGGGCGTCGCTGACGAGCCGGAGCGCACCGTCAGCGGTGTCCCAGACGAACACCCGTCCGTCGCGCGCGCCCGCTGCGACGAGGCGGTCGTCCGCGCTGACCTGCACCTCGACCAGCTCACCGTGGCCTTCGAACCAGTGTTGCAGCCCGCGTTCGTCGTAGCGGCCAACGCCCGCGCCCGACGCCACGTAGACCGCGTCACCGAGGCCGCTCGGTGCGCTTGCTACGGCGCCCGGGTTGAAGCCGAGGCTGACGCTCGTATGGGTGGCCGCGTCATAGAGGACGAGCGCGCGATCGGCGCCCGGAATCCAGCTCGCGTAGCGACCGCCGGTGACGGCCACGTCGAGCGCGACGTCGTCGACCCGGACGCGCTCGCCCGCTGGCCACATCCGGACGACACCCTCGCTGTAGCCGCCGAGCAGCACAGAGCCATCAGACAAGCCAACCACGCGCCGGCACTGCAGGTCGTCGTCGCGTCGCAGCAGCGCGCCGGTCGCGCGTTCGTAGCGCACGACCGTGGTATCGATGACGCTCGCCGCGACGATGTTAGCGCCGCTCCAGGCGGCCCCTTTGACGATGTGTGGTTGCCAGCCGAGGGTCACTGCGACGCGGCCTCTTGCGTCGCGCTCGGTCACGCTCGCGCCGTGTGCGACGAGCAGGGCGCCGGCGCCATCGAGCTCGACCGACGTCACGCCACCAGGCGCCGCCAGCACGCGCGGCCGGCCATCGGCCACGCGCCAACGCTCCAGCGTGGTGCCGAAGGTGATGAGGTCGGCGCCGACGAAGCGAACGCGTCTTGCGGCGTCGGCCGGGAACCGCGCCAACGGCGTGAGCGTCGCGCGGTCGACCAGCACCGCACCGCCCCGCTCACCGAGGACCACGATCAGCTCGCCACCCGGTGCCGGCTCGATCGCGCGCACGACGCCCTCGACGATCGGCTCGCTGCGTGCGCGAACCGCTCCGTCGCGCAAGTCGATGCGGGCCAGCGCCCCGTGATTGGTGCCGACGATGACCTCGCCGTCCGCCAGCGCAAGGGCCGTCGGCTCATCGTGTAGACCTGAGAATGGCGTCGCAAAGACCCGCCCGCGCGCGGTGATCACGACACCGGTCCGGCACCAGGCGATCCAGTCGCCCGCGTGCGCAGCGACCGCGAGGGTGGTGTCACCGCAGGGTGCGAACCCCTTCGCGGCCAAGCCGAGCGTCGGCGACGCCGCGTACATGAACGAGTCGCCGCTCACGATGATGGCCGGTCCGTCCCCGCCCGCGCTCGGCCTGACCGAGGTCGCCGCACCCGTGCCCAGCAGCGCACCGTCGCGCGTCGCGAGCACGCGGTCGCCCAGTGCGGTGCCGGTCACCACGACCTCGCGCCCGCCGGCCTGGAAAGTCGCGCCGACGAACGTCGTTGGCAAGCGCCAGCGGAAGGCGCGCGTCTCCCGATCCCAGACCGCGATGTTGCCCGGGTTGCTGCACAAGACGAAGCGGCCCGCCGGCTCGATGTCGGGCTCGGCGCAGTCCGCGGGCAACGGCTCGACGCCCAGCCGCTCGGGACGGGGGCCGGCCGCGCACGCCGCGAGCACGCCGAGCGCCTCGGGGTCATCGCTCAGCACCAGGGCCTCGGCCGCCAGCACCTCGGCCTCGGCGCAAGCGCCGATCGCCAACGAGCGCTGGGCTTCGCCCACCAAGGCTCGCGCCAGATGGCGATCGGACTCGGCACGCGCTTGGATCGCCTGCGCCCGCTCGGCCAGGACATCGACCACCGCGACGATGCCGAGAGTCACCAGCGCCACCAGAGCGACCATGGCGACGACCAGCGCCACCCGATGTCGCTCCCCGAAGCGGCGCAAGAGGTCGCGCGTGCGATAGGTGTACGCGGCGACCTTCTTGCCGTCGAGCCAGCGCGCGAGGTCGTCCGCGAACGCCTTGGCGTCGGCGTAGCGGGCATTGGGATCGGCCGCCATCGCGCGCGCGAGGATCGCCTGGAGCTCGCGTCCGAGCTCGGTCGGCGGGCTCCAGCTCGCGAGCTGCACGCGCTCCAACACGGCGTCGCGGTCCTGCCCATCGAAGGCCGGGCGCCCACACGCGACATCGTAGAGGATGCAGCCGAGGCTCCACACGTCCGAGCGTTTGTCGCCGACCCGACCCTCCACCGTCTCGGGCGCCATCGTACTCGGCGTGCCGACGAGCACCCCGCGCTCAGCAGGATCGAGTGGGTCGTCGACGTGGCGGGCCAGACCCCAGTCGACGACCTGGGTCTCGCCGAACGCGCCGACCATGATGTTGCCGGGCTTCAGGTCGCGATGCACGACGCCCAGGTGATGCGCGTAGGCGACCGCTTCGGCGGCCGCAAGGACAGAGCGCACGAGCCGTTGCTGCGCGGCGATGGGGCCGGGCTCGCTGGCCGTGCCGGCTTCAGCGATGAGGCGCGCGAGCGAGCGGCCGCGCACGAGGCGCATCGCGAAGAAGAAGCGGCCGTCGGCGGTCTGGCCGATATCGTGGATCGGCACGATGCCCGGATGTTCGAGGCGGGCAGTGATGCGCGCCTCGCGCTCGATGCGCCCGCGCCCCGGCCTGAGCTCCTCCTTGAGTGCGACGGTGCGATCGAGCCGCAGGTCGTGCGCCTGCATGACGAGCCCCATGCCACCGCGACCGATCTCGGGACCCGCCGCGTAGCGCGTCTCATCGCACGCCGCCTGTCGTGCATCCGCCGCGGGCTCGGCCAACGGCTCTGACCCGCTGGCCGCAGCGTGCGAGCTCTCGATCTTCACAGCGACTCGCCCCGCACGGAGTCGCCCACGAGCAACACCAGCTCGACCTGGCCACCATGGTTCGACCGCACCAGCTCGCGCCGGAGCTTGCCCTCTTTCAGCTTCTTCCTGAGCCGCGCGAGCGCCGAGTCCCACTTCTCGCGTAGCCGCGGGAGCGGCTCACCGCGCCCCCAGATCTCCTGCGCCACCCCCTCCCAGGCGACCGGCTGTCCGATGATCGCAAGCTCGGTCACCAGGCGAGCTGGGATCCCGTCGAGTACGATCCGCTCCCCGCCGACGACCACGTGCACGGTGTCGTAGTGCAGTGTCAGCTCGACCGGCTCCATCGCCCCGTCCCCGCCCGCGGTCTCGGACAACGCCGAGTGACCGAGCGGCACCGCTGCGATCCGGAGCTCGTGCCCGCCGACCGTCAGCACGTCGCCAGCGACCAGGCAGCGGTCGCCGGGCGCGTTCTGCCATTGCATCGCATCGGCGGCGCGCACCGGCTCGCGCGCCCAAACGCGCTCGCCGTCGACCCAGAGCACCAGATCTGCATCAGGCGCGAAGCCTGCACGCACCTCGAGCGGAGGACCGAGGGCCAGCGAGAGCACGCCGCCGAGCAACGGTCGGGTCAAGCCGGCCCCTTCGAGCGCGAGCACGATCTCCGGCACCGAGACATGCTCGACCTCGAGCGCGGTCCTACCGCCGAGCACGACGCGTAAACCTGCCCGCAGAGGCACGTCGGTGACCGGCTTACCGTAGACGCTCAGGCGCCCGCGCAGCGCCAGCAGGCGCAGCTGCGCGCCGCGCAACGAGACGAGCGCGTGGGCTTCCGAGATGTGCGGCACGTTGATGCGCAGCCCGGCGGACGCCATACGACCGATCAGCGTCTCCGGCGGAAGGTCCCGGGTCGTCCCATCTTGGAGCCGCACTCGCGCGTAAGGCCGCATGCCGCGGAGCTTCGCGTGACGCCGGTGCGTTGTCCAGCCGCTGCACGCAGCCCCAGCATCCGACCGCTATCCGTTGCGCGCTAAGTGCCTAGAAACAGACGACAAACAAAGGGCCCTGAGGCTGGCCAGGGGCGCCCCGAGCACCTAGTGTCCAGCCGTCCTGGACGGGGTGTTGCGGAAGCTCGGAGGCATCATGAAGTGTGTGCGTGACTGGATCATCATCTTCGTCGGCGGGCTCCTGGCCGCGGTCGGCCCCGGCCCCGGCTGTGGCAATGAGCGGTTCGAGCTCGAGTCGCTCCGTGCGTTGGAGGTGGACCCGCCGAGCCTCGCGTTCCTCATCGACAGCGTTGCACCGCAAGCGACCTCGCAGGCGTCCCTGAACGCCAAGAACACCGGCGACGGGCCGATCGTCATCGACGGTCTCACGATCGAAGGCGGCGACGGAGTGCTGACGTTGGGGACCGGGTTGCCGCTGCCCCCGATCGAACCAGGCGGAGCGCTGCCGATCACCATTCGCTACAGCCGCAGTGACGACGAGCTCCACCTGGCGACGCTGGTCATCCGCTCGAACGATCACCTGCGCCCGCTCTTACGTGTCCCCCTCGCCGTGCAGCGCGGCAAGGCCTGGCTCGTGCCGGCGCCGGGACGGGTCAGCTTCGCCAGCGGCGAGACCGCGAAGACGCTCGACCTCCTCAATACCGGCAACGCGCCGGCAACGCTGTACAGCGTGCGCTTCACGGGCGCGCTTGGATTCGCGGCGGACTTTGGCACGACCACCGTGGACAGCGCTGGTCCCGAGCTGACGTTCGAGGCGCCGATCGTCATCGCCGCCGGCGCCCGTTATCGAGTGCCGGTGCGCACCTCCGCCCCCGAGGTCACGGAGGCGACCTTGGTTGTCTTCGGCGATGCCGACAACACGAGCGACGGCTTGCAGATCCCTTTCACGACTGCGGCCCCGGGTCCGTGCGTGCTCGTGCGTCCCGCCTCCGTCGACTTCGGCGCCAAGAACGTCGGCGACGTCAGCCACTACCCGGTGACCATCGAGAGCTGTGGCGACGACACGCTCGTCATCTCGAGCCTGGCATTCGCAACCCTGGCCGACGTGAGCGATCCGATGCTCGCAAGCCTCGGGGTCGACGCGCCGACGTCGCACCGCTTTGCCCTCGCCACTGCTCCGCCGACCAGGCTCGAGGCGGGTCAGGTGACGGATCTCGATCTCGTCTATTCCGGCGGCGCGGAGCCAAGCGTGGACC
>Ga0247843_1010228_pt1 | contig 10068 bp, 8 predicted proteins | sample LaCruzMarch2017__FD_192420 | JGI IMG/M metagenome (GOLD analysis project Ga0247843, IMG submission 192420) | Freshwater microbial communities from meromictic Lake La Cruz, Castile-La Mancha, Spain - LaCruzMarch2017_8m | ecosystem: Environmental > Aquatic > Freshwater > Lake | place: Spain...
TCGGCGCCCCGTTCGTCGTGAACACGACAACGGCCGGCCTACAACAACACCCGAGCGTGGCGATGCGCCCCGACGGCACAATGCTCATCGCGTGGGACTCGGGCACCGCCGATTTCGACGTCATGGCCAAGGCCTACGACAAGGACGGCAACGTGCGCATGAACGAGACGACGCTGAACACCACGACCGCCGGACGCCAGGACTACCCGACCGTCAGCGTCCACCCGACGACGGGCGAGTTCTTCGTCGCCTGGCAATCTCAGAACCAGGTCGCCGCCGGCTCGGGCTACGACATCTTCGGCCGCAAGGTCATGCTCGGCGCACAACCGACCACTCCAACTCTCGGCACCGAGTCGCGCTTCAACGCCGCGTCCGACGGGGACCAGAAGTTCCCCGCCGCGGTCGTATCCGGCGCCGATGCTCTCGCCGTCTGCTGGGAGACCCCGGACGCGGGCGCGAGCACCGACGTCCTGTGTGGCACCTATCGCTGGAACAACCTCCAGATCTGGACCGCCGAGGCCCAGCTCGCCACCCTCACGACCGGCGCCCAGCAGAAGGTCCAGCTCGCGGTCGGCCCGCAGCAACAGCTGCTCGCGGCCTTCGAGAGCGACAACATCGACCTCGATGGTAAGGCCGTCCTCGTTCGCAACCTCGGCATCAGCGGCCCACCGACGGGCACCCGCATCGTCGCCAACCGCATGACGACGTCTCACCAGCAGGCGCCGTTCATCGTCAGCTCGGGCACGTTTGCGACGGGTCGTTTTCTCGTGGGCTGGCAATCGGACGCCCAGGACGGTGCTGGCCAGGGCGTCTACCTGCGTATGCTAACCGCTCCCTGATACAATCCTGAAGTGGGCATCCACAAGCGTGCCTCGGGCGACCCAACGCCCGAGGCGCGCCTGACTCAGCTCCGCAAGCGCCAGCGCCCATGCAAGCGCACGCGCACGCGCCCAGGCCCGCACCCACGCAAGCGCCAACGCCCACGCCAGCGCCCACGCCCACGCCCACGCCCGCGCCTACGCCCGCGCCCACGCGAGCGCCAGCGCCCGCGCCCATGCAAGCGCCCGCGCCCGCGCCCACGCAAGCGCCCGGGACCGCGCACACGCCGGGGCCCGCGTCGCTCTTCGAGCTCTTCAGCGCTTCGGGATCGAAGCCACCAGCGCCGCCAACAGCTTCTGCACAAAGCCACGCGTCGGCTCGTCGGTGAGCTTCAGGTCGGCGTCGAACTTCTCGGAGGCCTTGCCGATCAGCACCTCGGGCTTCAAGAGCACGTAGGTCTCGGTGAACAACAGCGACTGCCTCAGCGCGAGCTGTCCACGCACCGTGCCCATCACGCCGCCCGAGCACCCGAGGATGGCGCACGGCTTCTTGTTCAGGACCGACGCGTTCGCTGGCCGCGAGGCCCAGTCGATGGCGTTCTTCAGGACGCCGGGGATGCTGAAGTTGTACTCGGGCGTGGCGATGAGGAGCCCGTCCGCCGAGCCGATCGCATCCCTCAGAGCGGCCACCGGCTCCGGCGATCCACCGCCCGCCTCGAGGTCCGAGTTGTAGTGCGGCAGGTCTCCCAGACGGTCGAAGATCCGCAGCTCGACGCCCTCGGGCATTAGCTCCTGCGCGGCCGTCAGTAGTGCGCGATTGTACGACTTCTCACGCAGGCTGCCCGCGATCCCACAAATGACGATTCCCATCTGGTCTCCTCTTCAATGGCCGCTCAGAGCAGCACTCTCCCGGCCGCTCAAAGGAGCATTCGGCTCGGCGCGTGCTGCAACCAATGCAGCTCGTTCTCGAGCCACGCCGCCGGCCGCGCGTCCGCCATCTTGTCGATGGCCTCGACGACGTCCTCGACCTGCAGCGTGATGACATCTTCGAGCGCACGCGCTTGCCCCACCGCCGGCGTGTCCATCTGGCCGACGACCCGCACGACGACGCCGGGCAGGCTCTCGACGAGGTCGCCCTGGATCTGCCGCCCGAAGCCCGCATGCACCCGGTCGTTCTGCGCGATGAGGACCTTGCCCGTCCGCCGCGCCGACGCCAGGATCGCCTCGCGGTCATACGGCACGAGCGTCCTCAGATCGAAGACCTCGGCCGATACCCCACGCCGCTTGAAGACCGTGTTCGCGGCCGCCACCGACTGCCACGCAGCCCACCCCCACGCTACCACCGTCAGGTCGTCGCCCTTGCGCCGCCGCGCCGCCTTGCCAAACGGGATCCGGTAGTCCGAGAACTGCGGCACGTCGCCGTTCTTACGCGCCTCCTGGATGACCCGCGGGTCTGCCGGCTCGCCCGGAAGCACCGGCCCGAGCTTCATCCGATACAGGCGCTTGGGCTCCATCTGGAGCACCGGCCCGGCATAGTCGGCCGCCGTCCGCAGGAGTCCGTACGCATCATACGCGCACGTCGGGATCGTCAGGACGAGCCCCTGGATATTGCCAAAATATCCATCGACGCTCATCGAATGATAGACCGCTCCGCCGAGCACCGGGTCGACCGGAAAACGCACTGTCACGTTCGTCGGCGTCTGCCCGTTCGTCGTCCAGTAGACGTTGCCGAGATGCACGAACCAGTGCAGGCAGTTGAGCGTGTAGTCGCCGAACTGCACCTCGGGCAGCAACGCCAACTCCTTATGGAAGGCGGCCCCCATGGCCGTCCCGACGATCATCGGCTCGTTGATCGGAGCGTCCCGCACCTGGCGCGGGTACTTCTCGATGAGCTTGTTCGTCACCTTGAAGACGCCGCCGCGATGGCCGACGTCCTGGCCCCAGATCGCCGCCCGACCCGAGCTCAGGATCCGGTCGAGTGCGAGATTCAGCGCCTCGTTCACCTGGATCTGCGTCGTCGTCCTGGTGTCGACCTCCGGCTCCTTCACGAGCGGATAGGGCGGGTGCATGTGCTTGAGATGGTCACCCGCCTCGACCGACGGCGCGGGCTCCTGCCGGACCTGCGTCCACGCATCACGAACCCGCTCCAGCGCCCGCTCCATGCGGCCGAGCTCGTGCACTTCGAAGTAGCTCTTGCGCCGGTCCACCTCGCCGCGACGGAACAGCTCGCCCGCCGGCACGATGCCTTCGCTCGCGAGCCACTGACCGAACTCGAGCAGCGGGTCCCGCTCGTCATACTCGAACTGCCCTCCCGACGAGCTCGAGTGACCCATCAACCGTGGCACTTTCGCCACCAGGATGGCACTTCGATTCTCCGCGAGGATCGCCTCGGCCGCCTGCTTCGTGACCCGATAGGTGTCCGCGAAGTCGCCGCCGTCACACTCGAAGTAGAGCAACCCAAAGGCTTCGGCATATTTACGGAAATCGCGAATGCCGCGGCCGTCTTCGGGCTTCACCGAGATGGCCACGTCGTTGTTCGTGACCATCGTGAGCAGCGGCAATTTCCACAGACTCGCCGCCATGGCACATTCGTGGAAGTCACTCTCGCCGGTCGTCCCGTCGCCTACGATGCCGACCGCGAGCCCACGCTTGCCGAGCAGCTGCAGACCACGCGCGTACCCCGCCGCCTTGCTGAGCTGCATGCCGACCGGGCTCTGCACGGGCCAGATCCCGATCTCGGGCCGGCACAGGTGCATCACCATCTGGCGCCCGCCGCTGTGCGGGTCGGTCACGCGCGACAGGGCCTGCCGAAAATAGTCCGAGACGAACGACTTCTCGCCGCGCAGCTCAGACGTCATCGCCGCGAGCGCATCGCTCCGGTAGTGCAGAAACAACCCGAGGTCACCCGGCGTCGGGCCCGACCGCACGACCTTGTGTAGTGCAAGCGCGGTCGCCGTCCCGTGGACCTCTTCGCCCGGCCCACCGATCCAGAACTCGACCCCCTCGCCGCGGGTCTTCATCATCATGCAGGTGACGATCTGCGCCCGCGTCTCGAGCGCGATGTCGTAGGCGCGCGACAGCTCGGCCGCATCGAGGTCGAGCCCCGCCAAGCGGTCGTTGGAACCGGGCAGGCTCTTCACCGCACGCAGACCCACAGGCGCCGCATCGTTCTTGAGCTGTGTCGTCATGATGATCTCCAACCACGCAACTCGGTGCCCAAAGCCTCCTCGGGCGTGGTCCGAGGCGCATAGCACACGCCTTCCCGAGACAAAAGGCGCACCGTGTCGTAGTCTCCGAACCGCGTCATCGCCTCACGGGGTGACCGGATGGGCTCGCGCGGGAATCATCGCCACGACGCGGCGCGTTATGCGACTTTCGTTCAACAACCCCACACTGTGCCATTGAACCCGACCCGCCCGATTACACTCCTCGCCTCCGGTCTCAGCCTGCTGCTCCTGCTCGTGGTCCTCCCGATGGCGCACCTCGGCACCCGCCCGACCGGCCTGCAGCTCACCCTCATGCTGCTCCCGGCGATGACGCTCATCGCCTGCTCGTTCCGTCCGAACATCACCTGGCTCACCCACTTCGCGTTCCCCGCGAGCCACCTGCCACTCCTCATGAGCAACAAGGCGCTGACCAGCGGCGAGGTCTACGGTGGTGTCAACGGGCTGCTCGGCCTCCTCGCGATCCTCGTCTCGGCGATCGTCTTCTTCGCCTCGGTCACCCCGGCGCTGCCGACCCGACGCCGCGCGAACGGACCAAACGACCATGGCCCCATGCGCCACCCATGGATCCTGCCCACCCTCGCCATCGCGTTCACCCTCGGGCCCGCGCTCGCCCTGACCTTGCCGGCCCTCATGGTGCCCGACCTCGACCCGCTCAACGCGGCGCTCGCCATCGGGCTCGGGCCAGTCCTCGCCGTCGGCGCCGGCCTGTGGTTCACGCGCCACACGGTCGATGCGGCGACCACCGCGACGATGCGGCCCACTCAGACCCCTGCCCTGATCGAAGCGCTCGCGCAGGCTCCGACCCGCCACAGTGCGGGCCTGCGACCCGGCGACGGGTCCCCTTCATCGGCCCCTTCATTGGCGCCTTCCTTGGGGCCTGCGTTGACATCGCTCATCGACGACAGCCGACCCAACGCCATCCGCACCGTCTGGGTCACGGCGGCCGCGGCCTTCTTCCTCGGCCTCTTGATCCTCTGGACCTACTGGAGACCCTGACGATGTTCCGCTCCGCGTTCTTGCTCATCCTCTCGGTCGTCCTGCTCGGCGCTTCGCTCTATTTCTTTTACGGCTCGGCCAAGCTGCTCGTCGACAAGGACTACATCTCCGGCCTGCTCCACATCGTCTCCGGGCTCGCGCTCGTGCGCGCCGGCATCGAGTTCGCGCGCCTCTCGGTCCTGTCGCGACCGGGCGTCCTGCCTCCCGTATAGGGCCGCATAGGGCCGCCTGACGCAGCCCCGCCCATCAAGACTCTTCCCCCGACCGGGGGCCCATGCTACCGAGCCCGACATGCGAACGCCCTGCCCTTCTCGCCCGCGCACTTTCCGCCTCGCCCAGCTCGCACTCGCACTTGCGCTGCTCATCCCGGCCTGCGCGCCCATCGTCGGCGACGCCTGCGAGACCCAGTCCGACTGCGGCACCGCCCTCTTCTGCGAGCGCTCGATGCCCGGCGGCTACTGCACGCTCAAGAACTGCGAGGACGAGGGCTGCCCGGACGAGGGCCTCTGCGTTCGTTTCTCCGCCGACGTGAGCTGGTGCATGCAGCCCTGCTCCTCGAAAGCCGACTGCCGCGACAGCTACACCTGCGTCACCGACTTCGGCGTGCACCCCTTCTGCAACGACGCCCGCGCCAACCAGGACTGAACGCACTTCGGGCGGCCACGAGGGCCGCCCCTACCCCGCCACCCCTCGCGGGTGCCCCAACACCAAATGGCCACGAGGGCCGCCCCTACCCGCGCCCCCTCGTGGGTGACCCAACGCTGTTACCCGTAGGGGCACCCCTCGTGGGTGCCCTTCAGCCTTCCGCGCGAAACGCCGCAAAGAGCGCGACCCACACCTCGGGTGCGAGCTCCTCGGCGCGCTGGATCGGATCGATCCCCAGCTTGGCGAGCAAGCCCTTACGGTCGCCCATCGAGTTGCCGAGCGTCTTTCGCCGCTGCTGGAACGCACGCCCGACGAAGTCACCAAAGGTCTCCAGATCGACCGGCGACACGAGCGGGCTCGCCAGCGGCTCGATGAGCACCACCGCCGAGTCGACCTTGGGTCGTGGCGAGAAACACTCGGGCCCGACATCGCGCACGAGATGCGCCGTCGCGACGACCTGCGTCAGGATCGACGGGATCCCATAGTCGCGGGTCTTGGGCACCGCCACCAATCGCAGCGCGACCTCGCGTTGGAACATGAACAGCGCGCGCGCGAACCTGTCACCCAACGCCAGGGTCCGCCGATGGATGATGCTCGCGGCATTGTAGGGCAGGTTGCCGACGATGACCGGCTTCTTGCCGCCGACCCCTGGCAACAACGCTCCGAGGTCATCACGCGTCGCGTCGCCGAGCACGACCTCGACCCGTCCGCCGAATCGCTGGCGCACCATCTCGACCGCGCGTGGGTCCGGGTCGATGGCCACAATCTGAAGGTCACCCGCCGACTTCACGAGGAACGCCGTCAACGCCCCTTCGCCGGGTCCAATCTCGAGACAGCCGCCCGAAGAGCGCACGTCACAAAGCGCCGCGATGTCCTCCAACACGCTGACATCACGAAGAAAATGTTGCCCGAGACTCTTGTCTGCCTTCATGCCCGCTTCCTGCGCTGGGTGACGAAGATGTCGGCCTCGACGAGCGCCTTGCCGGTCACCCCGCTGCCACGCTTGAGCATCTCCGCCCCGAGCCCTGCGACCATGGCCGCATTGTCCGAACAATACCGCGGCTCGGCGATGAAACACCGCATGCCCTGGCGCTTCGCCCGCTCGCTCAAGTGCCGTCGCAAGCCGCGATTACACGCCACCCCACCCGCCGCGACGACCGTCTTGATGCCCCGCTCACGCGCAGCTTTCAGCGTCTTGTCGACCAGCACCTCGACGATGGCGGCCTGCACACTCGCCGCCAGATCGGCCTGCTGCGCCTGTTCCGTGCCGTCCTTGACGAGGCGCTCCCACACGAGGCGCGCCGCGGTCTTGAGCCCCGAGAACGAGAAGTCGAGCCCCCGATTCTGCAGCGGGCGCGGCAGGTCGAACGCCTCGGGATTGCCGAGTGCGGCGAGCCGGTCGATGTGCATGCCGCCCGGATAGGGCAGCCCCATGAGCTTGGCGATCTTGTCGAAGCACTCGCCCGCGGCGTCGTCGATGGTCGCCCCGAGCGTGACCCCTTCGCCGGGTCCCGACATCTCGAAAATCGAGGTATGTCCACCCGACACCGCCAGCGCGATGTACGGGTAGGTCGGCGCTTCCCGGACCACCCCGGGCTCCGTCAAGAACGGCGCGAACACGTGGGCCTTGATGTGGTCGACACACACGAGCGGCAGCCCGCGCGCATAGGCGATGCCCTTGCCGACCTCGAGCCCGACCAGCAGACACCCGGCCAGCCCCGGGCCGGCCGTGACCGCGACCGCCGTCAGGTCGGCCAGCCCCACCCCCGCCGACGTCAGCGCCTCACCCACGACCCCACGGATCGCCATCAGGTGGTTTCGCGACGCGAGCTCGGGCACGACCCCGCCATAGATGGCGTGGATGTCGACCTGACTCGAGATGACGCTGCTCAGGACGACCCCACCGCGCACGACGGCCGCCGCGGTCTCGTCGCAGGACGACTCGATCCCGAGCACCAGGTCCGCGGCTACGTTCGCGACATCTTCGGAGTTGTTCCCCGCGAGAACCGCGCTCACGGTGTTGGCCGCTGCCCCGAGGTCGGCACTGTCCCATCCGCCCCGCTCGCCGGGGCCCCGGCCTTCAAGAGCGCCTCGAGCTGTCGCGACAAAGACCCGGAAGGCTCAGCCTTCTGCGCCTTCTCGAAGCTCATACGAGCCTCGGGGATCTGGTCGCGTTCGAGCTGCACGAGGCCAAGCCAGGCGAACACCTCGGCGTCGCGTGGGTGCCGCTCGGCCAGCCGCTCCAGCAGCGCCTGCGCCTCGGGCAACCGCCCGTCCTCGTAGTGGAGGCGCGCGAGCATCGAGATGGCCCCGCTCGGTGCCTCTGACGCTACGACCAGGGTCGCGAGCTGCGAACGAGCCGCGTCGCGTTTGCCCGCGTCGAGCTCGAGCAGGGCCCGCCCGAACCGCGTCTCATAGTCGTCGGCGACCGGGGTCACGGCCTCACGGCCCGTGAGCCTGATCACGATGAACACCGCGAGCGCCAGCAGGACCAGCGACAGGGCCCAGGTGATCGGCGACGCAGCATTGCCTCGTGTGCCCCCTCGGGGCCCCCTCGTCCGCGCGGGTTCCGACGCCTGCGACGGGCGCGCCGAAGCGACGGGCGGCTCGAACTCCGGCGAGACTGCTTCGACGCGAACCGCCTTCAGCTCGGGGTCGGTCTTCTTTCGATTGGCGCGCTCCGACTCACCCGTCCGGGGGCCACCCACCCGCTTGAGCTGACGCGAGCTCGGGGTCTGGATGATGGTGTCGCGGCTGCGCGGGATGCGCTCGCCGGATGGCGCCACATCATCCTGCACGTTGAGGAGCCGCCCCATCGGGTCGGTGCCCGGCCTGCGCTCGACCACGTCGCCGCTCTTGAAGCGGCGGTTCGCGTCGCGTGCCGCCTGGTCGGTGGTCTCATCGAACCCCTCGTCGAGGGTCTGCTTCAGCCCCTGCGCGCTCGCTGCCTTGGCGCGAGCAGCGTCCATGGCGCGCCGCATCGCCTCGACCGGGACTATCGTGCGGGCCTCGGTCACATCGCCCGACTCGGCCTTGGGCACGAGGCTCGTCCGCACCGGAGAGGCCCCCGACGGAGCCGCGCGAAAGGTGTCGGTCCCGATGGGCTGGCGGGGATTGGCGGGGCGGGCGTCAGCGGCCCTTCCGCGCTCGGCTCGGGCCTTCTCGCCGGGTCGCTTCACCCGCGCCGAGTTCGGCTTCGGATTGTTGGAGTCCTGCGCCATGTATTCGAGCGTGTCATCGCCACCCAGTCGCGACAGCGGACCCCGTGGTGAGCCGACATGCGGCAGGACGAAGGTGTCGTTCGACTGCGCCTTGCCGGGGTTCACGGCTTTGGGCTCTTGTCGTCCGAGCGCATCGGAGACCAGCGTCGCGAGATCCGCCCGGACGACGTCGTCGCGCGAGAGCTCCTCGGCGTCGGCCTCGAGCGGGAAGAGAACGAAGGCGCCCTGCTGCACGCGGATGGCCTGGTAAGCGGCCTCGCGGCCGGTCGCACTCGGGGCTTCGGCGTCGATGATCTCGCCGTGGCGCACCAGCAGGACCGCCCAGTCTCCGTCGATCTCGACATGAAGGCGTGCGTTCATACGATGGCGATGCGCCATCTGGAGGATGTAGGTGGCGAAGTGGACGGCGAGGTCGCCGGAGATCCCACCCTCGGGCAGGTCGGCCACGGAGCCCCGCAGCTCCCGCACCGGGCGGGTCGCCAGGCGTCGCGACAGCGTCACCGGGTCGAGCGGCTTCATGAGCACATCGATGACGCCAAGCCGCAAGACCTCGAGCTCGTCCGCCAGCTCGAGCGGGCGATCGGCGACGGCGAAGACATCGAGCGGCTGGGTGGCGAGCTGGGCCAGGAACTCGTGCCCGTCGAAGCCACGGCCGGTGACCTCGACCAGGACGACGTCGGGGGCCGACCAGGCGATGGCGTCGGTCGCCTCTTCGACGCTCGTCATGAGCATGACGACGACACCCTCACGGCGCAGATGAAAGGCGAGCATGCCGCCTTCGACCCGATCTTCGTCGAGGATGAGCACACGCACCGAGCGCTGAGCTGCCTCAGCCGGGGAGGTGCCCTTGGCAGCCCCCCGTGGGTCTCGGCGTTCGCGTGGGTCCGTCATTGTTGCTCCTTGTGACCCCTATGGGCCGGCCGATACTTCCCGGCAATGGTGCGCGAGTCAAGCCGCTTTGCCTGTTGCAACGGTTCAAGATTCGCGTCCCGGTCCGTCTCCGGGGCGCTTCGACGGCAAATCGCAGGACCCTGCCGGTGAGATGCGCTATTAGAATCAGCCCGCGCGGCCCAAGGCCCCGTGGTCCCGCGGCCAGGAAGAGCCATGACGCGACCTTCGCCTCGCCATTGCATCCGAACACTCTACTTCGCATTGGCACTG
>Ga0247843_1010231_pt1 | contig 10065 bp, 7 predicted proteins | sample LaCruzMarch2017__FD_192420 | JGI IMG/M metagenome (GOLD analysis project Ga0247843, IMG submission 192420) | Freshwater microbial communities from meromictic Lake La Cruz, Castile-La Mancha, Spain - LaCruzMarch2017_8m | ecosystem: Environmental > Aquatic > Freshwater > Lake | place: Spain...
GCGCTCGTCGACCTGCGAGCCCGGGTCTTCGACGCCAACCAGCCGATGCCGACGGTCGACCTCTACGTCGATGGGGCCGCCGAAGATCTCTTGATTTCCGAACAAAAGGTCTACGCCCCTGCCCTCTTCTCGTGGACCGACGACGCCGGAGAAGGCCCGGTCCTGAACGTGGACATCCGTATCAAGGGCTCCATCACGCTGCGCCCCTGGACCGCCAAGCCGTCGCTCAAGCTTCACTTCGCCCGCAGCGAAGGGCCAGGTGCACGAGACTTCCGCGGCATCAAGAAGCTCTCACTCCACAACCTCGCCTACGACCCATCTGTCGGCCGCGAGTGGCTCGCCTACGAGCTCATGCGGGACAGCGGGCTCGCAGTTCCGCGCGTCGGCTGGGCTGTCGTACGCGTCAACGGCATCTCGAAAGGGCTCTACGCGGTGATCGAAACCTACGACGAGGTCTTCCTCGCCGACCATTACGAAGAGACGACCGCGCTCTACGAGGCCGACGGCGACTTCGGCGACAGCGGCGAGCTCTACGGGTTCTTCCTCGACGAGGGCGACTCGTTCGAGCCGGTCAATCGCCTCGCCCAGCAGATCAGCGCCGCCGACCGCGGACCCGGCCAGCCGAGCCTGGCCTTGCCGCAGATCGACTGGGATCAGCTCGCGAAGCTGTTCGCGCTCGAAGACCTGCTGCAGCACTCCGACGGCATGAAGTCGGGTTGCCACAACTGGTTCCTGCACGCCGACGGCGACCTCAACTGGACCGTCTTCCCCTGGTCGGTCGACCTCACGCTCGTGCCGACCTTCGGCCCGGTGGGCCCCATCGGCACCTGCTCGAAGCTCGCGCGGCTCTGCGAACGCGACGAGGCCTGCCACGCACGCTTCCTCCGCTATCGGGACGAGGCCGCACGCCGGGCCCTGAACGGCGACTATCGCGAACGCCTGACAGCGCTCGCCGAGCGCGCAGCACCGTTTGTCCGCCCGACCGACGAGCCGTGGAGCACGGGCGAGTTCTGGCCCGACCTGCGCTTCGACGTGGTCGCCTCGGCCCATGAAGCCATCGATCTGCTCGAGAGCCGCGCCCGGAGTATCCGTTGCGCCACCGCCGCCGCCCGCGGCGAGGTCGACGTGGAGAACCCGACCTGTGACGGCTTCTTTGGCGAGGGCCCCGGCAAGCCCGGGCACAAACCCTGAGACGCGCCCCCCAGAGCTGGACGCATCCATACATATTCGCGATAACTCGAAAATCAAGAGACTGATCTTATGACCTGGGCGTTCATCTTCCTGCTCGTCCCGACCAACGCACCGTCGGAGTGGCGCTGTCCCCCCGAAGCCTACGCCGACGGCTTCAGCTGCGAGTGTGGGTGCGGCATCGCCGACCCGGACTGCGGCGAGGCCAACGACCGCGAGCGCTGCAACAACAACTTCTGTGCCGCCGGCACCGTGCCACTGGCGCACTCCGCAGGGATCTGCGCGCCCAATACCTGCGGCGACGGCTTCGTCCTTAAGGGAGTCGAGAGCTGCGACGACGGCGACGGGGCCGGCTGCGACGACACCTGCCAGTTCGTCACCGCGGGCTATCGCTGCAGTGGGCTCGGCGCGGGCTGCTCGGTGCCGCGGTGCGGCGACGGGTTCCCCGACCGGGAGCTCGGCGAGCGCTGCGATGACGGCAACGAGGAGGCCGGCGACGGCTGCAACGCGTGCCAACCCGAGGCAGGGTTCGTGTGCCGTATGTTTGTCGGGTGCACGCCGACGACGTGTGGCAACTTCGAGATCGAGTACGACTGGGACACGCAGACCGGCGAGACCTGCGAGGACGGCGACCTGGAGACGGGCGACGGCTGCGACGATCTGTGCCGGACGGAGCCCGGTTGGGCCTGCAACTGGGAGGGGTGTCGACCGGTCATCTGCGGCGACGGGGTCGTGTCGCGCGGGGACTTCGGCGGCGGCGAGCAGTGCGACGACAGCAACAGCGATACCGGCGACGGGTGCGACGGGAACTGCCAGATCGAGCCGGGCTGGCAGTGCGACGACTGGTCGGGGTGCCAGCAGGCCATCTGCGGCAACCTCGTCATCTCGAACGGCGAGCAGTGCGATGACGGCAACCGCGATGATGGCGACGGCTGCAACGGGAGCTGCATGAGCGAGCCGGGCTGGTCCTGTGCCTGGACCGCGGGCCCGTGCACCCAGGTCGTCTGCGGCGATGGTGTCCAGATGAGCGACGACACCGGGACCCTCTTCGAAGGATGCGACGACGCGAATCAGAACGACGGCGACGGGTGCGACGCTGGATGTCGGCCCGAGCCGGGCTTTGTGTGTGACCGCGACGGATGCCGACAGATCGTCTGCGGCGACGGCATCATCGACGTTCAAACCGGTGGCGGGGGCCCGTTTCCCATCGACGCCAAACCGGGGGAGCCCGTGCCACCACCGCCCGATGGCGGAGGCATCCTCACCGAAGAGACGTGTGACGACGGCAACGACGTCGCTGGCGACGGGTGCGACGCCACCTGCCGCCTCGAAGAGGGATGGTTCTGTGAGGCCCCGATGCAACCCTGCGTGAGGCCCGAGTGCGGTGACGGCAAGGTCGAAGGCGTCGAGCAGTGCGACGATGGCGGCGTGGTCACGGACGACGGATGCTCGGACAAGTGTAGCCGCGAGCCTGGCTGGGTGTGTCGTACGGCGGGCGAGGCCTGTGAGCCCCTGCCGAGCGCGTGGGTCTGCTCGGTCGTCTTCTATGGGAGCGGCGATGGCTGTGATTGCGGCTGCGGCAGCCGCGACCCGGACTGCGCGGACGAGGTGGTCTGGAGCTGCGACTTCAATCACTGCCTCGAGTCTTCGCCGTGGCCCACGGTGGAAGACCCGGCAGTTTGTGGCATGACCGAGCCGCCTCCACAGCCCGAGCCGGAGCCCGGGCCCGAGGTGGTCGAAGAGGTCGACGAGGTCGAGGTCACCGAGGTGGCCGAGGTGGCCGAGGTGGCCGAGTCAGAGCCCACCGCGCCCACACGCGACGAGGGCTGCGGCGGCGGGCCGCCAGGCGGAGCGGGGCTTGGGCTTGGCCTGCTGGTGCTCGCGCGCCGGCGCCGCGCTTCAAACCCCTAAGAAGCGGGTCATCACCGCGATCATGCGACTCACGTCGTGTGACCCGCACTGCTCACGCGCCGAGTGCATCGACAACATCGGGTTGCCGACGTCGACCGTCCGCACGCCAAGCTTGGCCGCCGCGATGGGACCGATGGTCGTGCCGCACGCGAGGTCGGTGCGCGTGACGAACTTCTGGATCGGCACACCCGCGTCTGCACCGAGCGCTTCGAACAGAGCCGCCCCTTCGCCGGTGGTCGCATAGCGCTGGTTCGAGTTCGACTTGATGACCGGGCCGCCGTTGAGGACCGGCTTGTGCATCGGCTCGTGCCGGTCGTCGTAGTTGGGATGGACGGCGTGCGCCATGTCGGCGGAGACGTGCCAGCTCTTCGCCATGGCGCGGTGGAAAGCTTCGGATTCGGACGACTTTTCGCCATAGGCCGAAGCCGTGACGATACGACGGAGCAGGAGTTCCACGAGCGGCCCGTCGGCGCCCGCGGTCGTGAGACTCCCGACCTCTTCGTGGTCATAGAGGCAGATGAGCTGCGTGCTCGCCGAAGGGGGGGCTGCGAGCAGCGCCTCGAGAGCGGCGTGGCAACTCGCTTGATTATCGAGACGAGGTGCAAAGACAAAAGCATCCGAGAGACCTCCGAGCGACGGTGGCACGACGTCGACGAGTGCCAGATCCCAGCTGAGGATCTGGTCCGCCGCGACCGCGAGCTCGGCCGCGAGCAGGCCCTTGAGAGCCGAGGCCTCGTCCTTGACGTCAGAGGCCATGCCGAACATCGGCGCGAGGTGCTGTTGCGTGTTGAGCTTGAGCCCGTCGGTGTTGACCTCACGATTGAGGTGGATGGCAAGCGACGGGATCCGACAGAGCGGCCTACGCACGTCGACGAGGTGGGTGGTCGGGATGGGCGAGCCTGGCTGTCGCACGAACACACGACCTGCAAGTCCGAGGTCACGGTCGAGCCACGAGTAGTTGAGTGCGCCGCCATAGACCTCGACGCCGAGCGAGCGATAGCCGGCTTTCGACGTCTCGGCGTTGGGCTTGAGGCGCAGGTTGGGCGAGTCCGTGTGAGCGCCGACGAGGCGAAAGCCGCTCTCCGCTGGGGATGCTGTCCCGAGCCGGAACGCGAAGATGGCACCATCACGGACGAGATAGCACCCCTCGCCGGGCGCGAGATCGAAGGGCTGGTCTTCCGAAAGGGGCCTGAAGCCCGCCGCAGCGAGACGCGAAGCGGAATGCGCGGCGCAATGCCACGGTGTCGGTGAGGCATCGATGTATGCCAGGAGATCACGAGCGGATGCGAGGTCGGTCATGGGGCGGTTCATATCGCACTGACCGGGTCGGCGTCACCTGAAGAGCGGGTGAACCCGACCTCGGTGTGCGTCAGTTTGATGTCGCGCGGGTGACAAAGACATCATTGCTGCATGCTGGAACTTGACCTTGTCATCGCGCTTCGGCAAGGGTCCGCGCCTCCGCAAGCCCAGCCAACCCGTCGATCACCGTCGAGGGTTCTGTCATGCGGATACATCTACAACCCAAGGAGCTCTCATGCACCCAACCACCAGGGAGTCCCGATTCCCACGCAGCCCCACCGGGCGCGCCGGACTCGTGACCATCCTCGTGCTCACGGCCATGTGGCCTCTCACCAGCCAGGAAAGCCGCGCCGAGAGCCCTCCCATGATCGACGTCGAGAACCTCGTGCGCAAGAAGAAGGTCCTCGACGACAAGGTCCCCAAGATGGTGATCGACGCCATTGGCCGGACGATCGCCGCATCGCCGGAGAAGAACGCGGACCGGACCCCACCGCCTGCCCCCATGTGCAAACAGCCGACCGGACCCTGGCCAAACGAGGAGGGCTCGCTCCTCGAAGCGCCCATCACCGAGCGTGAGCGCAACGAAGTGTCGATACAGATCGATCGCTGCGCGCGGTCAGTCCATCGCGTCGCAGACCCTTGGCGCGTGCTGGCGCTCTATCGGCTCGAAGAACAGCTCGGGGTGCCCGAGGACATGCGCGGGGTGCTGGGGGCGATCTGGTGCATCGAAGGCGGTATGCGCAGCGAAGCAGCGAGCGGCGGCCCGATTCGCGGCGACCATGACGAGCGTGGCTACGCGATGGCGCTAGGCCCGTTCCAGGGGCATGGCTGGCTCTGGAACTGGTGCGGACTCGATGCTGGAGCGGCAGACGACCTCTATCTGGCCGCGCGTTGCTACTGGTCACGCGTCGCCGATCGACATCAGACGCTGGAAGGGCGCTGTGGCAAGCTCGGCTGGCGCGTCGCCGAGGCGCTCACCGCCAACGGCCCGAAGTATCAGCACGAAGGCTGCAAGGCCGAGTCGGGACACTACAAGGAGCTCGCCGCGTGGCGCCTCGCGGAGCGCCGAATGAAGCGCTGATCGCGTGGACGAGGGCACCCACGAGGGGTGCCCCTACATGAATGCGGCGGACACTGTTGGCTCAGGCCGCGGCCTGAGGAGCCGGCCCAGAAACCTGTGGTCGGTCAGGGTTTCCAGGTACCGATGATCGGCAGCTCGCACTGCTCCATCTTGGAGATCAAGATATCGAGGTCTGCATCGGCCTGGATGATGCCGGCGTGTTGCGGCCGGATGAAGCGCTCGTCGCGGGCGTGATCCATGAAGGCGATGAGGTGGTCCCAGTATCCCTTGATGTTCAAGATACCGACGGGCTTCAGATGATCGTTGAGCTGGGTCCAGGTGGCGGCCTCAAAGAGCTCTTCGAAGGTGCCGAGCCCGCCCGGCAGCGCGATGAACCCATCGGAGAGGTCGGCCATCATGGCCTTGCGCGCGTGCATCGTCGGGACGACGTGGCGCTCGGTGAGCCCGGTGTGACCTACCTCGAACGAGACGAGCTTCTCGGTGATGACCCCGATGACCTCGCCGCCCGCTTCGAGCGCTCCATCGGCGACCTGCCCCATGAGGCCGACACGCCCGCCGCCATAGACGACGCCTATCCCGCGATGGGCAAGAGCCCTGCCGACCGCGCGCGCGGCGTCGAGGAAGACGGGGTCTACGGACGAGGACGAGCCGCAGTAGATGGCCAGGCGTCGAAAGACGTGCGGCAAGGGATGTGAGCCGTTCATTCGATTTCCGAGATAGTCGATAGTCGAGATTTCAGGTCGGATGAACCGTCCCACGGGGGATGTCGCGGTGCTGGATCGAGGCGTGGCGACGCGAGCTCGCGAGGGCGTCTCGCAGTGCCACGGCCAGGGCTACCGAGCGGTGATGCCCCCCGGTGCACCCGATGGCGACGGTGAGCGTCGCGCGGCCTTCCAGCTCGACGAGAGGGATGACGTCTTCGAGCAGCGCCATGATGTGCGCGAGCATGCTCATCGCGGCTGACTGCGACAGGACGAAGTCGGAGACCTCGGGGTCGAGCCCGGTCTTGTCGCGCAGCTCGACGCGGAAGAAGGGGTTGTCGAGGAAGCGGACGTCGAAGACGAAGTCGGCCTCAGGTGGGAGCCCGTTGCGATAGCCAAACGAGATGATGCCAAGCTTGAGCGCCGCTGTCGCCGACTCGCCATACGCCGCGGTGATCCGCTTCCGGAGGTCGTGGACGGTGATGTCGGTGGTGTCGACGACGAGCGATGCCCGCTCGCGAAAGGGCTCGAGCAGGCGACGCTCGAAGGCGAAGGCATCAGCCAGCGTCGCGGAGATGCCACGCGTGATGAGCGGGTGGGGGCGCCGCGTGGTCTTGAAGCGGTTGATGAGCGCTTCGTCGTCGGTCTCCAGATAGAGGACGGAGAGGCGCTTCTGACGTTCGAGCTCGTCGAGCTCGGCGACCAGCGCCTTGTCGTCCGACTCGAAGAGACGCTCGCGCACGTCGATCGACAGGGCGACCCGCATGACGCCCGGGTTGTCGTCCGAGAGCCTCAGGAAGGGCCGGATGAGGGCCGTCGGCAGGTTGTCGATACAGAAAAAGCCCGCGTCTTCGAGGGCATGCAGCGCCGTCGTCTTTCCTGAGCCCGAGAGCCCGGACAAGACGACGACGAAGACCCCCGAGCGCGGGCTACGGGTGGCTACGGGTTCGTCGCCCGCAGCGGTGGTGGAGGCGTCCTTGGCATGCGCCTCGACGGAGGACTCACCCCCTGGAACCCCCACCACGGAGGACCTCAGGTGAGGTCTTGCGGAGTGATGCCCTGATTACCCTTGTGGTGCTTACGCTTCGCCTTGTCGCGCGAGAGCACCTGGTCGAGCTTGTCGATCGCGACGTCGATGGCCTCGAACAGGTCGTTGCGCGTCTCGGACACCATGAAGGTGCCATGGTCGCCGTTGACTTTGAACTCGGCCGAGACCTCGTGCTTCTCGGTCGAGAAGACGACGTCGATCGCCATCTCACGGTCTTCGAAGCGCGCGAGCCGCTCGAGCTTATCGGTCGTGTGGACCTTCGCGCGGTCGCTCGCATCCATATGCCGGAAGGTAAAGGTGACTTTCACAGGGCCTCCTCTTCGTGGGGTTGGAGGTGAATCGCCAACCCCAGGTAGATCTTTGAAACGGTAGGAACCCGCGTTGGGTTCAGAAGACTTTCTTTCGTTCGGACGAGGGCGGGATGTGCATCATCTCGCGGTACTTGGCGACCGTGCGACGCGCGATCGTCATGCCCTCACCCTCGAGCAGCTCGCAGAGCTTCTGGTCGGAGAGCGGCTTCTTGTTGTCCTCCTCCGAGATGTACTTCTTGATCTTCTGCTTCACGCTCTCGCTCGCGAGATCGCCGCCCTGCGAGGACTGGATGCGGCTGTTGAAGAAGTACTTGAGTTCGAAGAGCCCTTGCGGGGTGTGGACGTACTTGTTGGTCGTGACGCGGCTGATGGTCGACTCGTGCATGCCGATGTCGTCGGCCACGTCGCGCAGGATGAGTGGTCGCAGGTGGTCGATGCCCGTGTCGAGGAACTCGCGCTGGAAGCGGACGATCGACTCGGTCACCTTGCGGATGGTCTGCTGCCGCTGGTGGATCGAACGGATGAGCCACACCGCGGACTTGAACTTGTCCTGGATGAACTCCTTGTCGCGTTTGTCGCCCTTCTTGCCCTGAGCCTTCATCTGATTCTGATAGAAGCTCGAGATCTTCAGCTTGGGCAGCCCGTCTTCGTTCAGCTGGACGACGTACTCGTCGCCGAGCTTGACGATGTAGACGTCGGGCGTGACGTACTGAGCCTCGTCGCCGCTGCCGGCGAAGTTGCGGCCGGGCTTTGGCTCGAGCTCGCGCACCAGCACCATCGCGCCCTGGAGATCTTCGATGTCGCAGTCGAGGTCCTTCAGGATCGGGGCGACGTTCTTCTTCTCGAGGTGCTCGAGGTGTTTGTCGATGAGCTGGTGGACGAGGTCGTCCTTCGGGAAGTAGTGCTTGGCCTGGAGCAGCAGGCACTCGCGCAGGTCGCGGGCGCCGACGCCTATCGGGTCGAGCTGCTGGACGACCTCGACGAGGACCATCTCGACGTCGGCGATATCACACGCCTCCTGCTCCGAGATCTGCTCCATCACATCGACTGGGAAGTAGCCGTCGCTCGTCAGGTTGCCGATGATGGCGACCGCGATGCGACGCTCCTCCTCGAGCAGCGGCGTGAGGTTGAGCTGCCACTCGAGGTGGTCCGCGAGCGTCGTCTTCTCGGCGAGAGTCTGCTCGATCGTCGGCAGGTCATCGTCGTTGAGACGGATCTCGTTGCCGCCCGGGTTCGAGCTGTATTCGGCGTAGTCGTCGGCAAAGCGCTCGAAGTCGAAGTCGTCGGACTTCTCGCGGGTGGGTGCCGTCTCGAGACGTTCGTGGGCGGCCTCCTCGTCGGGGCCGCGCTCGATGTTCTCGCGGACCTGGTCGGGTGACTCGGCCTCGTGCTCCATCTCGAGGATGGGGTTTTCGAGGAGCTCTTGTTGGACCTGTTCCTCGAGCTCCATGCGCGAGAGCTGGAGCAGCTTGATGGCCTGCTGCAACTGGGGTGTCATCACCAGCTGCTGACTCATCTTGAGGTACTGTTTTAGCTCCATCGCGGTATCAATCTAGCACTACACAATGCGCTCAACAAGGGCTTCCGAGACGATTGGCACGAACTTTGCCGAACCAATTGCGGGATGCCCTCGCAAGTGATACCCTGTCGCGCCCGGAGTCGTCTGGTGTCGTGGCTTGGCGAGTAGACGATTCGACCGTCCCCCTTGTGTACGGGAGACGGCGGTCCCGACCTGGGTGAGCACCCGTCTGCGGACGAAGAGGAGCGGCGAATGAGCGCGACGAGAAGTCTGAAGGTGGCGTTCCTTTCGTCGTTCGGGCTCGCGGTCCTGGGGGCATGCGGCGGGGACGAGGGCGGCGTGAAGTGTGTCGATGCGCTCTGTTTGCCGGGCGAGGCCGCCGTGTGCATTGGCCAGGAGGTCAGGACCTGCGCCCCGGATGGCAAGGCGTATACGTACGCGAAGTGCAGCGCGCAGGCACGGTGTGAGGCCGGCGCGTGTGTGCCCAAGCAGTGCACGACCATCGGTCAAGCGACGTGCGCCACGCCGACCTCGGTTCGAAGGTGCGCCGACGATGGCTCGAAGTTCGAGACATTCTCGTGCGGGACGGACGAGATCTGCCGCGACGGGACGTGCACTCCGACGGCGTGCACGACCGACCCGGATCGCTGCACGACCAATGGGTTCCTGCGGTGTGCCTCGGGGTCGTGGACCCAGTCGACCTGCCCCGCGTCCGAGGTGTGCTCGATCGACGAGGCCTCGGGCACGACGGCGCGCTGCTTGCCGGCTCGGTGCACGCCGTGGACGACGCGCTGCGATGGAGATGTCGCAAGGACGTGTGACAGCCGCGGGGCGAGCGAGACCGAGACGGTCTGCGCGGACGATCAGGTGTGCCGGCAGGGCCAGTGCCAGGCGCTCGTCTGCGGCGACTCGACGCCGACCGACACCGTGAGCGACACGAGCGACGTGGGCGACTCGACCGAGCCGACGAGCCAGCTCATCTTTACGCTCGACGGCGTGGCGATCAC
>Ga0247843_1010234_pt1 | contig 10059 bp, 6 predicted proteins | sample LaCruzMarch2017__FD_192420 | JGI IMG/M metagenome (GOLD analysis project Ga0247843, IMG submission 192420) | Freshwater microbial communities from meromictic Lake La Cruz, Castile-La Mancha, Spain - LaCruzMarch2017_8m | ecosystem: Environmental > Aquatic > Freshwater > Lake | place: Spain...
GTTTAAATAGAGCGGTAACGGATTGCCTAGGGGCTCATAGTCAAACACGCTGACATTGGTTGAAATCCGCGGGAGCACCATGTCGCCCGAGATCAGGACATTTTTATCTGGACAGAACAGGGAGATGTGTTCGGGTGCGTGACCGTATCCCACGATTGTTTGCCAATCGGATCCGCCAATATGGATGGATTGACCATCCAACATTCGCACATAGGAGGCGGGCATATTGGGCACGAGACTTGGGTAGTAGGAGGCGCGGGCGCGGATTTGATCGAGCGATTCGGGGTCGGTCATACCATGGCGGCCCAGATGAAGCGCTGCGCTTTCGCCGCCGGCGGCACCCGTGCGCGGCCCAACTAACCAAAGCTTGGCGGTCATATAGTCCGTCATGCTCATAAGAAGAGGCGCATGCCAGCTTTCACACAGCCAGCTAGCTAGACCGACATGGTCTGGATGCATATGCGTGACGATCACCCGCAGAACAGGGAGTCCCTCGAGCTGTGTGGCGAAAATGTCCTCCCAGAGGACTTTGACTTCGTCGCGGCTAATGCCACAGTCGACAATTGTCCAGCCATCTCTGCCGTCGATCTTGTCACGCAAGAGCCAGAGGTTGATGTGGTCAAGCGCGAAAGGCAAAGGCATGCGGATCCAGCGCACACCGGGTGCGATTTCCATGGTTTTGCCAGGGCCGGGCATGGTGTCTGCAAAGGGATATTGCAGTTGATGCTCGAGCGGGTTCATGTTTTGTTGTCTCCAAGCTTGACGGTTTGTTCGAACCATCATAATTTACGTTAAGGTTAGCGTAAATGTGAACATGTATTTTTTGAGAGCTTCGTCATGCCGATTATCGAGTCGAAAATTAATGGTCGCTCGGCCGAGTTTGCAAGCAATGCAAGCGCGATGCGGGACAAAATCGCCGAACTCAAGGCCGTGCTGGACAAAATCGCTCAGGGGGGACCTGAGGCCGCGCGCCAAAAACACCTTGCTCGCGGCAAGCTGTTGCCACGAGAGCGTGTGGAACAACTACTCGATCCTGGAACGCCTTTTTTAGAACTATCGCCGCTCGCGGCCTATGACATGTACAACGATGAGGCGCCTGGTGCGGGGATCATTACAGGCATAGGACGAGTCTCTGGCATCGAGTGTGTCATCGTCTGCAATGACGCGACGGTCAAAGGAGGAACTTACTATCCGATGACAGTAAAAAAACATTTGCGTGCGCAAGAAATTGCGGCACAGAATCATCTCCCCTGTATTTATTTGGTGGACTCGGGAGGTGCGAACCTGCCACAGCAAGAAGAAGTATTTGCAGATCGAGAGCACTTTGGACGGATATTTTTTAACCAAGCTAACATGTCGGCACAAGGCATCGCACAGATCGCGGTTGTCATGGGCTCGTGCACAGCGGGTGGCGCATATGTGCCTGCGATGAGTGATGAATCGATTATTGTCAGAGGACAGGGAACGATCTTTCTAGGCGGACCTCCGTTGGTCAAGGCGGCGACGGGTGAACAGGTCTCAGCAGAAGATCTGGGCGGTGGAGATGTGCACACTCGACTATCGGGCGTAGCGGATCATTTAGCTGTAAACGATCATCATGCTTTACAACTCGCTCGCAAAGCCGTTAGTCATCTCAATCGTCAAAAACCTCAACAACTTGTGCAGCGTGACACGCGCGAGCCTCTCTATGAAGTAGAGGAGTTAAACGGAATTATCCCGATGGACACCCGCAAATCTTATGATGTGCGGGAGATTATTGCGCGGATTGTGGATGGCTCGGAGTTTGATGAGTTTAAAGCCCGTTATGGCACGACCTTGGTGACAGGATTTGCGCACCTGTATGGTTTGCCTGTCGGTATCGTTGCAAATAATGGCATCTTATTTTCTGAGTCAGCCCAAAAGGGCGCGCACTTTATAGAGCTTTGCGCACAAAGAAAAATCCCTCTTATCTTTTTGCAAAATATCACTGGTTTTATGGTGGGCCGCAAATATGAAAATGAAGGAATCGCGCGCCATGGGGCGAAACTTGTGACGGCCGTTGCGACAGCCGCCGTTCCTAAGCTGACGGTTGTGATTGGAGGTTCCTTTGGCGCAGGCAATTATGGAATGTGCGGTCGGGCGTATTCGCCGAGATTTCTGTTTATGTGGCCAAACGCGCGCATCTCCGTGATGGGCGGTGAGCAAGCGGCGAGCGTGTTGGCAACTATACGGCGAGAGGGCGTAGAGTCCAAGGGTGGCACATGGACCGCAGAGCAGGAGCAGGCTTTCAAAGCTCCTATCTTGGAGCAATTTGAACGCGAAGGTCATCCTTTTCATGCGAGTGCCAGGCTCTGGGACGATGGGGTCATCCAACCCGCGGATACGCGCAGAGTATTGGGGTTAAGTCTGTCTGCAGCGTTGAATGCGGTAATACCGGAAACACGGTTTGGCGTGTTTCGCATGTAACGGCTCAAATAGGAATAAAAAGTGTTTAAAACAATACTGATCGCTAACCGTGGGGAAATCGCATGTCGTATCGCCGCGACCGCTCGAAAGCTTGGGATCAAAACGATTGCCGTGTATTCCGATGCGGATGCCCAGGCAAAGCATGTGACGCATTGTGATGTCGCCGTGCGGATCGGTGAGGCACCTGTTCTACAGAGTTATCTGAAGGGTGATGCAATTTTGACCGTTGCACAACAGTATGGTGCGCAGGCGATCCATCCAGGGTATGGATTTTTGTCGGAAAACGAGGGGTTCGCGCAGGCCTGTGCGCAAGCGGGCCTGACATTTGTGGGACCACCGGCAGCCGCGATTGCAGCGATGGGGAGCAAGTCTGCGGCGAAAACCTTGATGGCTCAAGCTGGTGTACCACTTGTGCCTGGATACCATGGCGAAAATCAAGAGGCTGTTTTTTTAAGGCAACAGGCCGATGCCCTCGGATATCCCGTATTGATTAAAGCCAGTGCCGGAGGTGGTGGCAAGGGCATGCGTGTGGTGGAGTCCAGTCAGGACTTTGAAGCGGCACTGGCTTCGTGCCAGAGAGAAGCCCGCGCAAGCTTTGGTGACGATCGTGTCTTGATTGAGCGTTATTTACAAAAACCCAGGCATATCGAGATCCAAGTATTTGCCGATACCCATGGCAATTGTGTGTATCTATTTGAAAGGGATTGTTCTGTACAGCGTAGACATCAAAAAGTGATTGAAGAGGCGCCTGCGCCGAATATGGATCCAAAGATGCGACGAGCCATGGGTGAGGCGGCGGTGGCCGCGGCGAAAGCCGTCGCGTATGTGGGCGCAGGGACGGTTGAGTTTATCGTCGAACCCGATGGCCGATTTTATTTTATGGAGATGAATACGCGCTTGCAGGTAGAGCATCCGGTGACAGAACTGATCACCGGCATTGATCTGGTGGAGTGGCAACTGAGGGTAGCCGCAGGTGAGCCATTGCCGCTGAGCCAAGAGCAACTTCAGTTGTCTGGGCATGCGATTGAAGCGCGGATTTACGCTGAAAATACAGAGAATGGTTTTTTGCCTTCGGTCGGCCGTCTGACGCATGTTCAATTTCCTGAGCATGTCGCTTTTGCGCATGGCGTGGTGCGTGTAGATGGTGGCGTGCGGTGTGGGGATGACATTTCGCCCTACTACGACCCAATGATCGCCAAGCTGATTGTTTGGGGCGCGACGCGTGAGTCGGCTCTTGCTCTGATGCAGCAGGCGCTCGCCGAGACGCAAATAGTCGGCGTGCATACGAATGTCAACTTTCTCTCTAGACTCATCGCAGATGATTCGTTTGCGCTCGCGGATCTCGACACAGGACTGATTGAGCGTCGGCGTGAAACATTATTGCCACCGCCTAAGCCAAGTGCAGATCATGTTCTGGCCTGTGCGGTCGCGGTGGTGTTGTCTGAGGAGTCCGCCGAGAGATCATTCCAGACGCATCATCAACAGACCACGGTGGATCCTTGGTCGATTCTGGATGGGTGGAGGCTCAATGGCGCATACCGTCGACGAATTGTGTGGTTAGACGGGCAGACGCTTAGACAAGTCGATCTTTTGGGACGTGTCGGTCATCAGTATCTTGAAATCGATGGGCACTTACATGATTTTTGCTGGTCAAGTCAGCGTTTAACAAGTGGCGCTTATTTGCTGGAGCTGAGGTTGGGGGGCATACGTCGAACGGCGACGGTTAAAAAGCAGAGCGAGCGCGTCGATGTGTTTGTCGAGGGCATACATACAATCCTGTCTCTGCAAGATCCGCTTAAGCAGGCTTTGCACAAAGAGGCGGGTCAGACGGGAGGTTTAACGGCTCCGATGCCGGGAAAAATTATTGCTGTTCATGTCATCGCGGGTCAGACGGTCAGACAAGGAGATGCGCTGTTAGTCATGGAGGCGATGAAAATGGAACATGCTGTCATGGCGCCCATCGATGGTGTCGTCAAGGAAATATTTTATGTTGTTGGTGAGCAGGTTAGCGAAGGGGTTGCCCTCATCGAGCTGACATAAGCGCTGTATTTGTTGCAGATCATTACATTTAATACGCAAAAGTACTAGTAAAATGGCAATGTTGTCGTCCGATTATTTGATCAGGGAGTAACTTTATGTTTTTAAAATCTCTAGCTAAAGTTTTAGGCGCAGCCGCGCTCGCTGCGGTGGTCGCAGCCCCCGCGCAGGCTCAGCAGTTTTTCCGTATTGGTACGGGCGGCACGGCAGGGACTTACTACCCGGTGGGTGGCATGATTGCTAACCTCGTCACACAGCCAGGAAAGCTTATTGCGTCTGCGGTCGCCAGCAATGGTTCGGTCGCAAACGTCAACGGTATCGTGGGCGGTTCGCTTGAGTCTGGTTTTAGTCAGTCGGATGTCGCTTACTGGGCATATTCTGGCACGGGTACTTTTGACGGCAAGACCAAGGCGACAGATCTGAGACTGATCGCAACGCTTTATCCTGAAAGCATCCATTTAGTCGTACGTAAAGGCTCGGGGATTAAATCAGTCGCCGATTTGCGTGGCAAGCGTGTTTCCATGGACGAGCCTGGTTCAGGCACCTTGGTCGATGTGCGTTTGATCATGGGTGCTTATGGCATGACGGACAAGGACGTCAAGGCCGAATACATGAAGCCCAACCAGGCCGGTGACAAAATGAAGGATGGTGGCTTGGATGCATTCTTTATTGTGGCGGGTGCACCCGTTGCGGCGGTTGCTGAGCTTGTTTCAAGCGGTGCAGGCGTAGAACTGGTTTCAATCGCAGGTCCTGAAATTGATAAGTTGCGCTCGACACAGCGCTTTTTTACACCCGATGTGATTCCTGCGGGCACTTATCAAGGTGTTGGTGAAGTTAAAACGATCGCTGTGAATGCGCAGTGGGTGACGTCTGCGAAGCAACCTGAGGCGGTTGTTTACGAAATCGTGAAGGCGGTTTACTCTGATGCGGCTCAAAAGGCGTTAGCCGCCGGTCATTCCAAAGGCAAGATGATTACTCTGTCCAACGCCATCATGGGCGCAGGCATTCCCTTTCATCCTGGCGCAGAGAAGTTTTACAAAGAAAAAGGCCTGTTGAAATAAGAGGCTAAGGGGTCATGGGCTTGATATACAGGACCCTTGATGAATGTTTAAGTGCCTAAGGCGGTGAGCGCGCATGCGAAACACCGCCTTTTATTTTGATCGTCATGATCATCCGTTTATTACGAGTCCGTTATGCAATTAGATGAAAAGAAAGCCCAAGCACTGACAGAACAATTTGATCCCGAAATACGGTTTCGTCCGCTTGCCGCTGGCGCAACCTGGATTGTTTCTATTTTGTTGGTATCGCTGTCAATCTTTCACTATTACACGGCGGGTTTTGGTTTATTGCGTGAGTCGACACATCGCGGGGTACACCTTGCTTTTGTGTTGAGCTTGATTTTTTTGGTGTTTGGTTTTAACAAGCGGTCGTATCAGCGTGAGCCCAAATCGACGTGGCTGTCACCGGGTGGCATCCCTTTGTTTGATTGGTTGATCGCGCTGGCGTTGGCGCTCACGGTTTTGTATATCCCCTATATTTTTGAGGAGTTGGCCTTCAAGGTCGGTAACCCAGACAAGGTTGATGTCTTTATGGGTACGATCTTGATCGTGGGCTTGCTCGAAGGCACGCGTCGTGCGATGGGTTGGCCGCTACCCATTATTGCGATTGTTTTTATGATCTACGCGATGTTTGGTCGGGAGTTTCCGGGCTTGCTCAAGCATGCTGGAAACAATTGGTCACAGATTGTGAATCACCTATATCTCACCAGCCAAGGTGTCTACGGTGTCGCAATCGGCGTCGTGGCCACCTATGTTTTTCATTTTGTGTTGTTTGGGGTGTTAGCCACGCGCATTGGTCTGGGTCAGTTATTTCTTGATGTAGCCTCAGCGGTTGCAGGACGTTATGCGGGTGGGCCTGCAAAGGTTTCCGTGTTTGGTTCGGCGATGTTTGGGATGTTGTCAGGCTCCTCGATCGCTAATGCCGTGACGGTGGGCTCGCTCACGATTCCCGCGATGATTCGTGTGGGTTATCCACGGCACTTTGCCGCGGGTGTTGAGGCGGCGTCGAGTACGGGGGGGCAGATCACGCCACCGATCATGGGTGCCGCGGCATTTTTGATGATCGAGTTTTTAAATATTCCTTATCGTGATATTGCGCTGGCTGCGACCTTCCCAGCTTTTTTGTATTTCTTTGGTATGTTCATGCAGGTGCATTTCGAGGCCAAGCGCCAAAATTTGCGTGGCTTGACCGAAGAGGAAATGCCGAAGTTAAAAGAGTCCTTTCGCAAACGCTGGCCAACACTGATCCCGTTGGTGGTTTTGATTGGTGTGCTCGTGAGTGGTCGAACGCCTTATCTCGCGGCGTTCGCTGGCATCACGGCGTGTATCGTGGTGGGGCTGCTCAACCCCGTACAGCGCCTGAGATGGCGTGATCTTTACGATGCTTTTGAAACGGGTGCCAAGTACGCATTGGCGGTCGGTGCCGCTGCAGGGACGGTCGGTATCGTGATTGGTGTGGTCACGTTGACGGGTGTGGGTTTTAAAGTGTCTTTCATTGTGATCGCCGCTTCGCAGGCGATCGCAGGGGCAGCAGCAGCAGTCTTGCCAGATTTTCTGGTGAATATGCAGACTTTGACGTTGATTGCGGCACTGGCGATTACAGGTCTTGTATGTATTTTGATGGGATGTGGGATCCCGACGACAGCTAATTACATCATCATGGTCACGGTCGCGGCACCTACGCTTGTGCAGCTGGGTGTTCAGCCATTGGCGGCGCATATGTTTGTGTTTTATTTTGGCATTTTGGCGGATCTCACGCCTCCGGTTGCCTTGGCAGCTTATGCGGCAGCAGGCATGGCGGGCAGTGATCCGTTTAAAACTGGGAATACGGCGTTTATGTTGGGCATTAGCAAGCTGTTAGTGCCATTCGTGTTTATTTTTTCACCCTCTTTATTGCTAGTCCTCAACGGATTTACATGGGAGGAGTTTTTCATCACGCTGAGCGGCGCCATTGTTGGGCTGGTATTTTTGTCCGCCGCTTTTTCCGGCTATTTTCTGACGCACATGAAGGCGTGGGAGCGTTGGATCTTTGCGTTGGCGGCGTTGTTGTTTATTGCGCCAGGGTGGCAAAGTGGATTGGCCGGTCTTGTCTTGGCCTTACCCGTAGTGCTTTCACAGTTTGTCAAGCGTTCGGCGCCCGCGGCGGTTACATGATTTTTAAGGTCAATTAAGATAGCGTTTGTTGTTTTCTATATTTAAGGGTAAAGTTATTTCACATGTGGGGTCTGACTGACCCCGGTTAAAACAGGAGCCGTAGCTGCCATGTTCGATATCCTGGTTTACCTGTTTGAGAACTATTACACCCCCGAGGCCTGTCCGTCGGCCGATGTGCTAGCCAAACGGCTCGCTGCCGCCGGTTTTGAGCATACTGATATTGACGAGGCGTTGGGTTGGCTGGTTGGTTTGGCCGAAACGACTGAACAGTGTGTGGATCTAGCCCAGACGCCTGGAGATGGTTTCCGTGCCTACGCTGATTATGAACTGCAACACCTTGGCTCTCAAGCGATAGGTTTCATTACCTTTCTTGAGACCACAGAGGCGCTGTCCCCTGCTCTGCGAGAAATCGTCATTGACCGCGCCATGGCGACAACAGAGGGTCCAGTGTCGCTTCAAAAGATCAAAATCATCGCGTTGATGGTGTTGTGGAGTCAGGAGTCTGAGGTCGACCACTTGATTCTTGAAGAGCTCCTGCGCGACGATGGTGACCGTCTGCTGCACTGACTTGCCACAAGCTCTGCCGGTCTATCTCGGTCGCTTCGCACCGAGCCCGAGTGGGCCCCTGCACGCAGGTTCTGCGGTGGCGGCGTTAGCGAGTTATCTGGATGCCAAGGCACATCATGGTGTTTGGCGCATCAGGATGGAAGATTTGGATACCCCTCGCAACGTACCTGGGGCAGATCGTGTCATTTTGCAACAGCTTATGGCCCTTGGGATGCAGTGGGACGGTGAAGTTTTGTATCAATTTCGTCGATTACGTCGTTATCAGCAGGCATTTGATACTCTTTTGTCGCTAAACCTAGTTTATCCCTGTGGGTGCACTCGGCGTGAAATTGCGGACTCCGTATTGAGGATACAAGGACATTTTCCTGATGGGGAGCGCCCTTATCCAGGAACATGTCGCTCAGGACTGCCTAAAGGACGTCAGGCGCTCTCGTGGAGGCTACGTGTAGCAGAGGAGCAGGTTGTCTTTCAGGATCGCTGGCAGGGCCCAATGAAGCAGGATGTGAACCAAATGGTGGGAGATTTTGTCTTACGGCGTGCAGACGGGATCTGGGCTTATCAATTAGCGGTTGTGGTCGACGATGCGGAACAAGGCGTGACGCACGTGGTCCGTGGCGAAGATTTATTAAGTAGCACAGCGAGACAAGTGATGTTGGGCAAGATGTTGGGGCTGGTTCGGCCAGAGTACTTGCACGTTCCTCTTGTGACCGATAATGCAGGGCAGAAGCTCTCTAAACAAAATGGCGCTGCAGCCCTAGACTTGAGCGATCCACTCGGTGTTTTGAAGCGTGCGTGGGTGGCATTGGGCTTTGACCCCTTGCCTGTTGAGGATGTTAGGAGCTTTTGGGCCGCGGCGATCCCGGTTTGGGCGCAAGGCCTGAGTCGTGCTAACTTGCACGGCATTAATCACCGCTTTTATGATCCGCACTAGACTGAATCCATCTTTTGGTTCGGAATTTGCGTGTTGCGGACTAGAGCCGTATTTGGAAAAGAATGACTAAGACATTAATTATTGCTGAGAAACCTTCCGTTGCCCTTGATATATCGCGGGCACTAGGGGGCTTTACGCGTGAAGGCGACTATTTTGAAAGTGACACTTTCGTCTTGTCTTCAAGCGTCGGTCACCTGTTGAGTCTGATTGCGCCAAACGATCCGGTCAAAGGAAAATGGAGCTTCACGCATCTGCCTGTTATTCCACCACAGTTTGAGTTAAACCCGAGCGACAAAAAGTCAGCAGAGCGCCTAAAAATGTTGGTGCGACTGATAAAACGCAAGGATGTCAGCGCACTCATCAATGCGTGTGACGCGGGGCGAGAGGGCGAACTGATTTTCCGCTACATCGAACAATATGCAGGTCAGAAAAAACCTGTGCAACGCCTGTGGTTGCAGTCTATGACGCAGGACGCGATTCGAGATGCTTTTGAAAATTTGCGTCCGGACGCCACGATGAAGCCGCTCGAGGCGGCAGCGCGCTCGCGTGCCGAAGCGGATTGGCTAGTGGGCATCAATGGCACGCGTGCCATGACCGCCTTTAATAGTAAGGATGGCGGATTTTTTAAAACACCAGTGGGACGTGTGCAAACGCCGACCTTAGCAATCGTGTTTGAACGCGAAGAAAAAATTCGACGTTTTGAGCCACGCAACTATTGGGAAGTGAGAGCGACCTTCGTCGCCGCGGCAGGCTTGTATGAGGGTCGTTGGTTTGACCCTCACTTTAAGAAAGATGCCGAAGACCCTTCCAAGCATGAGTCGAGACTTTGGGTTGAGGCGGCTGCTAAGAGTGTGGTGGCGGCATGCC
>Ga0247843_1010236_pt1 | contig 10056 bp, 6 predicted proteins | sample LaCruzMarch2017__FD_192420 | JGI IMG/M metagenome (GOLD analysis project Ga0247843, IMG submission 192420) | Freshwater microbial communities from meromictic Lake La Cruz, Castile-La Mancha, Spain - LaCruzMarch2017_8m | ecosystem: Environmental > Aquatic > Freshwater > Lake | place: Spain...
CATTTTGTGCTCGGCTACGAACGACGTTTTGGCAAACATCTCTCCGCCAAAATCGAAGCCTATTACCAGCATTTATACAATCTGCCGGTTGAAAACAACGACACCAGTTATTACGCCACCATCAATGAAGGACTTGAATTCCGTTATGTAGATTTGGTGAACAAAGGCAGGGGCAAAAACTATGGGATCGAACTAACGGTAGAGCGTTTTTTTCATCATAACTTTTATTTCCTGTTCAATACCTCCCTGTATCAGTCGAAATACAAATCGCTGGAAGGCGTGGAGCGCAATACCCAATACAATAGCAACTATCTGGTGAATTTCCTTTGTGGAAAAGAATTTAACCATCTGGGCAGGAAGAAGAATAAAACACTGGGGATCAATGCCAAAGTGTTTTTTACCGGAGGGAAAAAGATTATCCCGTTGTTACGCGATGCCAACGGAAATCTGGCTGTTGACCCCGATAACAACCAGTTCTGGGATTATGAAAAAGCCTTCGATAACAGGATCGAGGATGTGTATCAGGTCATACTTTCCGCGAGTTACAAATGGCACAAGCCCAGGGCTACCCACGAGCTGTTCCTGAACCTCGACAACGTAACCAATCATAAAGGGAAAATAAGCGAATTCTATGATGAAACTGCGCCGGAAGGTATCGGGTATTTGACGCAGTTTGGGTTTTTCCCGAATGTGATGTATCGGGTTTATTTTTGAATGGGTATTAATATAGATTCCCGATACTGCCGAAACTCGGTGGTATCGGGAATTTTCGTGCGACTTGATATGAGCTATGTTTTTATAGGTTCTTTATCTCATCTTGCGAAAGTCCTGTAATTTCTGCTATAAGGGCTATAGCCATCCCTTTAGATTTCATTTGAGCAGCAATTTCTATCTTACCTTCTATCTTACCTTCTATCTTACCTTCTATTTTACCTTCAAGCTTACCTTCATCAAAGGAAGTATCCACCACATTCTTCAAATCGCGGTAATACTTTAAACTTTCCTCGTACTTGTTTTTTTCATCCGGCGTGAATTTCGCGATTTCGGCAGCCTCAAACAGTTTTTGAAACACCCGATCCTGTAGTGCAGGTGGCCGATTTTGAAGGTATGGCAATTGTTGTAGCACATACATCCACTTATCGAAATTAGTGTACAGGTCTCCCTCTTGTTTGCTAAAATTGGGCATCTCTAAGTAAATGTAAGTCAATTTGTCATAAAACACCCGGCACTTTTGGTCTTTTAATTGCACCTCATGGCGCACTTCCTGCTCGGCCTCATCTTCTGAAAAAGTAAAATCGAGGATGCCTACCATGTATACGGCGGCCAACTGATAGTTCCAGTCTCCCTTTTTTGCCTGTTCCTGAATGGGAAATGAGGAATAGTACACGCTTCGGTCCTTGAAAAAATTCTGCTTGGCTTTCTGCATTTCTACAATAAAACGCTCACCATTTTCGCCGATACAGTACAGATCAAAGATGGCCTTGCGGTCTGCTTCAGAGTTTCCCAGTTGCTCGGTCCGTGCGTAGGAAAGGTCCTTTATTTTGTGTTTGACGGGCAACACCTGGTTCAAAAAATCGATAAGGAGATCTTTGTTCGGCTCCGAGCCGAACAATTTTTTGAAACCAAAGTCAGTAAACGGGTTAATATATTTGTCCTGAAGGGCCATGCAACGATCTTTTGGATACAAAAATACGGAAAATAGTGGTTTAAGAAGGGTGTTTTTCTGTATTTTTTAACACATTTTGTTTTGGGCCCATCAAGAGGAGTCATGCATTTATGTAGTAGAAAATCCCCAGCGCTACGCTTGTGGCCCTCAAGACCGAAACAATACCATTTCCACTATCGCTTTACTATTTTTTGCATCATACTGCGATTATTGGTCTGATTAATCGCTTTAACAAAATAGAGGCCAGAAGGAAACGACGAAATATCAATCGTATGAGACGATCCGTTGGCATCGATTTTTCGAAGCATTCGACCCACAGCATCATAGATTTCTATCTGGCATAAACTCAAGTTTCCTTTGATCGTAAACGCATTCAGAACTGGCATGGGAAAAATCTGAATCCATGGATCCTCCATGGATAGATCGTCTTTTACAGCGCTTATATTAGGATTGTAGAAACCAAAATCAACGGTGTTGTTGCCACTCGCATCGTAATTAAAATAACAATTGGATGGATCACCATCATTCAGCGGTTCTTCCTCTGAAGTAAGCGTGACTATGCCTGACATGATATCTGTGAAAGCACCGCCAAAACCATTATTATCCAGATCTGCATCATTGTCTGCATCCGGTTGAAATCCATGGGTGGATACGTAGTTTGCTAAAGGCTCTCCGGGATCCCAATTATTGACACTCCACACAAAGACCACGTAGTTTCCAGGTTGCAGGCCAGAAAATCTGTAATATCCATCCGCATCTGTCACCCGGACACCTCCGAAGCCCTGCCAGTCCGGGATACTATCACCATCAGAATCTGACCAAATGACCAAAGATACCCCTGGAATACCAGGCTCGCCGGGGTCATTTATGCCATTTCGGTTTAGATCGTCCCAAACTCTGTTGCCAATTGATACGATACCGGGAGATACTGGGTTATTACAGTCCTGATAGCAAAATGCCATGTCGTTGATTGCCTGGATCATTTCCTCCCCCATTGCTTTTCCGATGTTTAAAAAAGTAAGGGCATTATTATTAAAGTGATAAATGGCATCATGCGGTGATGCCGATAGATTCAGGTAATAGGGTTTGGTATCAACAAAACCCACCTTTCCACTATAGAGGGTATCATTGCAACCTACAGTTTGTTGCGCAATAGAAACTATATTTTGCATGCTCTGTACCCAGGAATCATTGATCTGTTCATACCCACCCTGTCCTGAACTCGCAATGACCACTGGCAGATCAGGTATATCCAGATCATTTCTTACGTCATTGACTAAGTGGTACAAATTGCTTTCATACTCATCCAAAAAGCTGTTAGATGCCCCATCATTCCAACCCTGGAACCAGACAAATCCTGAAATCTCGAAATCCGTTGTACCGATAGCAGGGAATTCGGTTCCCAGGTTTTCGGTCACCTCCTTCACCTTTTGGATCATGGCATTATAAAATTCACCGGTCGTACCTCCTGCTGAAGGCGGACGAAAATCTTCCGCCAGACTCTTTCCTCCCCAGGCCGTTTTTATAATTAAAATAGGATCTTCATAATATTCATCCAGCTGATACGCAAACATTAATTCTGGTCCTATTAAATGCGGATGAGCCCCCTGCCCGACGGTCACGTTTGTTTTGATGGTATCCTCATCCCGGGCAAAATATAAGAAGGCATTGTCCAGTGATGTCCAATTGCCTGGTCCTCCGATATTGGACCACACACCATCTACATCATTCTGAATGACATCTTCTAAACTTCCGGGATCATTTTCCGGATCAAAGATGCTGCCATATCCTACCATGTTCGACTGACCCGCCAGGACAAATACCCTGACTTTGGCCTGCGTTTTCTCCTGTCTGGTCACAATTGGAACATAACCAATTTCCAAACCCGCAGGTGGCTGAACAATGGCCGCCGGATCAACGGTAGCTATCCTCCCAATGGATGGCGGCGCTAAGTATTCATCCGTATGATGCCAGTTGGCATGAATGAGCTCGATTCTGCTTTGGAGTTTGGTACGAATATCGTCCGGAAGATTTGCGTGGATGATGGCGGGTTGGTCTACAAAACGATACCAATAATAAGTCACTGTTGTACCATCCCCGAGCTCCGCTTTAAATGGACCTGCTACGGGCCCCGGATTATTCCAGGGGCCATTGGGATCCTGCCAATGACAGTCTGGTTCCAAAGGTGTCAAATATGTGAGTTCTGGTCGGGGCGATGTAGGTATGTCGGTCGTTAGCAAATTCGTAGAGGAAGGCACCTCTCCTTTATCAATAGCACGCCATAGATTATCCGGATCGAGGCGATAATATTCAGGCAAAATGAAGTTGTTTTCATCTTTATCAACCACGTTCAGATCATATTCAAAGCCCATCATGTTCGCATTTTGCTGAACATTATCTATGTAATTCAAATCAATGCCATGATCTATACCATTGGGCGAAGATTCAGCGATTTCAGCGGCCATAGCGCCTCCATTATTGACGAAAGAAACACCATAGGTACCCGTTTGGTTAATACCAGGAGGAACAGCGGGGCCGCCATTAAACCAGGATTTTAAATCATTCCAAAGTGCATTTTGCGAGTAGACCGAAATCTGATTCAGAATGATGGAATTATTATCATTGTTGGTGGGGAATTGTAATCTTTTTACTTTAGCATATGGATTTCCGCTGTCATCTTCAGCAATAATTGCCGGTGATCCTGCATGCTCAATACCGAAACCTACATTTGGATCAGAGGGTCTTGAGTCCAGAAACAATCCTTCCAGGCTTGGATTAAGCAATACAGGTTCGGTCCAAAACGTAGGCAAAAAGAAGGTTGCGGGACCTTTGAAGTTCGTGGAATTTAAGAATAAGGTCCAGCATTGATTACCCGTCTCGATATTTGTCCCATTTGTATTTGGAATCGGTTCTGTTAGTGGCAAAGGAATATATCCATACCCCAGCATTTCGCCATTTAAACTTTGTGCCATATTCAAGCCATCAGGCGCCCACAGCAGTTTGTTTGATAATTGTGCGACCCCGTATTTGCCACCGGGTGTACTCCAATCTCTTTCTCCGTTTGGTAAAAGGTCACTTCTCCCGGCCCCGGGTCCATTCGCCCATGCATAGAAATTATAAGAAACACCCCCCATGATAAACTTGGGGACTTTTGTCCCGAAGCGTGTATCATGCCACCAGCCCAAGCCTCCTTCGATGGTGGTATAAAATTGGGCAGGCTCATTCCCTGTCCTTTGAGTGCTCATCCAACTACTGCTCAATCCCGTTTGAAAGCGTTCAGGCCCTGGATATTGTTTAAATATGGGCCACGCAGCACTGTACATGGTATAGCCTGAGCCAAAGCTTGTGTCTGCAATGTTTTCCCGGTCTATCCAGGTGAATCCAGAGGTCTGTGCATCAACGATTTGAGCACTGGTATGATTGGGTAATCCTAAAAAAATGCTCCATAAGAGAATAGCCAAAAATGGAACATGTACTATTTGTTGGCTACCAGTGCTCCTGCAAAAATTGATCATCGATGGATATGTTTGATTGTCAAGGTAAAGGTATGCCACCTATTCCCATGCGCAAAACCACATCGATAGATTATAAGGCCATAATCGAAAGATTGAGTTTATCAGGTCCATTGGCCTACCAACTCAACTGCATCGAAGTTCAGCGATTCCCAATTTACAACCGAATCCCGACGCACAAAAATGATACCTCCGGGCAAGTGCCTTGATAGGGTCCAAATCCGAAACCCAGTTCGAGCGCAGAAACGAACCCCTTGTCGTTTTCAAAACGCAGACCGGCAAGCCTTAGCCCCAGCACTGCCACGGGCGAAACTGGTCTTTGGCCGTCTTCCAGCAACACTTCCGTTCTCCCGCCCCACAACAACGACACATTCCCCAGAATAGCGGGCGCCCAGGTGCCGTTTCTTTTGTACCCTGCCGCTAATCGCGTCGAAACGGCATTCCCGTTGATCCAGTAGATATTGATGTCGGATTGAGCCAGAAAATGATTGCCGACACCAACGGCCAGTCCCAAACCGATGCCAGCGCCTGTACTGGTGACGTGGTTCGAGGAGAAATACACCCCATTTTGCTGCACATAGGGCATCCACTGAACCGGCGTTTGGGCAGCGGCAAACAAAGCGCTGAATAAAAAACATGCATTGATGAGTATCTTTTTCATGGCTGTATTTCTGCTAAAATGGCAACTGTTGCGGCAATGATTCTGGTATTCCGCACCAGAAATTGTTCATTTAAGGTTTCCGGCAAATCCGACGGTTCATGGTAGTGCGGGTTGCGGGTATTGGCGCCGTCGGTGAAAAAAATAGCCGGCGTATTCTGGTACCAGAGCAAGCCGTGATCGCTGCGCATAAAAATGGAGGACAAGAAAAAGTTGCCGTTGCCGGGAGCGATGATGCCGAGGGTTTTGCCCAGATCCGAGGTGTATGCTAAGTTGACCACCTGTTGGGTCAGCCCGGCGACATGTTGGTTGCCGACGACACACAAAAAATCGCCCGTGTCCGGCACTTTAACGCCCAATACATCGTCCTGACTGCCCGCTTCGCCGGAAGCATACCCAATCACGTCCATGACTACCGCAGAGGTCACGTCACCGGCATAACCCGCCTCGATGTACCGTGTGCTGCCCACCGAACCCAGTTCTTCCAGGTCGAATGAGATAAACCGGATGGTGCGGGCAAACGTGTATTGTTTTGCGGCTCGGGCGATTTCCAGCATGGCGGCTACCGCGCTGCAGTTATCGTCGGCGCCCCCGTAAAAAGCATCGAGGTGAGAGGCCACCAGGACGACTTCATCCGGATACAGTACGCCTTTGTGCTCCGCGATGACATTGTACGCTACATGCGGTTCGCTGCCAAGCACGACGGTATCTGCTTCATAACCCATTTGAGCAAGGGCGTGGGTCACAAAACCAACGGCGGCCGTTCGGGTCAGGTGATCCGAGGGGAATAGATCTTTCGGGGGATAACCTTCATTGCTGATGGGTGTGTCGTTCAGATGCAGCGTTGCCAATTGCTCCACCCACGGAAACACTTTGTCGGCCTCAATGGCTTGTGCGAAATTCAGAACAGCCGCTTTGTTTTCGAGTGCCGGAACGTCTTTATTGCAAGACATCGAAATAAGTACGGAGAAAATTACAGCGATACGGAATGCTTTCATACAAAGGAACTTATAAAGATTTACGGACTTTCAGCAAATTCACGTTCAGGCGCATGGTAGACCCCATGTTTTTATAATGAGTGCCGATGTCCATTTCTGCAATGCTGATGTCCCAGTGATGTTTTAATCCAAAACACAAAGGTTCGATATGCGAGGATATATACCAATGACCCATATCATCGGTCATGGCATCGCGGGTTTCTTTAAGCAAATCGCTGTCCCCTTCAAAAAAGGCGCGGTTGGAGTAGCCGTTTTCGATGCCGACAGAAGGTTTCCAGGCGCCGAATTGCTGCGTGACCATCAATCGCAGGAATATATCGGGGAGTATGGGGTTCAGACCTAAGCGAAATCCTGCATCTATCGCCAGTTGTTCCCGGATAGAGCGCCCGACGGCAACTTCAACACCGGAGCTGTTTTCGAGACCGAACCCGGATTGATAGAGCAACACGCCGAATCCGGCAGAGAGGGATGTTTTTTTGGGCGTGACTTGTTGGGCGGGGAGCGGGTGAACGGCTGAAATCAGAAGGGCGGCAGCGATGGTTGGTAGGATGCCGAACATCTTGCGGAAGGGGTTGCCGTTTTTAATTTTTGCGAATGCCATATCGAACAATTTGTTATAAAAATACAAAAACCACCAGGTTTGGAAAAAATCTTTACGAACCCTTACATTCAGTTATCTAATAAAAATTAAAAGGATGATTTGAAAGGTAAACAGACCGACAAATGCAATCAAAATAGATTTAAATAAGTTGAACCCTTGTGCCTTCTTAATTCCAATCGTAAATAAGGTCAAGAACCAGAAAAAGTAAATTGTATATAGTGACCATAACAGACTACGCCAGAAGGTAGGCTCATTTAGGAGTTTTTCATACTCCCGCATATCAATTACGCCAATAGTACTTAAAAAAGCATCAATTAAGTCATGTAGCAATGAACTCCATGTCGCAACACCAAAGCCAAACCCGATTATAGCCAAAATATTATCAAATTTACTTTGTCCATTCATTAACCGTGATAAAAGATAAACTGTCGCTGAGGCTCCAATCCAGCTTAAATAATATCCCGGAAATGCAAGAATAATATCATACTTAAAGTATTCTTCAATAGGAATATTAAGCCAAGGCTTAAAAGTTGACGGAGAGCCACCTGCATAATAAGCCATTATATAAAAAAGTGTATATCCCAGTGAAGGAATAAGAAAAGAAAAGAATGCATATTTTAGCGCCTTGTCGCTCTCGAAAATAGTTTCGAAAGTACTTTTTGGCTTATAAAACATTCCAAAGTAAAGTGTCCAAAAATTTGTTTTCATGTAATTATTGATTTTAAATTGTTTGCAAAAAAATTTATGATCAATTTATCTTTCCATACAACGCCACACAGCCATTAGCAAGGTATCCGCCACCAAGCCCCGCCCAAATATGCCTCACTTTGGTTGCTGATGCATTAAGTTGAACAAAGCCGCAACTTTGGAACGAACGCCAGGAAATCTATGGGGATTTCATCGGAGCTGGAATCAGTGTTCCGCAGACAGATCGTTCGCTTTAATCATTTTGCATTTTAATCCATAATATTCAAAGCGTTCACTCTTGGACGCATCATCATAATTAAAAACCACCCCTTCTCCACCACCTCTGCCAAGCCCCATAGTAAATGCAGTGGAATTATCCATTATGTCAAGTGTCATCTCAGTCGCATCGGCAGTATTTGCGAATGCGTTAGCCGTATACTTTAATACCAGAAGCCCATTTTTTTGAATAATTTCAATGTCCTTAATCATTTGTACTTCGCCTGCACTCAGATTTGTTATTTCGTACTTTCCAATTCTTTGCTCCCAATTTGGGGGTATCGGCTTCTTTATGATTTGATTGCCGATGATGGATAAATCACCCCAGGGCATTGCTTGAATAAAAAGTTTTTCGCCATTAACCTCCTCCAAAAAAAAGTGGTAATCTTTCGATTTAAACATGATTCCCAAATATCTTTTTGCTGCGGCAAACGAGTGGTCATCCTTAGGAAGTAAATAGAAGGAGTTGCTCTGCACGGTTGCATAAATGTTATCGTGTTTCCACTGAAATTCACAATTCATACCAGGCATAACATAATCACCCACATATGACTTCAAATTTTTATCCTTAATAGAGGTGAAATTAAAATGTTTTTTTGGAATTGTATTTGGTTCAATACCAATAGCGTGTTTTTTTGTGTATTCAACCATAAATTGTTCGTTTAATTTCCATGCATTTTTGACCCCTTGAGGCGAATTGGATAGCATAATTCCACCAATTTTTGCATCCGGTGCGATATAAAATTCGGCTCTATGATACAGGGTTGCCCCGCCATGTTCCAAAACTCTGCCCAATTCTCCTGCTTTGTTTTTAAGATTAAAGCAGATGGCAGATTTATCCAATAAATCAAGTTGAATCTCTTTGTTTTGAATCTCAAACATCAATTCAATAGTTTCCGGCTTAAGGATCGGATTTTCTTTGTTTAAAAATGATTTGCCAAATTTTGACATGTCTTCCACCGTAGAATAAATTGCTCCGGCTGGAACATCAAAAATGGGCAACTCCACACTTTCCTTGCTTTCAATATTGTAGGCAGAAGAAATCTTGTTTTTTATTTCAGTTGAAAGATAAAAACCAGAATTTTCCATCCCAAGAGGTGAAAGGATGTTTTTCTCTATGTATGATGGATAGGTAACGCCACTAGCCCGCTCAATAAGTATGCCCAGTAGTGCATAACCAATATTCGAGTAGGACTTGATTTCTCCAGCCGGAAAACATGTAGATTGATGGTTCAAATAATTTAATATCTCGCTGAAATAAGGTGGCTTTTCTGCAAATTTGTGAAGAAATATATCAGAGGGTAAACCCGCATGATGGGTTAACACATCCCTTATTGTTATCGGCTTTGACGTCTTAAACCTTTGGTTTATGGCAAATTCGGGCAAATAAAAACTTACGCAACTATCAATATGAAGAATGCCTTTTTCATGAAGCTGAAGAATAGCGACCGCAGTAAACACTTTTGTTACAGATCCTATTAAGAATTTTGTGGTAAAGGAGGTGTGTTCATGGGTCGTTTTATTAGCAAAGCCATAAGAATCCTGCCATATCACCCCTTTATCATCAAAAATTGCATACCCGGCACCAACCACATTTTCACGCTTCAACCCATCTTTAAAATTATCGGCAAACGAAGTTTTATATTCATCCCAATTCA
>Ga0247843_1010238_pt1 | contig 10055 bp, 12 predicted proteins | sample LaCruzMarch2017__FD_192420 | JGI IMG/M metagenome (GOLD analysis project Ga0247843, IMG submission 192420) | Freshwater microbial communities from meromictic Lake La Cruz, Castile-La Mancha, Spain - LaCruzMarch2017_8m | ecosystem: Environmental > Aquatic > Freshwater > Lake | place: Spain...
ACGATGGGCGAGTGGTGGGTTACTCAAGCCTGACGGTAGGCCAAGTCGATACGATGGAAGCTCCGGAGCGCGTCCGCAAAGGGATGGGGCAATACCCGCTACCGGTGGTGATCCTGGCCAGGTTGGCGGTATCAAAGCACGATCAGGGACGAGGCATAGGTTTTGGCCTACTTCAGGATGCCATCCGCCGTACGATGCTGATCGCTGAGCAAGCTGGCATCCGAGCCTTGCTGACCAACCCCATTGATGACGAAGCCGCGCGGTTCTACACCCGATTCGGGTTCATCGCGTCCGTGCTGCGTGAAAAGCAACTGCTGTTACTGCTCAAAGATGCCCGTCGCTGGGTACGCTGAACTATGACCATCGAATCATTGCCCACTTTCACAAAACCCGCCCGCCAGCGTTGGGAGTCTATCCCCGTCGCCATCCGCCAGCGATTGCTGTCCAACGTTTGGTGCGGGCATTGCAGCCACGAAACAACGATTACCAACTTCAGCGGCGTCGTCAAAGGCGGCGATTTGCTGCTGGTGGGCAAGTGCGCCGAATGCCACAGTGATGTGGCACGGGTGATTGAGGCCCCGTAATCTGATCAGGTCTGCTGGCCAGATTCGTATTGCGACGCAGAATTACCTACCTCTAAAGGCCCAGCTTTGGCTTTCATCCTGCATCGCGCCGGAAGATGCTCCATGGGTCGTCATCAGCGCTAAGCTGCCAGCACTCTCAGCGAGTTCCATTAGGAGCGGCTCAGGGGTGCCACTGGTTCTGTCGCTCCCGAACGGTGGCGTCGGCCCGCCTGATGGCGCTGCACAAGACCGCGTACGACCAGGTGCTAGCGGCGGTTTCGCCAGAGACCCGGCGGGACTACCTGGATCTGGTGCAAGCCTGATGGGCCGAATTCATGAGTGTGGATGCCAACGTCAGATTGACCCAGCCTGCCGGGTTCCAGTGACCCAGCGCGATGCCCATGTAATCGTTGTTGGGCGTCGGATGGCCGTCGCCGATGGTGGGTCAGGCAAAAGTCGGCATCTGGGTCAAATTCGCGTCGGCACCAACAGGCATGACGCTAATTGTGTGATGGTCTGCACGTTAGAAATGGACTTGGCCGCCTATTTCACCAGTAATCCTTCCGTCAGAAATTCAGACTGGTCTGTACACTAGTCTAATCAAGCCACTGGAGAGCACAATGAATATCGAAGTTGGGTCTTACGAGGCCAAGACGAAGCTTCCGGAATTGTTGCGAGGTGTACAAAGCGGCAAGCACTACACCATCACCCTGCGCGGCGAAGCGGTTGCAGATTTGGTGCCACCACAGGGCCATAAACACCTGGACGCTGCATCTGCTGCAGAAAATATGCGCTCCTTCATGCGCTCGCGCAAGCCCGTCTCGGGCGTCGACCTCAAGGCGCTCATCGACGAGGGGCGTGCGTGAACTTTGTCCTGGACGCCTCCGTGGCGCTCCTTTGGCTGGTTCCTCAAACCAATCCTGCAGGCGTGGCGTACGCGGACTCGGTACTGCTCGCGCTCAAGGACTCGCAGGCTGTGGTGCCATCGCTTTTCGCGCTGGAAATCGCCAACGTCGTTGCCAAAATCGAAGGTAAGGGTATCGTGTCGGAGGCTGAGTTCCAAAGGTTCATTACTTTGCTGGGGCAGCTCGATATCGCAACAGATATGGAGACGATGTCGCATGCCTTGGGCGACACATTGAACCTGGCCAGGCGCTACAGACTCTCGGCCTACGATGCTGCCTATCTGGGGCTTGCGCTGCGGATGGGCCTTCCCCTGGCAACGCTCGATGCTGACCTTGCGAAGGCGGCGACAACGGCAGGACTTACTCTGTTCGCACTCCAATGAGCAAATCTGATCACCTTGATGTACGTATTGCCAGAAGCAAACTTCTGCGTGGCACCTGTTTTTGCATTGGCTCGCTACAGGAACGGGACATCATGGCTGTGCCCACAGCAACATAAAACTATGGTGGCAAGAAGCTATGGCAAAACGCATTCATTGTTTTAAAATGACGGCATAGACTGCAAAATATAGAGGTGTATGCATGGCCATGCTGACGGTACGAAACTTGCCCGACGAGGTGCACCGCGCCTTGCGGGTGCAAGCTGCCCTGCATGGGCAAAGCACTGAGGCCGAAGTGCGCGAGATTCTGGCGGCCGCGGTCAAGCCACCCAGCCGCGTACTCTTGGGCGATGCCCTCGCAGCGCTGGGTCGCAAGGTGGGCTTGACCAATGAGGACGTGGCGGTCTTGCAGCAAGGCAAAGACAAAACGCCAGCACAGCCGCTGAGGTTTGAGTGATCGTTCTCGATACCAATGTCGTCTCTGAGGCGATGAAGCCCGACCCGCATCCAGCGGTGAGGGCCTGGCTGAACGAGCAGGTCGCTTCAACGCTGTATCTCCCCAGCGTCACCATTGCCGAATTGCTGTTTGGCATTGGCGCACTGCCAGCGGGTAAACGCAAGGACATGTTGGCACAGACCCTGGACGGACTGATGGGCTTGTTCAGAGACCGCATCTTGCCCTTTGACCTGGATGCCGCCCGACACTACGCCGCGTTGGCCGTGACAGCCAGGCAAACGGGCCAGGGGTTTCCCACACCAGAAGGGTACATCGCCGCCATCGCAGTCTCGCGGGGCTTCATCGTGGCGTCGCGAGATACCGCGCCTTATGAGGCGGCGAGCGTGACGGTCATCAATCCGTGGAACAAGCAGTACTGATGGACGGGATAAATCCAATATCGGTGGATGCCTGGAAGGCGGGCATGAGCGTGTTGGTACCTTCCAAGCGCCCCCGCGGCCGACCCCCAGGCTCCAAAGCGCAGGTTATCCGCGACGCCCGAGCACTGGGAATCCATCACTTTGCATTTGTGCGGTCAAGCCTCTGGGGCCTGGACCTGAGTCACGCATTTGAACGGTATCTTGCCTGGAGCGAGACCACCACCGATCTGCGCTACGTTCAAAACAGGCGTGACGATCTGCTCAAACAGATCATCGACGCTGGTCGCCACCTCAACGCCAGCCTCCCTGATCACGCAAAAATCACCGACATTCTCGATCTGCTGCGAAGCGACAGGACGGTCGCATCGGCAATCTCTTTACCCACGCTTGAGGAGTGGGTGGAATCGGAAGGCATGGACCCCGACGTCTGGAGCGAGGCTGACCTGATCGCCGAATACCAGAGCGCTTTCGGCCTGGACAATCCCGACGACCTGGCTGCAGCCGAAGGTGCCAAGGACGTTGTGGCAGAGCGGGTGAGGGCGCTGAATCACCTCTCCACCTTGCTGGCGGTTACCCCTGGCGCCCAAGATCGGTTGGAGATGTGGTTAGCCATGTCGGCGCCAATTGAATACTGGCCACCTGTGCCAATTGAATTCTGACCAGGGGCTAGAGCTGGCAGTTTGAACGCCAACTGTGGATAACTATACCGGCTTGCTGGTTTTGCTGGTTCTTTTTCATTTGGTTTTTCGGTGGGGTTGGACATCAATGGCAAGCTGCGTAGGGCGTAGCCCGAAGCCGCTTGCCATTGCCTCACCGGTGCTCAAAATGGATCAACGTCCTCTATCAGCGGGGCCTCACCACGCCCAGCTGCCTTCCTTGATTGCTCCCTGGACTTGATCTTCCCCTTGGCCTCTTTGGAACTGTGCCGAAATCGGTAAGAATCATTGCCCGTTTCCACAATGTGGCAGTGGTGTGTCAACCGGTCTAACAGCGCCGTCGTCATCTTGGCATCCCCAAACACGCTCGACCATTCGGCAAACGTCAGGTTCGTGGTGATCAGCACGCTGGTGTGCTCATACAGCTTGGATAGCAGATGGAACAACAAGGCGCCGCCGGCCTGGCTGAACGGCAAGTACCCCAGCTCATCGAGAATGACCAAGTCCAAACGCATCAAGGTCATGGCAATCCGACCTGCCTTGCCACTTGCCTTCTCCTGCTCCAGTGCGTTGACCAGATCTACGGTTGAGTAAAACCGAACACGCTTGTGGTGTCGCGTCAGGCCTGAGATGCCCAACGCCGTGGCCAAGTGGGTCTTGCCCGTCCCAGGCCCGCCAATCAGCACCGCGTTCTGGGCATCCTGCGTGAACGACAGATCCGCCAATTTTTGGATCAGCGTCTTGTCAACGCACGACACCTCGAAGTCAAACCCAGCCAGGTCGCGATGCACGGGGAAGCGTGCAACCTTCATCTGGTGCGCGATGGAGCGCATGTGCCGGTCAACATCTTCGGCCTGCAACAAATGCTCAATCAACCACCGTGAGGGCTCTATGCTGGCTCCACCACCTTGCCCCATCAGGTCGCCCCAGGCACTGGCCATGCCGTGCAATCGCAACGCCTTGAGCTCGACCTGGACATCACGCACTGTTTCAATCGGATGGTTACTGCGCATGGCTCAACTCCAGACCATCTTGGTGGGTGGGGCGCAGTCGGTCATAGCGTGCGGTATCGGCCTTGGGAGTATGGGTCAGTTTCAACACTGTTTCAGCCTGCTGCGGCGTGGCCGGTGTGTTCAGGCGTGCGAGCACGTTGCGCACATGCTCGGCACTGATGCTGCCGCTGGGAGCGGCACCTTCGAGCAACAATGACACGGCCACCAGTACCGCCTCCAGCCCGGCTTGTGGAACCATCGCCAACACATCGGCCATGACCCGGTCCCCTCCGGCGTGGCGCAGCAGTGACTGGCGCAGACGCAGTAGCGGCACTGGCATATCCAGAAACGGCGCCCCGTTTCGTAAAGCCCCCGGCTTTCTTTGCACCAGGTCGATGTAGTGTTGCCAGTCGTAGCTGACTTGCGCCGATCCCGTCATCCTGGAGTGTGTTGCCACAATGGCGTCGTCCGCCGCAATCGCGATGCTGTTCGGATACAACCGGGTGCTCACCATGTGCCCCGCCCATTCGCAAGGGACGGAGTAACGGTTGCGCGCCACCGAAACCAAGCAGGTGCTGCTGACCCTCGCTGACTTCTCGACATAGCCATCGAAGGGGGCGGGCATGTTCATCAAATGCGGCCTCTCCAACTCCAGCATTTCGGCCACAGTGAACTGCTTGTGGACCGGGTGCGCGGTATCAGCCCACAAGGAGCGGCAACGCTCACCCAGCCAAGCATTGAGCTCGATGAAGGAGCCAAAGCGGCGGGCTCCAGCTTCAATCCAGATGCGTCGGCGGCTGTCTTGCACGTTCTTCTCTACGACGCCTTTCTCCCAACCGGAGGCGACGTTGCAGAAATCCGGATCAAATAGGTAGTGACTGCACATCGCCGCAAAGCGGGCGTTGACGATGCGCCCTTTGCCCTTCTTCACCTTGTCCACGGCCGTCTTCATGTTGTCGTAGATGCCCCGGCGCGAGACACCACCCAACGCCGCAAAGGACCGGGTGTGGGCATCAAACAGCATCTCGTGCCCCTGGCTGGGGTAGGCCACCAGCCAGAATGCCCTACTGGCACACAGCTTCAAATGTGAAACTTGCACCTTGTAGAAGATGCCGCCCACCACCAAGCCTTCATCGCTCCAGTCAAATTGGAACGCCTCACCCAACTCAAAACTCAGTGGCACGAAGGCCTTGCTGGGCAATTTGTCCACCTGCTGGCGCCATGCGCGGATGAAGTTGGTCACCATGCTGTAGCCACCCCGGTAGCCCTGGGCCTGGATTTGCTCAAATAAGGCGCGCCCCGTGCGTCTGCCATGTTTGGGCCTATGGGCGTCAGCCTTGAGGGATTGGTCCAGTGTTTCCTCAAAGGCAGTGAGCTTGCCGTCAACACTTTCTCTGACGTACTGGGGTGCTTTGTCGCCGGGGGCCTTGAGCCACTTCTTGACCGTCGTACGAGACAGTCCCGTGGCTTTCGCGATTGCGCTGTGGGAGAGTTTGTCGCGCAACTTCATGCGCCTGACCTTGCCTATCATTTCCATGGTGATCACCTTTTAAGTACCTGCTGAAATATTCAGCAGATCAGTGGAACACCCTGGTCAGTTTTGGATTGGCACTTATGCGTTTAGGTGGTCAGTTTTCGGCTGGCGACAACAGGCTGGATAACTTTCGGCAAAAAATCGACTCATTCAAGGATTTCACGCCTGCCCAGCGCAAAGAGGTCTTGGCGGGGCTTTTGACCTCGGTGGATGTTTTTATGATCGACAGTCAGACACATTGGCTGGAACTTCAATTCAATGTGCCGCTCGTGGATGATGAGTTGGTGTATCGTGATCCATCCAACAAGAAGCTCGGCTATGCCATCAAAAATGGCATGACGACCTGCATGGTTGAGCTATCCCAGAAGTCCCACAGCAAAAAAAAACCAATCGAGCCAACTACTTGAATAAAGGTCAAAAGGACTTTAGTCCGTCACGGTGGAGTAGTTCGGTTCGGGGGTGTTTTTTGATTGATCGTATAGAAAAGAACTGTAAATTGATATAAAAACTGTCAGGAATTTCTCTTTATTTAAGTCCGAAAACCTCTCCAGAATCTATTCGGGCTTGGTGGCTGTTAGAGATTCAAGACGGATTTCTAAATTCGTAAACGGTAGCGCAATTGCGTTTAACAAGCTTTTTTTGAATCGAGTTCAGTCGAGTTTAGTGCCGGAGGTATGCCGACTTTCGACCCAAAGCGGTCAGCCGCCTCGCAAAATTGACCCGCCGTTTGCAGTCATTCAGTCACCCAACTTGTAGGGGCTTCATCTTCGGTTGTGCAGCGGTTGCGGGCATTCGATGGCGTGGTCCAGTTTGTGGGAGAACCCGCTTCCCGCCTAGAATCAGACAGAATTCGGGTGCGGGGTTTGCCGGAATTTTTATACCTGTATTAAAAGATCAAAAATTCGAAGAAACCCAAGCTACAAGCGACTTCTAGGAGGTTTTTGTGTCCAGAATAATTCGCCGGTTTTGCGGTATAAAATACGTTAGCCATATAGCAAGGAGAATTTCATGAGATATATAAGATTACTTTTGACCTTAGTCGCACTTTCCGGTTGTGACATGTCATTTGGAAATCAGCATAAAAATTTTTCTCTCTTTGAAACATCAAAAGGAACTGTCTATCTTTTGAACACAGTCACAGGGGAAACCAAAATTATTTATTCAAAAGAGTCAGCACCAAGGTTGATCCCAAATACTGTTTATGATTCCGAAGATGGAAAATCGTATGAATATCTGGGTGCTGGAACTTTGAAGGCACTGTCAGTGCGGGAGGCTGCAGATAAAATAATTGAAAAATATAATAAATAAAGTAGCTAACTAGACGTTCGAGTGGGCCGCCGCATAAGCTCGGCGGCCCTCAACTTTACGTTAGCCCGCAGATACAAGCCCATGACACTCGATCAGCAGATTCAAATGTGGAATGTAATCGGCACCTGGCTTGCTGGAATAGCAACATTCGCCGCAGTGGTCCTGTCCTTGCGTCTGGCACGCAAGGCGAAATCGATCCGTTTGCAAGCCAATGCGGGTATTCGGCTTATCTTTGCCGGGCACTCCGGCAGAAGAACATGTGGGCATCTCGGCCGTCAATAGAAGTGACAGGCCTGTGACGATCAATTCAATTGGTTGGCGTATCGGCAAAGGAAAGAATGCGCGTCACTGCATTCAGCCAGTCAAAGGGCAGTACACGCATCAATACCCAAAGCAACTTGCCCATGGAGATCAGGCTTCATTCTTGGTCTCGTTCAGTGCTATGCCGGGATGGCCCAAAGATTTTGCAACTGGGTTCGTCCAAGACTTGGGGCCCAGAAATCTCAAGACACTACGGGCCATCATCCATACCTCCGTCGGCGAGAGTGTCGAGGTCATGCCGGAAAACAACCTACTGGTGAGGCTACGTGAAGCTGCGGACCAACATGGCGCTTAACCCCGCCCCCTTCGGTCGCTGGACGCTGCGCGATAAAGCCGCGCAGCGCCGGTTAGCTCGACGCTAATGCACAGAATGAGCAAATTTGGATGACCGCTGTGTAGAAACTTGGCTGTAGGCTAGGGTCTGCAGCGGAAATTTGGATCTGGCAGTTAGCGACTGCCAGATGCGCCAAATTAACTCCACAGAAGCGGCCACTGGCCTGTAACTGCTCCTGATGGTCGATGTCAACTATCCTGACCGCTCGGCGACAACTATCCTGGCCGGTGGAAGCGGGGAATGAATTTGATTGTTTAGGTGGTTGCGCGAGCCTTTCGCACAGGCGGGGCATGCCCCGCCTGTGCGGCGCGCCGACGGTAGCTCTCCACATTCATCTCCAGAATTGTTGAGTGATGCACCAGACGGTCAACGGCGGCCAGCGTCATGGCCGGTTCGACGAACACTTCACCCCACTGCGAGAACGGGGTGTTTGCCGTGATAGCCAAGCTCTTTCGCTCATAACGCTCTGATATCAGCTCGAACAGCACGGAAGTCTCAGCCTGGTCGCGCCGCACGTAACTGAGGTCATCCAGAATCAACAAGTCAAACCGGTCCAACTTGGCCAGCTCCTGCGGCAGTCGTAAATCCCGTCTCGCCGCTTGCATGCGTTGCACCAGGTCGGAACAGCGGGTGAATAGAACTCGCCGACCGGCATCAATCAAGGCATGCCCCAAGGCGCTGACCAAATGACTCTTACCCACACCCGGAGGTCCGAACAGCAGAACATTGGCGCCCCGATCAATCCATTCGGTACCCTCCGTCAGGGCCATGACCTGCGCCTTGGACACACTGGTCACCGCCGTGAAGTCAAAGCTGGAGAGCCGCTTATCCGGACTCAAACCCGATTCATGGCGGTGGCGGTCAATCCGACGCGCCTCGCGCTCGTTGATTTCATGCTCCAGCAAAGCCTCTAGTAGCCGGTGTGCTGGCCAACCCTCGGCATCGGATTGTGCGCACAGGTCACCGGCCAAGCGTTTGATGGTGGGCATACGCAGATCGGTCAGCATCATCCCCAGGCGAGCCGAAGTGGCGGTGACGGTAGTTGTCGCCTGCGACGTCGTAATTGACGCCGCACTCATAGAGACACCTCAAACAGTTCGTCGTAGGAGGCCAGCGTGGGCAAGGTCACAACAACCTGCGGCACGTCCCCCTTTGGTGGTGCCAGCAACTGGGTCAGCGCGTTGAGGTCTGGCAACTGCTCCAACTCAATCAACTGCTCCAGCTCCTGGGCCAGTTGGGCCTCATGGCCGTCGGCTGCCAGAACCAATAGGCCCACCATGGTTTTGCAGGCTTCGCGTTCGGGCCGTTGGGAGATGAGTCGCTCCCAGGTTTGGCGGTACACGGCACGGGGGAATGCCGCGTCGCGCAGCACCCAACGGGCGAAGGCTCCTGGCTTGCGTTTCAAAGCGCCAACCAAATGCCGGTAGTCGATGGCACGAGCCGCACGCTGGGCGCCTCCTGGCCTTGCCCTTGGCAGACTCAATACGCAGTGGCCGCCCAACCAGCATTCAACATGCTGGGCATATTGGCGCACCATCAACCGGTGACCGATGAGCTGGCTCGGTACGCTGTACAGGGCGCCCTTGAGGTTGAAGATGGCATATTTGCTGACCCGTGCAGGAATCTCTTCAAACTCGGCAGTGCGCCGCACCGGCAAGGGCTTGAGCATGGCGCGCTCGGTGACCAGAAACTTGGCCGCACGCGTATTCATGCGCTGCACGATGGTGTCGACAAACGTTTCGTAATCAGGACGCGCATCAAAGCTGCGACTGCCGCGCAGACACAAGGCCTGCTCCAGTGCGGTCTTGAGGGTGTTGTTCCGTGATTCGATGGAGCCGTTCTCATTGGATTGGCCAGGGTTGCAGCGTGTTGCACGCAGCCCGTAGTGGCGGCACAGCTCTGCGTACCGCTTGGTCAACTCCTCTTGTTCGGCGCATTGACTCAGCTGTTTTGCTACCGTTGCTGACCCGTTGCCTCACGTAATCTGCTACCCGTCGGATGGTCCGGCGGGATCGGAATAACGTGATGAGGCAAATTAGCATGACAACACGCAAGGAGTTGGTAGAAGCGCTGCGAGTGCGGTATCGCGGCGCGACCTACGGTGACAGAGTGAAAATTCTGGACGAGTTTGCAGCTCTAACCGGCTATCACCGCAAGCACGCTATCCGTCTCTTGGGAGGTGAAGG
>Ga0247843_1010239_pt1 | contig 10054 bp, 11 predicted proteins | sample LaCruzMarch2017__FD_192420 | JGI IMG/M metagenome (GOLD analysis project Ga0247843, IMG submission 192420) | Freshwater microbial communities from meromictic Lake La Cruz, Castile-La Mancha, Spain - LaCruzMarch2017_8m | ecosystem: Environmental > Aquatic > Freshwater > Lake | place: Spain...
GAGCCCCAAACTCGAAGAGATGTCGGCGTCTTACACAGGCAAGGTGAAGTTCGCGAAAATGGACGTCGATTCCAATCGTGAAGTCCCTGCCCGCTTCGGTATCCGCGGCATTCCCACTTTGATTCTTTTCAAAAACGGAAAAATGCTCGATCAAATCGTCGGCAACCAGCCTCGCGAAGTGATCGAAGAGCTTATCGCTAAGGCTCTCTAAGAAGCTCAGGCTTGGAAACGCTCGAAACTCAGGCCCCCTATCTCGGGGCCGCCATTAAAGCCCTTTCCGAGGATAAGTCAGCCGTTATCGTGGCGGTCGAGGCGCGCGAACTCGTTGCCGAAATCGCGCGTCGTTTAAAGACCTATCCGGTTTCGTTGAAACATTTGGGGCAGGCGCTCCTCGGCGTCACGCTTCTTCAGTTGATGAGCGACACGGACGACAACGAAAAAGTGGAACTTCAATGGCAAGTTGCAGGCTCTTTCGGAAATCTTTATGCCGACTCTCTGGGTAGCGGACGTTTGCGCGCTACGATTCAGCAGCCTCAAGCGGAGGTCTTTGATTTTTCTGAGGGACTCGGCGCGGGACTCCTTCAAGTGCGTCGCACAAAGCCCGGAGGCCTCAGCACGAACGGCCTCGTGTCCGCCGTCGGGTCTGTTGCGGAAGATATCGTGACTTACCTCCAGGATTCCGAACAGCGAAGCTGCGGCATGCGTCTCAACGTAAAGGTGGAGCGAGATCTTGAGGCGGAAGAGCGCGGAGACCAGTTTCCTTTTAAGGTCACTCAAGCGGCGGGTTATCTCGTGCACGTTTTGCCGCAGATTGATCCCAAGCTCAAAGAAGCCTATCTGCAGTTGTGGAATCAGCGCATGAAGGTCATGGGACCTCTCTCCGAATGGGCGATTCCCGAAGATTCCGAAGAAGCGCTTCGCTTCATGGTTCATCTTCTGACCGTCGGCTCCAAGCCCGAATATTTCGAAACCGTTCCTCTGCAGCTCTATTGCACATGTTCGGAAGATCGCGCCAAGCGCGCACTTGCTCTTCTCTCTCATCGCGAAAGAAAAGATCTCGTTTCAGACAAGACTGTGGATCTCAAATGCGAATATTGCGGTCACACTTATCTGATCGGTGTCGACGCGGGTTGAGGTCCTTGGAGGCTTTCGACGGCCTTCTTTTTCTGCCAAAACTTTTGAATGACCGCTTTCACGACGGGCGATGCTGCGACTGAGCCGCCGCATTCGTGCATTCCGAAGGTGGCGACGACGATCTCGGGATTTTCGGCGGGGGCATAAGCGACGAACCAGGCATTGTTGCGTCGCTCGAAAGGCTTGCTTTGGCAAGGCATGAATAGTTCGCGGGCATCTTGAGAGAAGACCTGCGAGGTTCCGGATTTCCCGGCGATTTCGACTTCTTCGAGACGACCGAACCAGTACGCGGTGCCGCCGGGCTTGTTAACGACGTCATGAAGTCCTTGGCGGATGGTTGCGAGGTGCTTGGCTGCCGATTCGCGTTTCTTCAGCAGTTTCGGTTTAAACTCTTTCAAGGTCGAGCCGTCCGAATCGGTAATTTTTGATACGAGATAAGGTTGGAAGACGAGGCCGCCGTTGGCGATCGTTGCATAAGACACCGCGAGTTGAAGTGGAGTGACGACCGTAGCCCCCTGCCCGATCGCCACGCTGAGCGTTTCGCCCTGGAACCACTCTTCTTTGAAAGTTTTCTTCTTCCACTCCTGCGTCGGAATAAGACCTGGGATTTCTCCGGGTAGATCGATGCCAGTGCGACTGCCGAGGCCGAAGTCGGTTGCGACGGATGCGATCTGGTTCACGTCGAGTTTCATTGCGAGTTGCCACATGAAAATATTGGAACTTCGCATGAGAGCTTCGACGGGACCGATGCGACCAAAGCCGCCCTTGTTGTGCTCATGCCATGAGCGGTTACCAAAGCGAATGGTTGCGGGACAACTCAGAATCGTTTCGCGCGTGATGAAACTATTCTCGAGAGCTGCGAGAACGGTGAAGGGTTTGAACGTGGAACCGGGGGCATAGTGATCCTGGATCGCTTTGTTGCGAAGAGGGCCGTAAGGATTCTTGAAGAGGCCTTGCCAGATCGTGGAATCCGAAACATTCAGCTGTGTCGCATCGAAGCTCGGCTTCGAAATCATAGCAAGAACTTCGCCTGTACGCGGATCGAGGGCTACGGTCGCTCCCATTTTTCCTTCCATCGCATCCCATGCTGCTTTCTGAAGATCGCTGTCGATGGTGAGCTGGAGGTTATGACCCGCCTTGGGAGCCACGTCCTGGTAGACAAGACTGAGAACGCTTGAATCGCTTGTCTCGCGCTGTTGCTGAATACGGTGCCCGTGCGCATCGACGACCACGAAGCGCACGCCGTCGTTGCCGCGGAGATATCTTTCCCATTGCTTCTCGAGACCGCCGCGACCGATAAAATCGCCCGATTCGTAGGTCTCGCCTTTTTTGGCGAGACTCTCGATGTCTCTATTATTCACTTCGCCCAGGTACCCGAAGACCTGCGCGCCCATATCTTTGTGAAGATAGGTGCGCATGAGGCGAGGTTCGATGTCGACCCCTGAAAGTCCGTCTTTAGAAGACTCGATCTGGGCGACGAGCGACCACGCAGCATTGGGAATCAGTGTGACTGCCTGGAAGCGCGGAGCGCCTTTAGTTTTGTCTTTGTAGAACTTGTAGAGTTTCTCGGAGCTAAGACCTGCCATTTGAGCGAGATAGGTCACGACTTTGTCGGGTTCACGTACGAATTGAGGGGTGATGACGACGTCGAGCTGCAGACGGTTGTCTACAAGCAGACGACCTTGACGATCGAAGACGAGACCGCGCGGACCGGGCATTTTGTCTTTTCTAAGAGAGTTGCGGTCCGAGAACGCGCGATAGCGAGCCCCGTCGAAAAGTTGGAGTTTGACGAGTCGGAGCGTAAGCAGGCCGAAGACGAAAACGATCATGTAGAAAAGAATCGGGAAGCGCGGCTGAAGATGTTTGAGAATTTCTCCTTGTCCAATCATCGTCTTCTCTCCTAGCGCAGCAGCGTACTTTGTCTGAGGTTGTCTTCGTCGGAAGCGTGCATAAAGTAGTCATCCCATTTTTGGAAAAACGGGAAAAGCAGCCATGCGACAATGGCCATAATAAGCGTTTGCGAAATGAATTGAGCGAAGAAGAGCGAAAGAGTCGGACTCGCGTCGACAGACTTCAAAATCGTCCATGTCAGACTCTTGAGAAAAAAGTTGTAGCCCGCGACGAGCAAAGCAAAGGCGGGACGGCCTTCAAGGGTTAGAGCCGAAACGACGGTCTTTGTGCAAAGTGCACTCCAAATATGGGCGGCAATAAAGAATCCGGTGGCGTAACCGATATTGGCCGATCCGATAAAAGCGAAGACGGCACTTAGAAGAACGGTGCTCGCCCAGCCTCGGCTGAAGGAAATGTAGGCCACGATCAGCGAAATGATCTGTGGAGTTCCCAGATAATAAGGCATGTGAACGATGCTCAATTCAAGCGCCTGGCAGAACCAGATGATGGCCAGCAGAATGGGAATCTCCAACCAGCGCTTCTGAGTCATGTTCATAGGGCATTTTCCTCAGCAGGTGGAGGCGTAGGAACAGGTTTTTGATTTGTCACGACGAGAACTTCCTCGAGATAACTCAGGTCCGCCGAAGGACGTAGCTCCGCGTTTTGGGTCACGCCCGTGCGCGGTCGATCGACTTTGATGATGAAACCGATCTTGAGTCCCTTAGGGAAGACTTTGTCGAGACCACTCGTGACGACGAGATCGCCGACGCGGATATCCGCAGAACGATCGAGATATTTGAGCCGACCCGTGAGCGAAAGGCCGCGGCCTTCGGTGATGAACTGAGCGCGTGAACGAGGAATCATGCCGTCGACGGCATGGGAAGGATCTTGCACGGCAACGAACATGGAATAATGCGAGTAGACGCGCGTAATTGTTCCCACGATTCCTTGGGGCGAGATGACGGGCATGCGCGGCTTCACTCCATGACGACTGCCGACGTTGATGAAAAAGGCCAGAGATTCGCCTGCGGGATCTTGGCCGATGATTTCTCCTGCGATGGTGCTGAGAGCCGGAAGCTCTGGCATCGCGAGTGTTGTCTTGAGGCGTTGGTTCTCGTTGCGGAGTTCTTCGTGGCTGAGTAGCTGAGATTCGAGATTCTCGACTTCGCGCTTAAGAGACTCGTTTTCTTTGGAGGCGCCTACGAGCATGAAATAGTGATCCCACACATAAGCGGCGCCTCGAGTGGCTTCGGTGAAGACCTCAGCGATCGGATGAACAATCCATGACTGCATGCGATCATAGATGCGCAGCGACGGCATTTCGGGGGCCTTCACCATTAGCAACGGGATGGCAGGCGAAAGGAAGAGGAGGACCTTAAATAGAAGCGATCGATTGCGCCGGAAAAACCTTGAGAAGAGCATCAGTGCTTTTGATTGTAGGCGGTGATTATATTTAAGTAAACGAAGCGGCGCACGCGTTGACAAGGAAAGTTCATCGTTCATGATGGAGAACTATGTTGGAACTTATCCGTCGTTACAGGGCTATTTTCTCTATCATTTTTGTGATCTCAGCGATCGGCATGGTCGTCTCGATGTTTGGCAATGGCGCAGGGGGCATGGGCGGCGCGACCTCCATGGGCTCCGAGGTGGTGGCCCGAGTCGATGGCCAGGAGATCCCGACCCGCGAACTCGTGAACGTCTTGGGGCGCGAATACGAGCGCATGGAACCCATTATTCAGCAGCAAAGCAAGTCGGCTCAAAGCCCCGAGCAGGCCCAAATGATCCGTCAGATCATGATGAGCCAACTCAATCCCACTCAGATCCTGCAGCGACTCATCTACGATCGCTTTATCTATAGCACTGCGTTAAAGCTCGGAATCCGCAGCTCGCCTGAAGCGGTTTCGGAACTCATTCGTGAAATCCCAGAGTTCCAGAAGAACGGACAGTTTGATCCCCTTCTGTATCGTCAACTCGTTTCGCGTCCAGCTCTTTTTGAAGATGATCTTCGCAAGCAGGTCGCCAGAACCCTTCTGCAAAAGTCCTTCGACACCGGTCTTCGTTTGGTTTCAAAAAGCGAGATCGAAAACCAAAAGTGGCTTGATCGTAAGGTCGTCTTCGAAGTCGTGACTTTGACTCCGTCGAGTCTGGGCGCGACGCCTGTGCCGAGTGCGGCGCAAATCGAGTCTTTCAAGAAAGAGGCCGACGTCGAGGCTCGCCTTCAAGCTTACTTCAACAAGAACATCAGCGAGTTCAAAAAAGAACCCGAAGTTCGCGCTCGTCATATCCTCGTCAAGACGGGCTCATCCAAAGATATCAAAAAGATTGAACAAGACATCCGTGACGGAAAAGTGAGCTTCGAAGAAGCCGCTAAACAGTATTCCGAAGATGGCAGCGCCGCTCAGGGTGGTGATCTCGGGTTCTTCTCCGCCGAGAAAATGGTTCCCGAGTTCTCCAAAGCAGCCTTCGATCTTAAAAAACCCAACGAAATCTCCAAGCCCATTAAGACTCAATTCGGCGAGCACATTATTCAGCTCGTCGAGCGGAAAGACGGAACTTCTCAAACTCTCGATCAAGTTCGTGAAGAGATCCTTCCGAAGGTCTGGCAAGAAAAGGAGCGTCAAGCTCGTCTGGACGTACTTCTTAAGGACTGGGGTGCTCGTCCCGAGGGTCCTTCCGAAAAAGATCTGAAAGCCCACAACCTCAAGTGGGAAAAACAGGCGGCATGGTCACCTAAAGACACATACATTGCTGCTCTTGGAAACATCGATACGCACATGGACTCGCTCCTGCGCTTGTCGAAAGATCGTCCCTTTCTCGCCACACCGATTGCCCGCGGCGATGCTTGGGTTCTCGTGAAGTTCTCAAGCGAAGAACTGCCGAAGCCCGATGCGAAAACCAAAGAGACGGAAGCCGCAGCAGATGCTCTTTCTGTAGCTGAAGCAAAGGTCTCCACCGCTTTCGAGCACTTCTTTAAGACTCGTTACGAAGAAGCTGAAAAGTCCAAAAAGATCGTTATCAGCGAAGATCGCGTCGCTGAGATCGCGAAGAGTTTCCAACAGCAGCTCTAATTTTTGACGCTCCGTGGCCCGGTCCCCGCGCTAGAATCAAGAAGACACTTTGGTTCTGGGGGGACTATGCTCAGTAGATCGGAATCCGTTAGGGAGTGGGAATATCATTTGAAACGCGTTATTTGGATCGCTGGGTTTTTTGCGGCCCTTAGCCTCAAGGCGGGCAATTTTCTGGGCAAAGGCGACATCGTACAGGCTTCACGCGTCGGCGAACAACCCAGCTCTGAGTCCGATGCCGGTTTCGAAAAAGAAGAACTCGTCACTCCCGCCCAGCAGCCCGGAGGCTCTCTCGCAGACAAGGTTGACCCCAATTTTCAAGGCAATCGTAGCCCTGGACTACGTCCGCCCATTCGTTTCCGACCGACAGGTTTCAACAACAAGTATGTGATCGAAGAAGTCGATCCCAATGGTCCCTACAAAAACCTTCAAGATAAAGTGGGCAAAAAAAATGGCCACGACCAGCCTCTTTCGCTCGAAGAAATTCAGGCCGCTGAACAGCGCTAAGTGATCAGCGCTTTGCGCACAGCCTGAAGTTTCGTTAGCAAGCTACGCATATCCTTCAGATAAAGTGCGTTGGGCCCGTCGCAGAGAGCTTTCTCCGGGTCGGGGTGCGTCTCAAGGAAAAGACCGTCAACACCCACGGCCATCGCCGCGCGCGCAAGAACAGCGATCATTTCGCGCTTGCCGCCGCTCGCCCCGCCGAGTCCCCCGGGAAGCTGCACGGAGTGAGTCGCGTCCATCACTACGGGATATCCGAACTTTCTCATTTCTACGAGTCCGGTCATGTCGTTGATGAGGCGGTTGTAGCCGAAACTCGAACCGCGTTCGCAAAGAAGAAGCTTTGTGTTGCCTGTCGAAGCGGCCTTATCGACGATCGCCTTCATGTCCCAAGGAGCCATGAATTGACCTTTTTTGATGTGGATCACGCGGTCGGTTTTTGCGGCCGCGAGAACGAGATCGGTCTGGCGACAAAGGAACGCGGGGATCTGGATGACTTCAGCGATCTCGGCGATCTGCGGAACTTGCACGCACTCATGAACATCGGTGATGAGTGCGCATCCGACTTTGGCTTTGATACGCTCGAGGCCTTTGATGCCGACGTCGCTACCGTGACCGCGGAACGAACCGAGGCTCTGGCGATTGGCTTTGTCGAAGCTGCATTTGAGGATCCACGGAATCCCGAGTTCAGTGGTGACTTTTTTGAGTTCTTGAGCGACCTCAAGCACCATACCTTCGTCTTCGAAGATGTCGGGACCTGCGAAGAGGGTCCATGTTTTTGTATCACCCCAACTAAAAGTTCCATAGGGGGTTTTGTAGGATACGGGATGCTCGAGCGAGACGAAGTCGGGTTGCATGCCCCTCTTCTAGGGCGGCTTCTTCGCTCAGGCAAGAGGGCTTCGGAGGCTAGGCTTCGTCGAGCAGGTCTTGGTTCTTAACGGCATTCACAAAAACGCTGATCGTCAAAGTCGCTACAAGGGCGGCGGCAAAGGTGAGAACTGAGAAACCCATTAAGGTGATGGTAGTGGCGACTCCGGCGGTTTTGAGTCCATTGAGCTGGAACCAGATCGCAAATATCAAAAGGATCATGGGCGGAATGATGATCATTGAAGCAGGCAAAGAGGCCACAAAGATACTCTTGATATTTTTGAAGAAGGTCACGATTGCGAGCGAAAGAGCATCGGGCAGTGACTTCTTGCGAACGGCCATAAGCCACGTCGATTGGTGCAAGATCTCGAAAAAAACCAACTGAATCAGGGTTCCGACAACAGTCGAGATGAGCTGGACCGAGGGAAGAGATTTCGTCAAAGCGTTTGCGGAATAGATACGTGCGGCCTCTCCTAACGCAAAGATGATTCCCATGAGAACGAAAGGTCCGAGATTGGCTAGTAGATGTTTTACGAGAGGGCGTTCCTGAGTCTGCTTAAGAGTGAGGGTTTCGTAGAAACGACAATAGAGATAGGCGATGAAGGGAGCGGCAACGACGTAGATTGTAAGATTGGCGATTCCGATTTTCAGGAAGCTGAACAAGATCATGACCGATAAAAACAGAACACAAAAGAGCAAGGTCAAGTTGCGGAGGGATTTCTCGGATTTGAAAAGACCGTAACCTTGCTTCCACCAAGACCAGCCGCGAGCGAAAGTGTTTTTTTCAGATGCTACCCCAAGAATCATCTTTGTATTCCCCTCGCCCATTCGAGATCCGCCGGCGTATCAACGCCACGGAAGCTGTTTTTTGTATCTGTATTTTCGAAAGTCATCACGTCGATCGCAACGCCGTTGTCGAGTGCGCGAAGTTGTTCGAGGCCTTCGAAGCGTTCGAGAGGGCTCGGAGCGCAGGCGCAAAACTTGGAGAGTTGTTCAAAAGTGTAGGCATAAATGCCGACGTGGTACCAGGGCACGAGCACGCCCTCGCCTGGCGCAACGACGCGGCTGTAGGGCAACGGGAAACGGGAGAAGTAAATGGCTTTGCCTTTCTGAGAGACGAGAGCCTTCACGTGGGCACGATCTTCGAGGTCTTGATCACGGGGCCATGCGTGCGCGAGAGTTCCAAATGCAGGCTTGCGGCCGACGCACCAGTCGAGAAACTCCGCCGTGTGTTTGGGACTCATGCAAGGCATGTCGCCTTGTACGTTTACGACGAGATCGTCTCCTCTTGCGATCCCGAGGCTAGCGACGGCAGCATGAACCCGGTCCGTGCCCGAAGCAAGCGCGGGATCGGTAAGCACCACCTTAAGCTTCGGGAACTTCTGTTTGAGGAGCTTCTGCGTCTTAGCGTCATCGACGGCTGCTACCACCGTCCAAGATCCAGGTGAATTCGCTAACTCGATCGCCGAGAAAACGCGTTCAAGCGATCTCACACAGAGAGCTTCACCTCCGAGATCGGCAAAGATCTTCTCAGGAAGACGTTGGGATTGAAGACGCAGGGGAACGACGACGAACGACATCTTGACTCAACCTCAGTTTTTGCAGACCGGACAATCGGAGCAACTCTTCTCGATCTTGAAAGTGTCTCGAAGACATTGTTCTTGCCGCTCGTTGGCCACCGGAATCAGAAAGGTGCCCGTGGAAATGACGGATTGGATCTTGAGTTTCTTTGTGGGTTCGCCGCAAACCGAGATCTGGATTTCTTTGCCGAGATTGGTGCGAGTGTAGTCTTGAAAATAGCGTCGTGAAACGGCGTCGACTTTAATGGTCGCGGCCGTTTGAGGTGTGGTTTGGGATTTTTCGATCGCAATGCATTCGATGTCGCGATTGATGAGAAGGGATTCACCATTGAGACCGCTAACGGCGAAGGCGTTGCTTGAGTAGCTGCCGGCCCTCGCCTTACTGTGAGCGAAAAATACGAGGACTAGCATGACAGCAAAAACTTTGAATACGCTTCGCAACATCGAAACTCCTTTTAGATGAGGTCGTGGATATGAACGAGTCCCAAGAAATCGCCTGATTCGCTTACGACAGGAGCGCAGTTAATGCGGCGACCTTTTTGCTCCATGCTCGCGATGGCGTCGTCGATAAGCATGTCGAGATTGAGAGTGAGGGGCTTTGGGTTAAGGATTTTCGCCGCTGCTGTTCCCATATCTTCGCCGCGTGCGACAGCACGTCTTAAGTCGCCTTCTGTGATGATGCCCTCGAGTCGCCCTTCTTTGGAAAGAGCGCAGAAAGCACCCAGAGGTTTTTCGCTCATTTTTTGAGCGACTTCTTTTAGTGTCAGACTTGAGGGCCCGTGAGCACAGGCCTCACGACCGTTGAGCACGCTTTTAACTTGGAAGTTCAGGCGCTTTCCGATTGAACCGCCGGGGTGGTATCCCGCGAAGACTTGCTTGGAGAAGCCTTGCTCTTCGGCGAGACTCGCCATGAGGGCATCGCCAAGGGCGAGTGCTACGGTGGTGCTTGCGGTCGGGAGCATATTGATCGGGCACGCTTCTTTTTCGACGGAAGCGTCCAGTAGGAAATCGCACTAC